>Ga0307376_10002552_pt1 | contig 17746 bp, 20 predicted proteins | sample TR2MG_FD_202536 | JGI IMG/M metagenome (GOLD analysis project Ga0307376, IMG submission 202536) | Soil microbial communities from Risofladan, Vaasa, Finland - TR-2 | ecosystem: Environmental > Terrestrial > Soil > Coastal area > Acid sulfate soil | place: Finland: Risofladan, Vaasa | collected...
GACTTTGGCTAGATCATAAAGTTATCACTTTTTGGAAATATCCCCCCGTAGATGAGTTTGAAAAAATAATAAAACTGATTCAGGAGGAGCTTAAAAGGAAAGAAGGAGTGGATATTGATATGTGGAATGATACAACATGGAGAGTTGAGGTCATTCTTTCCCCAATTGATGGAAAACCTTCATGGGATTCCAATTTTTCTAGTATAGTTCCAATGCAATATAGTACAGTTTTACTTCCTTTAAAACAATATGGGGGGTCTACAGAGGTCAAAAGGGTTCCTCATGAAGCTTCTCCAATGGATCCATCCAGACAAGGGGCAACAGTACCTCATGGATTTGGTTCCAAACACCCAAAAGCAGAATCTAGAGCAAAATGGCGTATGGCAAAACCATTTGAATCATTTGTCCCAAAATCATTAGAAGAATGTGGTATATTTCAATAATATTAATGGTACTGGCAGGCGTGTTTAATGCTTGTATGGACGTTTTAAAGGTAAGGTATAATGTTTCCATATTCAAGGACATGAAAGCTCAGCAGTGGATCAATCCGGGGCTCTCATGGACAAATAAATGGAGGCCTACAAGTAAGTTTGGAGATTTAATTATGTCTACCGTATTAGTTTGGGTTACAGATCTCTGGCATCTTGTAAAAATGTTAATGCTACTCTGTATTTCTTTCGCAATTATCTTTTATTCACCAATTTATAAATGGTGGTTAGATATTTTTATCATGTATTTTGCTTTTACTGGGACTTTTGAACTATTTTTCAGTAGAATTCTTATTAAGAGGAAGGAAAATAATCCTGCATAGCATCTACCATAGCATAATATTCAGCTGATTCCTTTGGCAATTCCTTTTCTCCTTGCTTATAATCTCGTAAATTTCCGACCCCCCAGTTATAAGCTATTACTAAATCTTGTAAATCTTGTACATATTTGCTTTTTGAAACAGATTTCAGATAATAATGCATAAATTCCGCAGCTTTTTCGGGATTATACATATCTTTCATTGTAAAATTAGTTTTATATCGCTGATTTATGCCAGGATGAAAAACTCCGGTTGAATCATTTGTCCAGCCATTTAAGATATGCTCTTTAGTTTGAGGAAATCCTTCATATCCGAGATGATTTTTCCTAGGATTCATTCCTGTTTCAATAATCATCATAGCTTTTATTAAATTTGGATTTACATCTTCGCCCTTTGCCTCCAATTTATCAGTTGCAGCCAAAATAAAATCATCATACTTATCATATTGAGCTATTTTTGAAGAATCTAATCGTCCGGGTTTAATTTTATTGATGGCATCAATGAATCCAGGAATTCCTGCTGAAAAAATTCTAGGAGTTTCCTCTTTTTTCTTATAAAAATTCAATAATTCACTAAATCCAGTGAATATTTCATCTTTATCCAAGAAATTCTCTTCAGCCATCTTATAAATCAAAGGTTGTTTGGCAATTTCATTTTTGTCTAGGTCATTTACTAAGTCTGGTGTTCTTCCTCCAGCAAACATTAAAAACATGGAAGCTAAAACAGCTAATCTTTGAGCCTTATTAGTCAATAAGTTAATATCAAACTTTTCATTTAAGATATTTTCGGCTAAAAAGTCCTCATTTAATAGGTCAAAACGACTTAATGACTCGCGTACAAGCATGAAATGGATTTATTCTATATATCTTTCGCAAATTGTCGTCATTTTTTTAAAAAAGGTGACAAATTGTCATCTTTTTGTTGCCGGCATAGAATTTGCACTATATTATATGTAAATTAACTTAAAAATAAAATAAATTATGAGAGGATTAGTATTACCCGATGGAAACAGAGGTTTACCATCATTGTTTGAGAGTATTTTTAGTGATGATTGGTTTTTTAACACAGAAATGAGTCAAAAACCTGCTTTTATGGAGTGGAATGAATCAGGCGATGAGGCTTCTATAGCTATTGAAGCACCTGGATTCTCTAAAGAAAATATAAAAATTGAATCCGACTCCAGAGGATTGGTTATTTCTGGTGAATTAACTGATGAAAACACTAAAAAAAGAGTAAGTCAAAAAAGTTTCTCCTATATCTTAAGGAGATCTGATCTCGATCCAAAAAGCGTACAAGCTAAGTTAGAAAATGGAATCTTAGAGATTCAAGTTAAGAAAGAAAAGGATAAAAAATCCAAAATTATCGAGATCCAATAAGAAAAGCCCTACGGGGCTTTTTTTGTGGGCTTAATTTAGGGTTTTATTAAAATGGACGATATATAAAATAAAACTTGAATGATCAAGGACATCTATATTAGAAATCCGCAAGACCCTAATTATGTTTATGGTATCTATGAGCATGAAGATGCTATCGAAAGCATTATTACTAAGATAAAAATGATACTTGGCACTCGTCAAGGTCAGGTTTTAGGTGATACAAACTTTGGGGTAGCAATAGAGGACCTAATTTTTGAGACTAGGATCAATAAATTTGATTTAGAAGAAAAAATCAGGGCTCAAATTACTCAATATGTCTCAGAAGCAGCTCAATATAAAATAGATCCAAAGGTTCAATTTGGAAAAACAGATGGATATGATTATTGTGTAATAGATTTTTTTATTAATAGTGTGAAGGCCCTAGGTATTCTTGTAAAATAAAGATTTTAAATATGAGTATGATAAAAACTGCGAGGATTAGATTATCTGAGCTATATCAGGACAGTATTAATTTTGTAAAAACCTCCTATAATAATGTAGGCCAATACTTTAGTATGGCCTCTCCTATGGGCCAGCTTCTACAAGTTATATTAAATATAGGTAGAATGATCCTATATTACATAGAGGACTCTATTACAGAATTAAATATCAATACCGCATCAAGGCCTAATAGTGTAAAAGGACTCGCTTCATTAACCGGACATAATCCATCTAGAGGGCAATCTGCTAGAGGAACTTTAAGACTTACTTACAACGGGCAGAAATTGGATATGTATGCTAATACAGTAATTATTCCAAACTATACTACCTTAACTTGTTCAGTGACCGGATTAATATATACTGTCGTACTACCCGGAGAAGAAGTTAGAATAGATTTATCTTCTATCACAAACTATGTTGACGTTGATATTGTTCAAGGAAAATTAGAATATCAGCAAGCAACTGGATCTGGAGATCCTTTACAATCCTTTAATTTTCAAAACAAAAAAGGTGCAGCTATAGATAATTATTTTGTTAATGTTTTTGTTGATGGAAAAAGATGGGAAACTAGAGATTCCATTCTAGATATGATTAGAAATGAAGAATCAGTCATGGTTAAGACTGGACAGACTGGAGGAATCGATATTTTCTTTGGTACTGGATATAATGGGAGAATACCACCTTTAGGATCTACCATTTTAGTAGAATATCTCTTAACAGATGGAGAATCTGGTAATATTGATACCCAAGTCTCTCAAAAAGCTCAAAACTGGAAATTTGAAACAAAAGGATACTCATTAAATTCCCAAGAAGTTGATTTGAATAAAATTATTCAAGTTTCTATCCAAAAACCAGTTCTTTTCGGAACTCTTGAAGAACCAATTTACCTGACTAGACTTCTAGCTCCCCATATGTCTCGTAGTTTTGTTTTAGCCAATACAGAAAACTACATATATTTTCTAAGAAAGCTTAATATGTTTACAATAGTAGATGCTCTTCCTGGATTTGCCACCTTTGAAGATAGATATGCTTTAGATAAGTATAATCAAGCTCAGACAACATATGAAAATGTAAAGGAACAATATAGGAATTTAGTAGCGACCATTGGAGCCGGAGCGGAAAAGTCTATTTTGAAAATGTCCGAATTAGAACAAGCACAAAGTCAAGTTTATTACTGGCAAGGAAAGTTAGAACAGCAAAAACAAGATGACAATACCGTTTATCTTTACTTAGTCCCAGATGTAAATAAAAGAATTTCAGCAAATCAAAATTATTATACTTGTAATTTAAGTTCCTTTATTCTGACAGAAGCTGAAAGAGTAGGAATTTTGGATTTAATTGAAGAATCAGGTCAGAGAGTTTTGACTGTAGACAATGCTATCATGACTCTTAAATATCCTCGATTCGTATTAAACGTTTCGTTGATAATTTTTGAAGGATATGAATTAAATACTATCAGAGAACAAATTATTTCTAAAACTTCAGATTATTTCTTAAAAAATACTCGAAGAGATAGAATTCCTGCTTCTGATATCGTAAGAATAATAGAAAATATTGATGGAGTAGATTCTGTAACTGTTTGGTTCGATGCAGATAAAGCAAATAATCAAATATATCTAACGGGATATGGAATTGATGATTATGGTGATATAATTCTATCTAGATCTGTTGAAGATGCTTTTGGAAATAAAGTTCCCGTGAAAGATTTATATCCACTTATCAGAGGAGGATGGGAAAGTGCTAATGGAGTTTATTATGATGATTCCACTCAGAAAGATAAATTAAGTAATGTAAATATTCAGTTAAGAGGAATTACTCCCGTAGATCTTAATTCGAATACAAATAAAACTATCGTAAGCAATCTATAATGGCAACAAATATTCAGAAAAAATCCGCAATTCCTAATAAAAGCTTTTTATATAAAGTAAGACCTGGTTATTTCGATCAGGCGAAACATATTAATGATCAATATAAAAATCTTGGATATGACTACAGGGGTAAAATAATGAAAGCTATGACTTCTCCAGAGATGTGGGCTAACTCAGTTCAGATTCCATTCTATGCCAAAATGGAGGGAATAGTCAATTTTTTAATTGAACAAGTTAAAGCAATTAAGAAAACTTTTTCAATAGCACACAATAAAAATTCTACGAATATTAATTAAGAAATATGAATATCCAAAACTGGAAAATATTTGATAAAAAAGGCAGCAATTTAAACGTTTATACTGACGCCTTTTTAAACTTAGAATTTATAACAGACGTACAAAATGCTATAGGTGCTGAGGGGTATGCTATTGTAGATACGAGCGGATATATTTCCGATACGGTAATAACCAATAGTGGATGGGAATATGATCTTGACACTCAGGTAAATCTATCATATGCTTTTACTGATTATTCTCAGCTCCTAACAAGTGCTGAAGCTTCCATTTATTTTATGGATGTATCTATTTTTAATCCGGAACCCAATAATTCTTTAGGTGTAGAATCTGTTTATATAGATCCTTTAGAGGTATCAACGAATTTTGGATATCCTGCTGCAATTTATACTTCGGCTGTTTTCATGAATCCTGTTTCAGTTCAATTAATTGAAACAGAACATCTGTCATTTTTTGAGGAATCATCTACAGGAGTTTATATAAGGCCTTATGATGTGGAAAATAGCAGTATTGTATTTAGATTCTCAGATGGGGATAAGGAAATTAAATTATTTGAGGTTAATGAGGAGGAGCAAACTTTAATATGGGCAGAAGAACTCATATTTGATATATCCGTATATGTTCAGGGATCCCCTCTAATTGTAAATATTGGATTTAGATCAGAGGATGAGGGGGTATTCGAGAGAAAACTTAGAGGTTATCATAGAATTAACGGAAAAGATTATCAAATTCTAGAAATTCTTGTTAACTCTCAATCAATAGGACCGGATGAAAGATTTGATACCTTAATTCAAGATTTTGGCCTTCCGAATCCAAAAGATAATCATAAACTTTTTAAAGAAGCAGATATAAATGAGGATCTCCCCGACTGGGAATTACTAAATTATAAAGGAAAACATATTATTCTAGAATATGATAAGATAATGCCTTACATAGGCACATATAAAGCTCTTATCAATGCGATCAAGTGGCTAGGATATGAAGATATTAAAGTAAAAGAATGGTTCAGAGACGTAAAGAATGACAAAAAATTATCTTTATACGTTCCTTATAATGCTGAGGAAAGAACTAAAACAGTATTATACTTTACACCAGAGGAAAGAAAGAATTTAAAGAAACTAAATCAGTTATCCCTAATTTATTGTATAACGAGGGAAACAGGAGAAATAGATGAATATGGAAATCCTTTAGTTGAAGAATGTTATGAGTATAATATCAATGAAATATTAACAAAACTCAGATCATTAAAAGAATGGTTAGAGAAAAATATAATTGGTGTAAATGCTAGAATTACTGATGTAACCGGAGAAGGAGTTTATTTTGAAAGGTTCAGAAGTTTCATATATGCGACACAAAACGTTGGAAATAGTGCTTTATATTCTCAGTCCCTAACCCCGGTTACTGTTGAGGAAGCCTCTGAATTAATGATGGGGGAAGCTTCGATTGGGTTAACTCTTCGAGAACTTTCCAAAACAGCTATTGAAGATTTTGATGGTCTAAGATTTGTGGATCTTCTTCAATATTTCTGGGATCCTTCAAATGGTCAATTTTCTATAGAGGATGCTTCATCTTTATGGTGGGATCCTTCAACTATTGCTGTAGGTATTCCATTTAGATTTCCTCTAGTCGATTTATATGATATTCAATGGAGGGCTTCAGTTGAAAAAGCTGTAGCAGGAGTTTTAGGACCTGAATTTGTTACTCATCCTTTATTTGTTTATAATAATGAACTTCGTTTCTATAATATTTTAGATTCATCTTCTGTATTCTTTGAATCCTCGACCGGATTAGCAATTACTATGGAAAAAGGATGGTTAAGAGATCCAAGTAATGATATATGGACAGATTCTATTGCATATTCTTTTTATCCAGATCCATCTGATAATAGCAAATACATTGTTGAATCCTCTATGGGATATATTTGGAAAACATGGGGATATGTTTCTTTAACACCCGATGTCTCTTCTAGACTACAATATGCTTTTGATTTAAATTATAAAGTTCCTTTATTATCTATGAGGAATTTTGAATTTACAGATACTTCTAATAATACTTTTGGATTTATTCAGGATAAAGATTATTATTTAGATATAGTTGATGGAAATATTGCTCAGAAATCATTTATCCTAGAACCATCTTCATTATTTGATGATCCTTCGATATACCGTCAGGAAGATTATTATATTAATTTTAATTATGATACTTCATTATCCGAGCAAAAAATAACTTTAAATGTAGTCTATAACTCTCCAAGAGGACCATTATATCTTTATGATCCATCTACTTATTATAATATTGGACCAGAAGAAGCTTTATTTGTTGATAATAGTGTTTATGTAATGCCAGTAAATCATATAGGTCCTTATGATATTGAGGTTTTTGGATGGGATGGACAGAATAATACTTATAGAAATTTTCTAAGATCTGAATATAATGTATGGACTAAATTCCCAACAATATGGAGTTATATAGATACTTCTTGTGGTCCAGGAGCAAGCATTATAATGTGTCCTAGCGCATTATTAACTCCTGCAGATGTTTCAGCTTTAGTAGCGGCAAATTTATATCCAATTTTTGATAGACAAGTTCCTCTTCAGGGATTAACCCTCGAACAAGATATTAATGGAAAATATTATATCAATATTCCTTCAATCTCTTATTTTATTGATATACCAGATCCCACATCAATTGCCCGATTCTATAATATGACTGAAAGAGTTGTAATTAGAGCAGGAAATATATTCACAGTAGATCCTGATTATCAAAGTTTTAATTTAGGAGATGATGTTAATCTTGTTTTATTTGATAGAGGAAAATATTATTTTATAGACGAAGTATCCGGAAATATCTCGGCAAAATCAGGAAATGACTTAACCATCACAGATATATCAGCAAATTTTGTAACTGATTCGTCAACCGAAGTTTATCTCTTAAATGATACAAGAAGAGGAACTCATAATCCTTATAATGATTTAAATGCAAAAACATTAGATATAGATATTTCAGCTTATGTATTTGGTGTGAACCAATTAGTTGGTATGTTAATTGATGATGTTTGTACAGGATATACTTGGGGAAGCTCATTTAGAGTTCTTGATTCATCTACTGTTGATGGATCTATGGGATTCGGATTCCACCATCAGTTGCAGGGTAATATTCCTGAATTTATACTTGCCGACCCATCAAGATATTCCATAACTGCTAAACATTCATTTAGTACCTTTGCAGATTTCAATATTGATGTAAGTCAAGGATTTGAGATAGATCAAAACTTTAATATTTATTTAGATGATACTTATTATCACCAATACTATTTAGATAATACTTTTGTCTACGTTAATGTTCTTTTTGATCAAGAACTAGTTTTAGATCAGTGGTATAATCCTACAGAACCAGATCCAATAGAATTATTAGCTAACTGGACTAATCACGGATTTTATACTCTTTATACTACTGGTCCTACTATTGATTTAGCTGCTAATTTTAATGGAGCCGGTGATTATTGTCAGTCAAATACATTTAATGTTATTGGAGGAACTTCATTGGATATTAGCATTAATTTTACAAATAATTTTGGACTTCCACTTCCGGTAATACCAAAATTTTATATTCAAGAGCTTGGAGGTAGTGATCCATCTACTGAATACACTATTATTGCTCCTGGTTTCTTTACTCCAACACAAAATAATTTTACTCATGTTCTAGATCCATCTACTACATCAGCATATATACGATTTGTAGATACGTCTCTAAATATGAACTGGGAAGCAGGAACAAGCGTTATAGGAGAAAATGCCGCCGATCCATATTATAATGCTAAGACTTTTTATCCTTATACAACTTCAATAACTATTGAGCCTTCTACTCTTGTTTTCTTAGATACATTCTATGATCCTTCTAATTATATGTTAAATCAGAAAAACATATGGACTGTGAAGGAAAAAGAGAGTAATAATGTGTTATTCAGAGTTTATAATAAAAAAGTCCCTTATATTTTCACCGAGCCTGGCGTATTTGATGTTCAAGTTGAAGCTTATGATTCACATGGAAACTTAAAGCTACAATATTTCGAGGGCTTAATAATAGTAAGAGATGTCTAATGATAATAGATTATACAAGGGATATAAAGTTGTCGAAGGATTAGATATAACAAAATCTTTTGTTCTTGTTGATAGTGTGGATTTTAAAAAACCCTGCACTATAACAATTGAAAAAATTGGTCAATCTATAGAAATTCAGCTTAATGAGGATATTGCAGGAAAGAATGTTTATTCCATGGTATTTTCAGAGCAAGAATCTAATCCTCAACTTCCACCGGATACATTGCCTATTTCATCAAAGACTCATATTTCCGTCGATGAAAACTATTTATATGTTTGGGTTCCTCAATCTTCTCGTTGGAAAAGAATTCCTCTTTCTGAATGGTCTCCGGAATAGTGCGCTTTGCGCGATGGGCCCCTCTTTTTGATTTTTACTTTTTCATAGTTTTTAACGGGCCTTTTAACTCTGTATTTAAGTACTTGAGCTCTTATGCACCCCTATGAAAGTGCTATCTCATACCAGGGACTATCTTTTTCACATTGATGGTGAACATCTCCAATCCAAGAATCTATTGTATCATTAGCAAAGGAAGAACCTGAGTCCCATTCAATATAATAATTTGGATATTTTGTCTCACAATCAAATGGGGGCCTTTCTACTTTAATAAGAGAAACATATCCACCATGCGGGTTAATCCAGGAAGCAAGCCTTCTACTATCATTATTTTTTTCTTTAAACCTTATAGCTGGATTCATCTTTCTGACTTCAGCATCAAGTCTTTGGATAATAATTTTATCCATTCCAATGCCAATAGCTGTTTTAGGATCTAATCCCTTTTCAAAGTTCATAAATTTAATTTTTTAATCACTAAATCCTTAATAGTAATATCTGGTATACCCCAATAATTTAGTTTACAATAATTTTTTGTTGTTATAGGATTTTCCGGACGCCATCCATAATGTGCATACTGACACCTCTCACAAAGCTCTTTATTCCATTCCTTTTTACAAATAGCGGATTGCCCAATATTCATTGCTTTTTTAGGATCTTGCCCTCTCTCAAAGTTCATAAATCTATCCATTTAGGGGCATACACAGTTTCCCCACAATCTACACAAATATAATAAGGCGGAGAAAATCCTCCTGATTGCTTTTGAATCAATTTTACACCTTTACAATTTGTACAAACATAGTTTCTAGGGCCAAATCCATTATCATAAACATATTGACCTATGCCCATTGCGTGTTTTGGATCTATATGTCTTTCAAAATTCATTTCTTATTACATTCAAGAAAATTATAAAAACTAGGTGAAGTTTTTTCCAGAAATATCAAAAAATCTATTTCTGTTTCAAGTAAATGCAAAAACCGACTGAGGATTTCCGGATATTCGATCTTACGATAAATGGAATCATAATGAGTAGGTTCACCAGGAACTGCCGTAATAACATATTTCGGGTAAAGCTCATCTTTCATCCTATCCGGGTCAGAAGGAAATTGAAATAAAGCAATATTTATTTTCTGCTGTTTATACCACCCATCAAGTGCCCAAGAACAATATTTAACATGCCATCCCTTGTCGATTCTCTTGATCCACGGTTCATCAAAATGCAATCCCCGTTTACCAAGGACTCCAAGACCAACAGCTACTTTCGGATCTCTTCCTCTTTCAAAATTCATATTATTCTATTACTAAATGAACTCTAACTCCTTTTCGGGGAATACCATATAAATAAGCATTAAAATTCTGAATTCGATAGCCTTCTTCCTCAATTAAATCAAAAACCTTATCCCAAAAAAGATAATCAGGGCCGGGTAATGAAGAAGGTTCTTCAACCATATTTTTAATTTTTTTACGAATTTTTTTCAACTTACAAGGAACCGTAGCAATAACATAATATTCAGCATAAGTACCCCATTCTCCACATAAATCTTCTTTCCAATTATAATCAATTTTACTCGTATTAGAAAATTTATTTAGATATTCCTCAAATATCTTTTCTAGCTTTTCCTGGATCGTTGGGGGTCTTCCAATCCCCATTGCTCTTTTTGGATCCTGCCCCTTTTCAAAGTTCATGATAAATCTAATTTTTCCTTAATATGATAAATCTTAGTATCAAAATGAATAGTTTTACCCTGTAGTTCCCAAATATTATAAATAGGTATAAGATCACCTTTAGCTTCCATAAGAAAAGTAAGTTCAGTAATACGGCTATAATAATCTTTAATCCTTAAAGATGAAGTAGATAAAAACTTAAGGAGCTGAAGTATTTGAACTCCTTCTAATCTTTGAATCCACCAGCTTCCTTTTCCTTCGTCTCTATTCGTAAACTCTACATCGACAAGTCGTAAAGCAGATGCTGCTCTTCCAATACGCATAGCGTCTTTTGGATCTATATGTCTTTCAAAGTTCATTAGTAGTTAAAATTACTGGCCCAAATTTCCGGATAAAGCCAGGGATCAATTGGTTGATCCCATCCTCTATCGCCCGCGGCCGAATTATAAAAAACTCTTATTGTTCCATTTTCTTCTTCATATAAAGATATGAGGTCCCCCCAACTATTAGCCCAATGCTGAACCCATTTGCATTTATTAGGTTTCCAGAAAAAAGGATCCTTCGGCACATTCTCCCTAGTAAAATTATAAGGCTTACCCAGATCATCAAATTTTTTGATCAGTGCTGCATAGCCAAGTCCCATGGCTTCTTTCGGATCTATTCCGCGCTCGAATTCATTCATACAGCAAATGTACGAATAATTTCTTTAATAAAAAAATTTAAGATATTAAATTTGAGATTTTTGGATTAGAAAGTGTTTCCTCTTCAAACTCCTTAACTTCTTCAGGATCTTCGGGGTTCCAACCATCTTGTTTCATAACTTCCACTCTAGATACCGGTATCTCTAATAGTGTTTTCTCTATTTTTGGCCACCATTCAATTGGGGCTGCATATCCAGTTCCGTAATCAAAATCCCATGAAAAAATTGGGCCTGCTGGAGTTTGGTGTAAAATTACTTCTGTATGATCAGATTTTTCCCCAACATTTGATTTAAAGATTTTACCCATATCTAATAGCTTATATAGCTTAGTTAAGATTGCAGGATTATTTGTATCATAATCATTATCTATAATATGGAAAAAATCTTCATTAAATTCAAATCCATCTGGACCATTCATTTCTTCAAGCTCTGCCCATAGTTTAGAATAAGTACCAATTCTAATAGCTTCTTTTACATCTTTTCCTTTCTGAAAACTTTCATTTGCGGATGGAACAAGCCATACATTTGGATCTGTAGTACTTCTAACTGCCCAGCATCTATCTCCTTCCTCATCCTCAAAATCTATGAAATTTCTTTCTGCTTTTGTATCGACGTCTTCATCATCAAGAGCCGTAGCTTTCATAACTTCACCTTTATAGAAAACTAATATTTTATCTCCCTTTTTAACAGTACGATATTTCCCAATATCAAGAGCTTTATATGGCTCTTTCCCACGTTCAAAATTTTGGGATTCTCCAAGCTTCATATGCTGAACATGATTAGATTCTAAAATTCGAATAAAATGTTTAAAATCTTTTATAGTATATTCCTCATCTCTCCAAGATCTTCTGCCCCCGCCAGCATCAACATAATGTCCCCAAAATGCTACAACTCCTTCCTTAGTTAGATAAAATGTATATCCTGATCCATCTTCCCCCTGAAGAGATTTAACAAGAACCTTAAAACTAGGTTGAGGAGAAGTCCACCTAATTGGAGTTAATTCCTCAAAATCATAAGGCCATCCAGTTTCTGGAACTTTTTCCCAATAACTATAAATTCTTTTAAACAATTCTTTTTCTGGATATAAATGAGCATGGCCTACTCCAATTGCAGATTTTGGCTCAAGGCCACGTTCAAAATGCTGAGTTTCAGTTATTCCTTGATCTTCTCTCCATTCATCAAACCATCCTTCTATATCATCGAAAATATATTCCGGATTAAATCCGCTAGCTATAATTTTTAAAGTATGATTTGCAAAATCATCATATTGTTTTTCAGTAGGCAAATAATGCATGGGTATATTTTCATGGGCATATTCTTTTGCTGCGGATATCAATTTTCGTTTCATCCTATCCCTTCCTATATCAAGAGCAGCATATGGATCCTGTCCTCTTTCAAAATTAATACTTTCGTTAAATCGATTATGATAATACCAAACTTTATCTGGGTCCATTATATCTTTATTTTGAAAATATTCTGTATGACCAGGTGTATTAAACTTATGTCGAAGTTGAAGTTCATAAAAAGTTCTATGCTCTAAATCTAGTTTATAAAGAATAAGTTGCTCTCCTATATTATTCTCCCACTGAAATAATTCTTCTACGTCATCATTATCTTCTATAACAATACTTATGGGGACTTCTTTCCAATGAAATGTATATCCTAAATTTCTTAATTTTTCTATAAGTTGAGCATCTTTATTTCCAATACCCATAGCAGTCTTAGGATCTTGTCCTCTTTCGAAATCCAGGGATTCCCCAATGCCCCAATTTAATTTAAGAGCTTTATCTATCCATTTCACAACTGTATCAAAACTCACATCAGCAGGATTAGCTTTATAATAAAATAAGGTTTTTACAATTTCTTTTATTGCTTCTGGTTTCCAAACATACTGTTTAGCATATTCTGCTAATGCCCATTTATAAGCTTCAATAGCATTTTCTATTATAGGATTTGCCATGGATTCATCTTCGTCAACTACTTCATAATATTCCTCCAGAGTATAATATCCATATTCCTCCATATCATCGGCTAAATTCTTCCACAATTCTTCCAATTTAATATCTCCATCCCCTGTTTGAAATCCAAATCCAGCTTCTTCAATTACTTCAATAGCTAATCCTCTCTCATATTTAGGTATGTTTCTTTTTACCCCTACTCTAGCTGCTCGAAGAGTATCAACGCCACGTTCAAAATCCATAGATTCTCCTAAGTATCTCTTTTTCAAATCAGTATGTGGTATTTTATAGACTTGTCCTTTCCAATTTACCCAATCCCCTTCCAATTCTGTAGCACGGACATATTCCGGCTCCAAATCTTCCTCAGCATCATGAGCATTAATCCAAAAACTATATGATCCATCAATTTCTTCTTCCCAATTACTTAAAAGATCTTCAACTTCATCATCAGGAACAGATTCGTCCCATGTATTTTCGTCGGAATTTAAATAATCTTGGTGAGTTTTTACTAATCCATTATCTGAATATTCCCTTTCAACTCCTCTAATTATATAAGCAGTAGCTTTTTTACCTATATTTAATGCATCATAAGGCTCTGCTCCTCTTTCAAAATTAATAGATTCATTAATCCCCATTAGTTCTTCCCACCTTTCTTTTGTTGCCCATGGATTAGCAGATTCAAAATCGCTATGAAAATCATATGGACGTATTTTACTCTTTTTCTTCCAATAAACCCCTATTGGTCCTACTTCTGTTATATGTCCCGGAAAGGAAGTAAATAATAAAATTGTACCTCCATATCCATCTACCCATTTAGCAACAGATTCTCCTGTGGCTGATTCCGGATGATGATTTGCAGGAATCATGATTTCCGTCCATCCAAACTCATCTGCATATTTTTGCATCTGAGACAAAATATAGGAAGTTTGCCCAATTCCTATTTTATCCAGAGGCTTTCCCCTTCTTTCAAAGTGTATATTTTCTCTTATGATTTTATCCTTCATTAAGGGAAATAAGTTTTATATAATTTAGAAAAGTATAATTATGTCCAAGAATTTCTTTATGTCCTTTAACCTTTCCTTTTATTAATATTGTCTTTCCTTTTAACTCATTTACATCATCTATATTATTCATTTCTATGAATTTATAAACAACATCATTTTGCATATAAAATTGAAATCTATTATTATCTCCTTCAGCCTGAAATCTAATAGAATTTCCATATTCGTTTGTGAAATATCTAATTTGATTAACTTTAACAGCCCCCTCGAAAACATCACCCAATTTTCCAAAAAATTCTTTATCTTCGGATTCTCTTCTTTTATCCCCAAGAGATCTAAAGAAATCATCAGCTAATTCCTTAGCCATCTCTTGTTGTTTAACTTGTTTTTGATTTCTTGGCTGCATATTTTTAGAAAGCCATATAACATATTGAGGATCAGTAGCATAAGCTTCTCCGATGGTCTTTCCTCGGAACTTTCCAAATGTCATTACTTCAGGAGGAGAGCCTTTTAATGAATTAAGAGCATCAGAGCTTTCTAAATAAACTGGCTGAATACCAGCTATTGACTTAGCTTTCTTTGCTGCATCAACAATATTCATAGCAGCATTTCCTAAATAAATAATTCCATCTAAACTACGAGGATTCCACTTCCATAAAGTGTAATAAACCCTATGCCTACCCGTAATTCCAATATACATTGCCCCGAATTTAGACTCATCCCAATTAGGATCAACTCCGGCTTCAAGTATTTTGTAAGTTTCTGCGATTTCTTCATCGGTTACTTCAACCGGCATAATCCTACGAACTTGGGATTGTCCGATGCCAAGACCTTTAGTGATAGAATGACGACTATCCACTTTTTCTCCAGGTCTTTCAAATTCATTTATAAACCTTGCTCTCATACCTTATATATTTCTTGAAAAAAGTTCAATATAATTTTTTTATATGAGAAATTATTCGTACTTTAGCCCCAAAGACTATAGTTATGAGCTTTGAAAGAGGAAAAGATCCAAAAGAAACAATGGAAATAGGGCGTCAAAAAGATGCTATTCCAGTTCTGGGCGTAAAATATTATACAAATGGACAGGGAGTTTCTATAACCGATCCAGAAATAATCCGGATTTTCTTAGAACAATTTTCGACATATCAACTTCCTTATAATCCTATTTTTGGCCCTCAGAGAATCCTAATAATTTCTACCGAAAAATATCTTGATGATTCTCCATCTCTTTATGCTAGGATGGCTTCCTTATCGGGATTATCAGTTCCTACTCATAATACGGATCCAATCGAACGAGAAAAACAAATAGACATAAACATTTTAGATTTTGAAGGAAAAACTGCTATTTTCGAAGGACGAATGTATGAAATGCCTTCTCTTTTTCAATTAGAAGAAAGAGGATTTGGATATTTTGAAAAATGTGAAAAGAATTATGTGCGGGAAATGGAAAAAATACTCATAACAAAAAAAGCAGAAATGTATGAGCAAATGAAAGCCATGAAAGCAATGGCTAATTCACAATATGGTGCAAATATGGATCTAGCAAATATTAAATTACCACCTTCTATATTTGAAAATGATGAAAATGATATAAAAAAGAAAATAGAATCATTAATTCCGAAAAAAGCTAAGAAGAAAAAGAAGAAAATATGGCTTTTTGATATTGAAACATCTATATTATGAGCTTTCATAAAGGGGAAAATATATACGAAAATATTGGGATAGGAAGAATTTCTCAGGCAGAACCTATTTATGGGTTATTTGTAGTATTTAGAAATAAACAATATTTGATTTCCGGCAAAGATCTGCATTCTATTCTTAAAGCTCTTACAGAAAAAGAGATTTTATGGGGATTAATTGACTCATATTTGCCAGTTTCTCCGCAAGAAGGAGATAAATTTGAACTCCATTTTTTAAAAAACCTCGGTTTTAACTCTGAAAACGGAATAGAATATAGGGATTTACATTCTTTAAGAGGAAAAAATATAAATTATTGTGGGAAATTGTATATAATACCCCCGCATGATAATTCATAGATTAAATGGCTGAATCAAATCACATATTATTATCAAGAGATGACTTCCGGAATTCTGTTTTCGAGAGAGACCATCATAAATGTGTGATTTGTAAGGATCCTGCAATTGATGCTCATCATATAATTGAGAGAAGGCTCTTTAAATCTGGCGGATATTTCCTTGAAAATGGAGCTTCTTTATGTGAAAAGCATCATCTAGAAGCCGAGTCCACAAAATTGAGTTGTGATGAAATCAGAAAAGCAGCAGGAATAACAGAAGTAGTACTGCCCGATCATTTTTATACAGAAGTTGAATATGATAAATGGGGAAACGAGGTTTTAAAAACCGGGGAAAGATTGAAGGGCGAATTATTTAATGATGAATCCGTCCAGAAAATATTGGACAAAAACATCACGTTTACTCAGTTTGTTAAGTATCCCCGTACCTACCACTTACCTTGGTCTCCAGGGATGAATAGGGATGACCGTATGATGTCTGACGTGAATATTTTTGAGGGTCAGGAGGTTATGATTTGTGAAAAGCTTGACGGAGAGAATACGACTTGGCATCCATTCCATATTCATGCTAGATCTATTGATACGGACTCACATCCATCAAGAAATTGGGTCAAAGCTTTGCATGCTCAGAAGGGTTGGCAGATACCAGAAGACTGGAGAGTGTGTGGAGAAAATTTATATCAAAAACATGCAATTCATTACACAAACGAGAATGGAAATCCTCTCAAAACTTATTTTTACATGTTCTCTATTTGGGATGATAGAAATATTTGTTTAAGCTGGGAGGAGACGGAAGAGTGGGGAGAACTTCTTGAGTTAGATTTGGTTCCTGTTTTTTATAAAGGCATTTGGGACATGAATGTGATCGAGGAACTTAATAAAAAGATGGAATCTAATCCTAATACCATTGAGGGTTATGTAGTTAGACTTTCTAGAGAATACCATTATTCTGAATTTCGTAATGTATGCGGAAAATACGTAAGAAAAAATCACGTACAAAATAATCATGGACACTGGAAACAGCAAAAGATTGTAAAAAATGAACTTCGAGAGGGCTAAAAACCCATATAAATCCCTAAGAATTGGATCAGGAAGAGCTCGAAAAATATTTTGGGTTTCAATGGGGGCGGG
>Ga0307376_10002554_pt1 | contig 17732 bp, 13 predicted proteins | sample TR2MG_FD_202536 | JGI IMG/M metagenome (GOLD analysis project Ga0307376, IMG submission 202536) | Soil microbial communities from Risofladan, Vaasa, Finland - TR-2 | ecosystem: Environmental > Terrestrial > Soil > Coastal area > Acid sulfate soil | place: Finland: Risofladan, Vaasa | collected...
TTTGCAGCCCGCCAAAGGGGGTGCCGAAGGAGCCAAGGCACTGGGCCGAATGGAAATCAATGCTCTTTTGGCCCATAACGCCCGAAATGTGCTTCACGAAGCCTCTACGCTCAAAAGTACCAAGAACGATGAGTTTTGGCGCCGCTACCAGCTCGGGCAACCCTTGCCACCCCTCAAATCGTCGTTCGCATACGATAAATTTGCCCAAATGCTCGGTGGCGCGGGTATCCAGCTACGAAAAAACCATGATCAACTGGTTATGGGACCCATGACCGATGCCGATATTCAAAAACTGTCCTCCGGTGCGCTTACCCGCGCCACTATGATCCGTGAAAAAGACTTCTCCCCCGAAAAAGGAGGACTGTTCGACCCGGTTATTACCGGAGGAACCTCTGGAAATCGCTGGAGCCATGTCAATTTGGCCGAACCTGTACTTAATCCGGTCTTCGAAGACCCCGCTCGACGCCTTTTAGGGGTCACACAGGCGCAATTGCGCCAGTTAATGGCGCAAAAAGGAGGGACAGAGGTCCAAAAACGTCTAAAAGCGCTCGATCTGGCGCAAAAAGAAGAGGAGTTGGCGCAAATCACACAAAAAGCGACCGGAACTGCGCTCGATAGCGCCATCAAACAGCTCAAAGCCGTCCGCGCGCTGCGCCGCGAGAACCTGACGGCCGATCAAGCATACGTTTTGTCCAAATTGCCCGTCGTACCCCCCGTCATCCGGCCCGTTCTCCCCTCCAAGGGGAAACGAGACATGCTCATCGCAGATGCCAACTATCTGTACCGCGATACCATGCTTGCCAACGACACCTTGGCGGATGCCAAACGCCTTTTACCCGATGATGACCTGGGACAGGCCCGCTTGCACCTGTATGACAGCACCCGGGCAGTGTTCGGGCTCGATGAACCGACCAGCCCGCAGCTCAAAGGCCGAGGAGCCAAAGGATTCATTGCAACCATCGCGGGCCAGGGCAGTCCAAAACGAGGCTTTTTTCATAGTAAGGTATTAAAACTACCACAAGATTTGTCCGGTCGAGGTACCGCAGTACCCGATTTGACGTTGAATATGGACCAAATTGGCGTCCCCGAAGACATGTTATGGACTACATACGGCCCGCACCTCATTCGGCGACTGGTTACGGGAGGATACAATGCGGTTGACGCTAAAAAAATGGTCGATCAGCGTCACCCTACCGCACAAGAAGCCTTGCAACGTGAGATACAAGAACGGCCTTTGATTTTAAATCGCGCTCCCACGCTACATCGACACGGCATGATAGGCGCTTACCCCGTATCTGTCCCCGGGAAAACAATCCGCGTGAACCCCTTCGTTGAAAAAGGGCTGAATCTTGATTATGACGGAGACTGCGTGGACTGTTACTTAGACATTTTAGTTGATTCGGAAGGGAAACAAGTATATCGTCACCTGCATATCAAGGATATACCACGATTACAGGAGACAAAACAAGTGAAAAATGACACAGAACATTACTCAGTACCTCAGGGTATGCGTGTATTTAGTTACGATAACGACACCCAAGACGTCCGTTTACGTGAAATTACCGCATTTTCCATTCATCATAATCTAAAAATGAATGAAGTAACCCTATATTCAGGTCGAACTGTCAAAGTTTCAGATGATGCCAGTTTGTTTGCTCTCAATCCTAGTACGTGGCAGCTTGAACGTGTTAAACCCAACGACGCACTTGGCTGGGCTACACCACGTCCTCGTATTTTACAACGAGATGTTGTGTACCCGACAGTACATGTTTTAGATCGCGCAGAACCCCTGACACAAGATTTTGGATGGTTTTTTGGAGCTTTTGCGGGTAACGGTTGGTTACAGACGAATGACTCAAACAAATTTAGCGGTATCGGTTTTGCAAGTTGTCAAAAAATACTACGTGATACATTTTCACGTATTGTAGAAGAAACTTTAGGTCAATTTTCTGTAAAAGAATACAAAGACATCCATGTATCTTGGAATAAAGAAACATACTCAGAAAAAATACATATCAATGCCGTTATACTAGGCAACGCTATGGTTGAAATGGGCATGACATGCCGTGGAGCACGCAATAAATATCTCCCTCCCTGGTTTATAGATGCCCCTCGAGAATTCAATCTAGGTCAATTGGCAGGCTTAATTGATACAGACGGTTCTATCAGCCTGAACCAAGGTAAATCACGAGGTAAAAGTCCACAATGGACAGTTAATTACAGTACATCCTCTAAAAAACTGGCAGAAGATGTATGCACATTAGCGACATTATTGCGCATCAAATCCAACATAAGCTACAACAAAACTAAAGACGGATGGGTCGTTACATTTTCAATACCCGATATAATGGCTGTATACTCTGAATTAACGCTGTACAACCTTGATAAAAAAGAAGCACTTAATCGGCTTGCGCAATCGTATGATCCAAATAGTATATTCAATCATCGTTGGGATGTCCTTCCTTTCCCCGCAGACATCGCAAAAATATTAGGTCAACAAATAGGGTGTCCAAGTAAAAGAGACACACCTGAGAAAATGCGTCAACGTAACGTTTATACGTATGTCGCGTCAAGTAAACGTACAGGACGCATCACACGCCATGGATTTAAAACAATCTGGACTTATTTAGGTCAAGACACTATGCGCCACTTATGCCCTCCTGAGTGGTTAGCTATTGTCACAAATAAAAACATTTATTGGGACTTCATTACTAAAGTTACTCCTTTAAAAGGGCTACACACCGCATGGGATCTTACTGTTCCGGGAAGTCAAACATTCATGACATCTAACCAAGTACTGGTGTACGATACCCTCCAAATACACGTCCCGGTTAACACTAAAGCCGTCCAAGATGTCAAAAGTATGACGCTGTCCAACCAACTTTTTGGCGATAAAACCCGCTCAGACCTCATGGCCTTCCCCCAGCACGAGTCTGTATTGGGTGTGTATACCGCCAGTAAAGCCAATACAGCCAAAAAACCCCGGCATTTTAAAACCAAACAGCAGGCCCTCGATGCCTACAACCGAGGCGAAATAGACGTGACCGATCCTGTGACGATTGGCTAAAACCAAACTCTGGTCTATACTTGCACAAACGCGTTTTTAATGAGGAAAATCCATGAGCTATCTCGATACAGCCTATAAATTAGGCGCCGCCCAAGCCGCCGATGCCTTTACCCAATGGGTCACTACCGGTGACGACAACCCCACCGAAGCTCCACGGCGCAAGTTTGCCGCCAACCTGGCTGTGAAAAAAGCTCTTGAAAAGCTCGGGGAACCCAAAGGCCAAAAGGTCAAGCCGGGCTCGCGCAAAGGGGGAAAAAGTGAGCCAGCTGCCCGTGCTCCCGCGGGAAAAGGCACCCGGTTTAACGCCTTGAAAAACAAACTGAAACGCCAAAAAGGGGTCAAAAACCCTGGAGCTCTGGCCGCGGCCATTGGCCGGTCCAAGTTCGGTAAGGGTCAAATGCAGGCCATGGCCAAAAAAGGGGGACTTGAACAGCCCAATCAACCTCGCGCGAGAGACGCCATCGAAGGGCGTGGCCCTGAAAAACGTCAAGCGCGTGAACAGCTGCGACAAAAACTGCGTGAGAGCTGCCCCCTGTCTACGTCCCGAACCCCGGCCACAAAATGACGCTAAATCGTCTCAGCGGCCAGCTGGTCGCCCTGGCCGAGCTTGGGTTGACCAAACAGGCAGAATTCGCCCCAGGGATCCCCTCCAGCAAACCCACCGCGCGGCTGCCCAAAATAACGCCCGCTACCATGAACAAATGGACGTTGGCTGTCCAGCAGCATGAAGCTGCAAGAGCTGGAAATCATTACGATTTAAGATTGGTAGATCCTGATAGTGCAAAAGCTCACAGCTGGGCGCTGCCCAAAGCCCGGCTGCCCGAGCCCGGGGAAAAGCTTCTCGCTGTTCAAACCTTTACCCATACTCCAGACTACGCTCTGCATTTCGGTGAAAAGAAACCAGAAATAATTGGCAAGGGCTATGGTAAGGGCACTGTCAAGTTAGTCGTTAAAGAACCCGTTGATATCGTCGAGGCTTCTAATGATAAAGTGCGTTTCAATGTGTACCAGGGAAAAGATATCAACGAGTACATGCTCCGTCGCACAAACGAAAACAAATGGTTGCTATTCAACACGACTACAACCAAGGCCAAAGAACCCAATATCCCCCAAAGCAAACCCAAATACAAATCACTGGAACCCGATAAAGTGGACGTCACCGACGATAACCAGTTGATGATGGGAAAGATAGACGGTAGTCATTGCTTTCTCGGACACGTGCGTATAAATACTAAAGAATACGGTACTATCCCTATTGGTTTAATTGTCAACCAGCAATTGAATGTACACGTTGAATCTGTTGATTTGAATACAAACACGGTTTTATGGAAACGTGTCACTCAATACTACAAACGAGAAAACCCAGGAAACTTCTATCAATTAACTATACAAGGACTTCACACACGTCGTATCACTGCTACTGGGAATCACCCTATCGAAACTCCATTGGGTAAAATACCAATAGAAAAATTAAAAAAAGATGATATTGTGTGGACAGTACAGGAAGAACCATCTGAACAATTAAAACAAATAATTATAGGTATGCTGCTAGGTGATGGCTCTATCAGCAAAGGAACACACAATTATCGTTTATGTTGTACACACAGTCAAAAACAGAAAAATTATTGTTATAAAAAATACGAATTATTAAAACATTTCTGTCCACAAACACCTACTGAATATACAGTAAAAAACAGTTACGCTCCTGAAAAAATACGTTTTTATACCCGCACCTATCCCTTTTTTACACAATTGCGTCCTTTGTTTTACGATGAAGAAGGTAAGCGCCGTTTAACTGAAGAATTCACTAATCAACTTACAGAAATATCATTAGCTTTTTGGTTCTTGGATGATGGACATGTATCTGTTGCAGATAATAAACACGGTAAAAACCGTCAGTTGTTTTTAGGATTACATACAGAAGCGTTAAGTAGAACCGATACTGAAAAATTAATAAATATTTTAAAACAACGCTGGAATATTTCTAGTCGTATAAATACAGACACAAATAACTACACGTATATTGGCATGGGAGCAGAAGCTGCACAAACATTTCTTGAATTAATAGCGCCATGGATTCCAGATACATCCTTAAAATATTTAGGACAAGACTATTACAAATATAATAATAAAATTATAGACTTGATAGGCACGAAATACCACTTACTTACTGAACAAATTAAACCTGTACGTACTTTGAAAAAAAATACAGTTGTGTCTAATTACGCCATTACAGTAACTAATAATAATAGTAACAAACACGTATACAATTTAGAAGTTGAAGACACACATCGTTATGTAATACAAGATTTACTTGTAAGTAATTGTACATTTCTTCTCCGGGAGCAACAACCTGTCCGTATTTACAGTTATCGACCCACCGAACGAGCAACAGGACTCATCGAGCACACACAGCGGTTCTTGCCTGCCTTTCAATCCCGTGTACCAAAACACCTCGACAACATCGTGCTCCGAGGTGAGTTATACGCAACTGACCCGGTCACCGGTCAAAGCCGCGCCGCTACAGATACCGGGGCCGTCCTCAACTCCGGAGTCTGGCGAAGCCGAGACCTTCAAACACACAGTCCCCTTCGGGCGGTTATCTTTGATGTGGCTCGACGACAGGGACAATCGACCGAAGCTCTGCCTTACGCCGAGAAGCTCAAAGTTTTGGAAAGCGTTAGCCGCGCTCTCCCCTTCCTCGAGTTGCCGCCGATGGCTAACACTGCTAAGGAGAAAATAGAGCTCCTAAATCGGATTCGTACTGGACAAGAACCATCGACCTCCGAGGGTGTGGTGCTTTGGCCTATGGAAGGCGGCGCACCTATCAAGGCGAAATTCAGACCAGACCATGATGTTTATGTACGAGAGATTTTTCCTGAAGAAGGATCTCGTAATTTAGCTGGCGGTTTCACATACAGTTGGACGCCCTACGGTAAGATTCAAGGTCGCGTCGGTACGGGATTCGATCATGCTTTAAAAAAAGACATGCTCGAGAACCCTAAAAAATACACAGGTCGCGTCGCTAAAGTTCGCGCCATGGAAGTGTATCGCGACAAAGATAATCCAAAACGACCGGGCGCACTGCGTGCTCCTTCTTTTACTGAATTTCACCTCGATAAAGGATATCAGCCACTTGAAGATAAAACAGCTAAATATATAGAACCACAAATACACAATCATCTTCGCGCACCTGTAGGAAGTGTACCTTGGTATTTTCATAACAAAGAACACGGGTATTCTCATTGCGGGGGCAAATCTAAATCATCCTATAAAATCGTCGAAGATACACAAGGACATTTAATAAATGTACCAGAAGCGATAGGTCACGGTATTAAACGAAAACAAACTAAATTTAAATTCCCTGAAGAAGTACACCCTGGCTGGTTTCGTTTAGAAAGTGGAGAAAAAAAAGGTTCCTCCCTTTACCATGGCTCTCCACAAAAACTTGACCTTCTTGAACCTCAAAATTTACATGGGGATCCCGATGTATCGAAAGCCATTTTTGCATCTCCGATACGTTCATTTGCATTAGCTTATGCTGGCAAAAAATGGGGTGACCGGGACATAGAACAAGGACTACGTCGAGGCCCTAAAGGCGACAGAATGATTTTGCGTGAAATGCGTCCTGACGCGTTCAAAGATCTTTTTAACACGTCTGGATTTTTGTATCGTGTGAACAAAAATGTGTTCAAACCTGCGGAGAAAAGACGCACCACTGCAGAAGTTATCAGTACTGAACCCGTTAAACCACTCCATACACAGGAACTTAAAAACATTCTGCGCATTTTAAAACAGCGTCCTGATGTTGAGATGCATTCCTATAATCCCCAAGCACCAGAAACAGCTGCAGCAATCAAACGTTCCCTTAAACGCATGCAAGAAATGGCGCCAAAAGATGCTAAAAAATACCGAAAATGGCGTCTTGAAATGGCATCCCCGGAAATAAAACAATTATTTAAAAAACTCGAAAAAACAAGATAAATGCACTAATATGCTGTATTAACAAGGAAAAACACTCATGCCCTTTGAATCCTCAGCACAACGTTCATTCATGCGCACACAGCATCCTGCAATAGCGGAACGCTGGGAAGATTTCACGCCAGATAGTCCAAGATTATCTAGCTACACGAAATGGGCGACGAGTAATGAAAATATTTTTCGAATCCAAGGACAACAATCTGCACTACAACACCTTGGACTTGTCAAAAAACATCCCTCTTTTTTGGACATATAGGAAATCACGATGCCTTTTGTCTCCGACGCGCAACGAAAATTTATGTACGCAAACCATCCTGAAATAGCCAAGCGGTGGCAAAAACACACTCCGAAAGGGAAAGATCTTCCTGAACACGTTAAAAAAGCGATTGCGCGTATCAAACACGCCAATGGAGAAGGGGACGAAGAAGAGGAAGAAACCATCCCCATTACCGAGGGTAAAAAAGTACCTCCTGAAGCCCTCACCACGTTTTTTCAAACCAACCCCTCTCCGGTCGATGCACAGGTGCACGAGCTCGCTCAAGCTTACGGAACAGACCCGCACACAATGGAAACACAGATCTACAGTATGTTGGGCAGTAAAATGAAGACCGCTTTAGATCGGATTCATGGCGGTAAAGCCGACGATAAATCGGTCAATGACTTTGATCCCAAGCAAATTGCCATGGGTAAAAAAGTCGAAATGGAACACACGGACAATCCCGAGATTGCTGAGGAGATCAGTACCGATCATTTGGAGGAGTTTGATAAATATTACACCGCCCTGGCCAACATGGAAGACAAACTCAAACAAGGCAAAACAGCGTCATACGCCTGGGGCGTTCGTCGAGCACTTTTACATCTCGTCTAACCGATCCTTGTGCCTGCCTCCCAAGCTACCTATCATTAAATTACGCGGTAAACCAAGGAGGCATTATGCAACACCTTTATTGTCGACCCCTACAAAGGCTCATACTCAGTCTCATCTTTTTAATGAACTGGGCATGGCCCCTTGTGGCCCTTGCCGCACAAGAAACTCCCAAAACGCAGAGCTGGTGGCAAGCCCTACTGGTTCCTCTTTTTGGTGTGTTGGGCACGGCGCTGTCTTCTTTTGCCGCATACGGGCTACTCAAACTCATCAAACTCATTGAAAACAAATGGAAAATCGATGTCCCCGCATCCATTGAAAACTTGATGATGGAAAAAACCCGCTGGCTGGTAGCCAGTGTTGAAGAACAAGCCGAAAATAAGCTACTGTATGGCAACGGGGACAAAACACCTGGAGCACAAAAACTTAACGATGTCGTTAATGAACTGGAAGCATTTGTTAAACGCTGGGGCTACGACAAAGAATGGACCCGGCTACGTCTCGAGGCACTCGCACAGGGTGTATTGCACATGGAACGCAACACAACCTCGGGACCTCGAACAGTTCCTTCGCCATAACTGAGATTGATTATGACACTGTTCTACACTCAAGGCGTTAAATACGCACTAGACCAGCTCAACGTAGACCCAAAACAACAGTACCAACAGCAACTAGATGAACGTTTCAAAACACTCAAACACATGTTAACCCAGTACGGTCAAAAAACCGATACGGGACATAAACGTATTTTAATTCCACGAAACGCCTTGAACATACAAAACATCCGTGATCTGGGCTTTGTCCCTGTTAAAATGGCTATTCCTGAAAAAGGTCAGTCTACAATCCGTAGCTTTAGAAACCCCTTTAACAATTACCACCTCCATGAACACGGAAAAGAATGGACCATGCATCGGGATAAACACCGCGCATCCACGATGATGGGGTACAAAAAACAAAAAACACCGTCAGGCGCTGTAAAGCTACTCCCCGACACCAATCCTTTCTCTACTGTTTGGAACACCATAAAGGGTCTGCCGCACACAGTCGGTGAAGGAATCCCCGGGCTCTATTATCATTTACGCAACACGCTATCCAATGCGCCGGGTATTGAAGACAAACTAAAAAAGACCTTGAAACCAGAATATCTGGAAACTGTCAAAGCATTTGAACCGCTTCGTGTGCCGCGTAAACATCGAAAACCAAAAGAAATTACGCCTCAAACCCCCGCTACACCCTTGGTTTAATCACCAACGTACGCTATGCTTACCCCGTAAATAAACCCCTGCTTCACGGATGGGCCATGACACCGTTTTATACTGAAGGTCTCAAATGTGCTTTTGCTCACTTAGGATTAAAATACGCACAAGCGTCTGACGAACGTAAAGGAACACCTTTCACGGAGCAATCCTCAAATATCCCTGCTGAACAGCTCGCGCAGGTATTACAACAAGAAGAAGATTTTCCCATGCCCGTGCGTCCAGACAATACCACGTCAACCAGCTGGAACAAAGCCATCAGCTGGGGCTCACCCAAAGATTTGACGGGCATTGAAAACGGCATGGGTGGCGTAACCGGTATGATGACCCCGATGAATCCTCGGAGCTAGTTCGTGCAAAAAACGACCATAGGGCGTCTACTCCTCAATGATGTGTTGCCGGCGGGGTATCAAATCAACGATACGACCCCTAAAAAAGCGCTCAATGAAAAAATGGTAGCGCTAGCCAAATCAGACCCCAAACTATACGTCGACGTCATTGGCAAATTAAAAAAAGTAGGTGACGCAGTAACCACTGACAGTGGCATTACCGTAGGTCTTGATGATATTGAACCTGATTACGTGGAACGTGACAGTATTTTAGAACCCGCACTGATTCAGATCAAAAAGACACGTGACATTAACAAACGCAAGGCACTAATCGACGCAACACAGCAGCAACTGCTTCAATCAACACGTAAACACCCCGGTCAAATGACGACCATGGCCCTCAGTGGTGCTCGAGGGAGTCTAGCACAGCTCATGCGTACGGTTGGTTCTTCTGTTGCAGTAGTCGACGATCAAGGCCAAACCATCCCTTGGATGATCAGTAAAAGTTACGCTGAAGGACTGAAAGCACCTGATGCCTGGGTAGCCATGTCTGAAGCACGTCGAAATGCTGTTGAAACCTACACGTCTGTGGCTGCTCCAGGGGAAATGAGCAAAATTTTGGTCAACAACATGAGTGACCAGCTCATTACAATGCCGGATTGCAAAACAAAAAATGGTGTGTTGATCCCTATTACCGAAGCCCAAGATCGATTTGATGCGCAAACAGGCGAGCTCATTACGGCTGCAGTGATCCGAAATCGTACAACACGTCAAGAAAACCCTGTCATTATTAAGGTGCGCTCCCCGATGACTTGCGAAGCACCAGACGGCGTCTGTCAAAAGTGCTACGGACTCAATACTCGGGGCCAGGTTCCAACATTAGGCACAAATGTGGGTATGATGGCCGCGCATGCCATGGGGGAACCGTTAACCCAGATGGCACTCAATGCCAAACATGCCACACGCACATCCCAGTCCCAACGCGCTGTTTTAGATGGCATGGCTGGATTCAAACAGCTTACGGAAATCCCACAGAGCTTTTTCAATAAAGCCACCTTGGCCACACAAGCAGGAAATATCGAACAAATCAAAAAAGCGCCACAAGGAGGCCATTACGTCTTTGTAAATAAACACGAACACTATGTTCCCCCTAACTTAGATGTGCGTGTTAAAAAGGATCAAATAGTCGAAGCCGGCGATGTTTTATCAGATGGGATTGCAAAACCTGATGAACTGGTCCGTTATAAAGGACTGGGCACCGGACGCCAATATCTGGTTGACCAACTCCATGGGTTATATAACCGCCAGGGGTTGGACATGGATCGACGGCATTTTGAGATTTTAGCAAAGACGGACTTGAATTACATTCGCATGTTGGACAAAGACAGTCCTTCTTTAGGCATGATTCGCGGCGACGTTGTGGATTATAACCGTTTTCGTCGCCTTTTAGCCCAAAAAAGTAAAGTGGTTCCTATTGATGCAGCCCAAGGGCGTTTTTTAGGTGACAATGTCCTACATCACACGGCGGGTACCCCTTTAACAGCCGCACTGGTCAAGGAACTGCGGCAGCAGGGCATTACGCAAGTACCTACCGCCCCAGAAGTACCGCAGCATGAAGCGGTCATGAAACCCATGAGCCGTACCCCCTTACTTCACCCCGACCTACTGGGTCGCTTAGGGCATCGCAATTTAAAAAACACAATTTTAGAGGGAGCCGCCTTTGGAGAGATGTCCAACATCCACGGCACTCACCCCGTTCCCGCATTTGTTTTTGGTGAACAGTTCGGACAGGGACCTCAAGGAAGGTACTAGCAGAATCAAGTCCTTGGAAAAGCAGACCACTTGTTCTATATTTGGGTAAATTTAGCACGATAACCCACCCGCGGTGGAGGAAAGAATGTCTGGAACCTTATTCAAACGAGCCTATACGCGAGGCATCAACGACGAACTGATTCGTTTGGGCTACGTTCGGTACCCCACGAAACTTGCAGCCGATGAAATCGCTGACGCTGTAGGGGATCAGATGCCTGTTGAACCCGCCGCGGAAGCTGTGTCCCCCGAAACGGCAGCTGAAGTGGCCGCAACCCTGGTCGATGCGGCCAACACTCTGGTTTCTGAAACCCAGGGTGCGGGGATGGCCCCCGAAGGCGCACCGCCCCAGGCCGAGGAAGCTGCGCTGAAGACCTCAGCGGCAGAAGACCTCGACTATCGCGCGGAAAAGCAAGCGGCGGCCGTGATGATCAAAGCGGCTGAAGAAACCAAGCACGCGGTGGGATCGACCATTGAAGGCGGCGACAAGGGCAATTTGCTGTCGCAGTCCGTTCAGGGCGAGACCATCATGGAAAACAAAAACCGGCCCCAGGGGATGTACAACAAAGGCGTGGCCGGCGTTGGACAGACCGATTCTCCGGCCGGTCGCGGCACGGGCGTTGTCGGCAAGGAAGAAGTACCTGCGCCTCAAGCGCCGGGGGAATCGCCAGCGGGATCGAACTCTGTCATTGAGCAGTCCAAGATGGGCGGTGCTTTACGGCAGATCATTCAGAAGATCGCCATGGGGACCACCATTGAGGGTGGCGACAAGGGCAACACGTTGGCCCAGGCCGCGGGCGTTACGGGCGAAGCCAAGCTCGAAAACGACCGACGTCCCGAAGGCTATGCGGAAAATAGCCGGGGAACCACCGAGCTTCCGGTAACTCCGGCCGCGACCGTGGGCACCGAGCAGCCGCACCCCGACCAGCCCGGAGAGAGCCCGGCGGGCGCGGTTCCCGGTGGATCGGGCAATTCCGTGGTGGAGTTTTCCAACGAAGCCAAGACCGGTGGTGTGGACCCCTTTTTAGCCCTATTCAAGCACACGGCTGAAAAGATCGGCTCCCATTTGCCCCGCGCCCTGTCTGAGGAACAAAAAATCGCGCACATTCGCCAGATGATGGGGATGACCGACATCGAGCGTAGCGATTACATCGGACTGCTTCACAAAGAGGCCGGCGCGACCGATACTCAGGTGCTTGATGCCGTCAAAAGTGCGGCCTGCAGCATGCGCGAGCACCGAGATCGGTACCAGGGCAACACGGGTCGGAAAGACCGGCGCCGGGCCAACGTCAAGACCGCCGAAGGGATGCCCCCGGCGTTAGCGGAAGCCATCGCCAAGAAAAACGGCGAAAAAGAGCCGGATGACGCGGACGACAAGAACGAAACGCCTGCCCAAGAGGCGAAAGAAGAAAAAGCCGAGGCCAAAGGCAAGGGCGAGGCCGAAGCTGAGTCCGAAAAAGAGGGAATGGACCTTTTAGCGCGTATTCGGCGTATCAGCCAAAGCGCGAGCGCGTAAACCGACCGAACTGCCCGGTTCCGGTAGCCTCACCGCGCCCGCGCCGGGTTATTTCCGGTACATAACAGGCGGGCGACATGGCATTTCCTTCATTAGCTCTTAAAATCGCAGCAGACATGATTCAACAGCGCCTCGAAGCGCCTGCTCTCGCAATGCCCCAGCAACAAAGAAACCCAAATCCCATGCCCGCAGGCCAGTCAGCGCTGCGGTTCATTGCCGATAAAAACTCAAATACAGCGACAGAACCTGCTCCCAAAGTAGTTACCGACACAGGACGCCGCACAACATGAAACTGCAGGATCTAACCACTCCTGAAGGTATTAATGAGTTGGTTGCTGTCGCTGGGAGGACCAAGAGCTACTACAACCAACCTCAAAGTGCTGACCAAGTCATGGAGGTTGCGGCCCAGGCAATTGCCCAAAACCCTAATTTGGCGCACTTGTCTATTAAAATATTACCCAACTTCCCGAATGCTTTCTATAATTACGACAAAGGTGAGTTGCTTTTGGGGCTGATTAACCCGTCAGCACTCGCCCATGAACTGGGACACGCGAACAATCTTCGTCAACAAGGGCTGTATCAAAAAGTGCTTCGCGCCGCACAAGGAATAACACGAGCCAACAACGTTCTGGCACTGCCGACAGTGTTGGCGCTACGTACATTTATTCAGGACCCCCAACGGCAAGATGATATTTTAAAGACACTAGCCGCTATCTCAGCAGCAGCTGCAGCCCCAGAATTACTTGAAGAAACGACGGCGTCACTCAGTGCGATTAAAAATCATCCAAATCGAGCGCAAGCCATAGCCACCCTTGGCCCTGCTTTATTAGCCCATTACGCCTCTGGTATGGCACCTGCTGCTGTTTATCAACTAGGAAGGCCGTAATGTCAGGTAGGAACATGTTCATGCAAAAAAACGCACAACCCCTATCTCCACGCACTCAAGCATTTGCGGCCCCCGCACCCACGGGCGATGAAGCACAAAGTATGTTTGAAGAGGGCTTCAGCCAGATGGCGTACAACGTCGTCGTCAGCAAATTCCCTGACCTGATGCAAGAAATCGTCACATTCAAAATTCTGGATAGTGACGTAGAGCATGGCGCGGGGGTTGGCGCGTTCGTTTTACAGCATAACAACGAAGTGCTTTATATCCCTGTTATCATGGCAGATAATCAAATCAAACCTATTGATTTGTTCTACCATAAGCAACTCAACATGTTTTTGCCGCTTAACAACGACTGGTTGGCGGAAATCTCCCAGCTGTCCTTGGACGAAATGGGCGAAACCGTCCAAATCCCCAAATCGCTACGACGAGACGTCGATACACGCCACATTATGATTCCCCCGACCACAGGCAACCGGTACGGCTACGCGGCAGCCGGAGCTCAAAAAATCGAACTGCTGGACGATCTGCATCAGATGATGGTGCATGCGCAAGAAAAAACAGCCCAAGCCCCTTTGCTGTTTGTAAAAACGCTGGCTCAAGCCCCTGAATCCGTCAAGGAAGCCTTTGTACAGGTGCTTAAAAAACGGCCCCATCTCGTTTTTCAAATTGAAAAAATGTACGGCAGTGACGCGTTTTACAGTGCATTAAGCAAAACAGCGTCGGCCACTTCTCAAAGTGGTGGTGGTTTATTTATTGCGACCAAAGACACGCCGCCTACCACGTTCAAAAAGATTTTTGGAGATCGCCAAGCTGAGGCGTTTCAAGGCGCTCTGCGCAAGGGATATGCTGCCCGGGACAACCGCGTCAACCTCAATATCCCGGTTCAAATCCAAGAACAAATGGTTCTCCAAACCCCTGCAGAATCCGGATTTTACCGCGTATATACCCGAGATGGTGACGTTAAACCCGCGTTTATTTTACACAATCCTCGTCAAATACACAGTGCGCTTGGCCGAGATTACGGGGGTTACCGTAAAGAACGTCGCGATGACCTGCATTACGGACAACACCATAAAGACTACATCGTCATCATGGACGATGGCGTGTGGCTTCGCGTACGCTCAGATTTAACCGCGCAACCGTTAAAAGTCCCTTCTGAAGCCGCTGCCTTTGGAAAACTATGCAACGGTAAAAATGGCGACCAGCCTCAAGTCGGTGACCGAGGTCTATTTATCAAGAAACTGGGAAAAACGTTCAGCGGTACCGAACCCTTTACGATTAAAAGCATCGCAACCGATTCGAAAGGTGTACGCCGCATCACGTGCCGTGACTTCAACGACACCGTGCTCGTAACCGATCCTGCTGCGGCCAAGGCCGGGTTACACCAACCCAAAAATAGTAACATCATGTACATCCCCCCGGATGCTCGGTTCCTTCGTCTTAAGGATGATTACGAACCTCAGGTAACGTTACTGAAAGACAGTTCCTCGGTAGCCCGTTGGTTTTATAACAAATTTGATGCTCTAGGTGCCAACTCACTCACCATCAAAAATGCAGGTGCATACCAATACTCCATCAACGGCAAAACACCTCAATCCTTTCTAGATACGGTCAGAGAAGCCGCGGTATCTTATAAGATACCTTTTGACAGCGCCGAGGCGCTGGTGAAACAAGCTGCCGCCCCCTTGCAACGTCGCAGCATGGCCTATGTGCTGACGCCGGCAATGTATCAAAAAATAGCGCAAATGCCGATGATGGACGCAGCAACAGATCCAGCGGTTGCCGGGGGTATGCCGCAGGGCGCACCCATGGACCCGTCTATGGCAGGTATGCCTCCGGCGCCGCCCTCTCCCCCGTCTCCCTTGGATATCGCTATGGGCGAGGCACAAACCCAAATCCAACAGCAAACAATGGATTTGGAACAGCAAAACATGGCGCTCCAAGACAAAGCACAAACGTTGATGATGGTGCAGCAGCGTGCCCAAGAGATAGCCGGGGGAGGCAGTGCTGCTGTACAACAAGGCGCACCTCCAATGCCTCCTCCCGGCATGGGTGGCGGCGCTCCCGCGGGCGGCCCCGCCATGGGAGGTGGAGCACCCCCCGCAGGACCAGGCGCCATGGGTGGCGGTATGCCAGCCCCTGCACCTCAAATGAGCGGTGGCGGCATGGAAGCCATGGGGCAATCCCCGATGGGCGCGGTCATGTCCACTGAAAGTCCCTCCTCTGCGGAGATGCCTCAGCAAATCAATCCTCAATTTCTCGAACAAGCAGGAGGACTTGAGGATGCAGGCGCCTTTGATGCCGCAGCCTTGGCCACAATGGCCCAATCCCCTGGTTTCCGTGACATGGTTGTGGATTACGTACCAACACTCGAGCGTGCGCTTGATAACCTGGGCCGTACTCTGTTAACCTTGTGGATCCAAGAACGTGAAATCAAAGAACAGCTCGGGGACGAGACGTTTGGCGACATGGAAGACAACCTACGCGCTGTCTTTGAAGGACTGGGCAAACTGATTCTTCAAATGAACCGCAACGCCATTTTAACTGAGATGCCAAACAAATGAGAAAAGATCCAGCACATCATTTGTTCAGCGCACTTCAAGCCATCAACGACAAACAGACGACGTGTGTTGATGCTAAAGCCCAAGCGCTCATCCCCGTACTTCAAGGGGTATCAACCGATACGGTATTAACGTACGCCTGGGACAAATACCAAGATGAGTTTTCACGCACGGTGCTCAACAGCTTATTTTTAGCCTCGGCCACCTATGAACAAATGCGTGAAGTTACCGGGGTCCCTATCGACGTACTTCAAAGATACCATGATTATTTTTTTGATACCACGGTCTTTAGAGATCAACTCGAACGTCTGAGTTATGTGCAAGCCGTCGAGAGCACAGTCAGTGCACGAGAAGCTCAGTTCCTCCGTGCAGCTTTGGCCGTTGGTCCCAGCTACGTCATTTGGCTTCTTAACGGCAAACCTAAAGACGCACCCCGAGAAGTTCAAAATTATGTGATGATGGAGGGCATGTACCGCAGTGCCTCTACGCGAGGCACAACCATTAATTCTGATGCCGCGAAAAACGCACAACGTTGGTTGGTCATGGCACAAAAAGCAGCATCTGATTTAATGCGTAATGCCCCCGACGAAAGTACAAATACATTACAAGAACTTAAACTGGCTCTCGAGTATCAAGACCAAACCCAAAGCGAAGGCTGTCAAGGCATGCCCGCCGCTGCGGATATTTTACACTAGGAGCAGCCCATGCCGATGTTGACTGAACGATCATTAGAATGCATGGCCAACGAGGTCTTGCGGTCACATACAACTGAAAATCAAACGCTCACCAATGGCGTGGTAAAAATTGCTCAACGCGACAATTTACCGCCGGAACACATCAAACGTCTGGTCGAAACAGTCAACAATAAAGCTTTTTTGCAAAAATTCAATGCAGCCACCGGACCCGACCGAATGGAAGCCTCTGAATTCGAAACGGCAGATGCGCAAGACGCGCTTCAACGGCTACTCGATGCAGCCCAAGATCTGGTGCAAGCGCTGCCTGAAGACACTGAAACAAGTCCTTGTGCCAATGATCTCACAGCAGATCTGCCAATGACGCGACCTGAAGCGCCAGCGCCACTGCCACCTGAAGTTCAAAAAACAAGCAGTGCAGAGCCCAAAATTAAAAAGTTTAGTGTGGCTAACCGGCTACGCAAAACAGCGGCACAGCTCCAAGAGCAATACCATCAGCATCGATTTTCTTTTCAAGAAACAACAGAAAAGTTAGCAACACACTTCACACGACTCAAAGAACAAAACCGCTTTGAGTCTTTTGAAAAAGAAGCTTTTTATAAATGGGGTGAACGCGCTGTTCCTTTTTTAACAACACTGCGCGTGATTCTCAAAAAAGAACCTGTGACCTACAATTACGATGAATTTCGAAAAGTAGCACGGCTTATTGATAGTACCACACCCGACATGCAGCTATTTTCAAAAATGATGGAGCATTACCGAGAGCTCAC
>Ga0307376_10002558_pt1 | contig 17710 bp, 24 predicted proteins | sample TR2MG_FD_202536 | JGI IMG/M metagenome (GOLD analysis project Ga0307376, IMG submission 202536) | Soil microbial communities from Risofladan, Vaasa, Finland - TR-2 | ecosystem: Environmental > Terrestrial > Soil > Coastal area > Acid sulfate soil | place: Finland: Risofladan, Vaasa | collected...
TCTTATTACCTTCTAACTTAAGGGACTCTAGGAAATTCAGGAATTTTTTATTTTTATTCATAATATACTCTATATGGTTAAGTAACAATGATTATATTTAACTGACCCATATCATAATTCCTTTCATCACAAATAGAAGTAGCGAGGGGATTACTACTTATGGTAGTAATACCCATAAATGCATGAGGGTAACCACTTATTAATCCGTTTTCATCGGTAGATAAACCAAAATACTGTGGATCATTTGGCGGGGTGCCGGGATAACTCCAAATAACATCATCACAATTTGCTTCTAATTGATATTCAAAATATTGACCTTCAATTGCTTGAATGTTTTCATTTGTGGTAACTTCTATTGGGGGACATTCTGGACACGGTGTAGTTGTAAGTGCTGGCGTTGTTGTTATTGGTATTCCCATGATAAATTCCTTATTACGTTGGTATTATATAATTAGTTTATATTCATATAGTTAAAAATGTGGGGTTCCGCTATTTATAGTTAAAACATAGCGTTTTTCATATGTACATTCACCAATAACGATAGTAACGTCAAGATAAAAAACATCATAAAGATAAAGATTTTGATATTGATAACCATGAGTAGTTACCGCTAATAAAAATTGATTTGGTGAGGTGGAAATTTGTGAAATTGATGTTGTCGGTTTAGCACGTTCATCTGCATTTCCACTTGCAGTAAAAACAGCAGAAACTGAGTCAGCGGTAGCTCCATCGCATTCTTCGCCTTCCAACGTAAGTGTGTATTCGTATGTATCTGCACCAAGCCATCCACCATTTATTTCATTTGGGTTTAAATGACCAGCGGGGATAATTTCACAAAATGGGCATGGTGTCGTTGTAATTTCGGGTGTTGTTGTTATTGGTATTCCCATGATAAATTCCTTATTACGTTGGTATTATATAATTAGTTTATAAAGAATTCATTTCACTAAAAAAATCTACCCACAGCTTATTTAGCGGAAATTTAAAATCCATCCACGGTTTCTTTTCATATACATAATGCACAATTTTAATCGTTTTATCGCTTTTAAGCTCCCGTTCAGTTATGTTGGGTGTTTCTATAACATCATATTCATATAGTTCTTTAGCTTTAGTGATTAAACCGGGATATATGTTGTAAATTCGGTTTAAATGTAATTTTTTTCTATTTTTCCAATTTGGGAAAAATCTATTTATTACTTCCTGATCAGTGGGTGAAAAATCTTTAGTTTTATCATGCAATTTGCAGATTTTATTATACAGGGGCTTTCGTGGTTTTATTACCATCAAGCCAGTATTCATAATGAAGTGACTAGATCCTATATAATCTGTTATCTTAGTAAATTTGCTTATTTCAGGCACAGCCGACATATGCTGTTTATTGAACAATTCATCAATATTCTTACAAACCAGCATATCAGAATCCAGATACACTATCTTATCAAATTGAGTTTGATCAAATATTTGTAACTTCGTGTGGGTGTATGAGTAGAAAAAATTTTTACGTCTAAACCTGAATAAATTATCAAGTTTTTTCACAATTTTGTACTTGATACCGTGACTTTCAACGGTTTTGATTGTTTTATCAGATACATCCTTATCAGATATTAACAGTAAAAAAGGATATTTTGGGTTAGTTTTCTGAAGGGAATAATTAAGGACAAGGGAACCGTTTAGATACTTGTCATTTGCCAGTAGGGAAACATACGAATAATTCATAATATTAAAATACATTTTCAATTGAAATTATTTATATTTTAATTCATGTTTTCAGAACGAGATCATTCAGAATGTGATGCTAGAGCAAAAGAAAAATTAAAAGAATTATTCGTTAATTGTGAAAAATACAAAAGTTTTACCATTTCTGAACCATCAGATCCTTTTACGGTAGATTTTTATGTTTTTAGAAGTGGTAATCATGTCGCCAATCTAGAAGTTGAAGTTAAGAGAGTCTGGAATACGTTTGATTTTCCATACAAGGATATTCAAATACTTCCAAGAAAAGTAAAATTCTGGACAGATGAAAAACATCACAAAAATAAACCAACCATGATGGTAATGTTTAATGAAGATTTATCCAATCATTTTTCTGTTAAATCTGAAGTGATGGAAAATTTGTTTAAAAATTCTAATACTAAAACCCGTAAATACGACACAATGAGATCAAGGGGCGATTTATTCCCGGTTTTAAGTATTAAACTGGTCGATTTTGGAGAATTCAATAATAAAAATGAAACTCCTGAAGAAGAACATTTATTGAGTATGATGTAATTACCATAACAAATTAAAATGTCCCCTCATAACTTTAGATGCTTTGGCGGTTCTTCTACTGTTATGATCTATCACTCTGTCATCTTGGAAACGATAAGTTCTGATTTTATCCCCCCTCATACCGGAACCAACTTTAGACTTTCTATCTACTGATATTTGGGAATTCTTTTCCTTACTAATCATTTCATCCAAAATTTTGTTAACGCCAATTAGAGCGTTTTGTTTATTATTGTGTTGCGATTTGGTGGTTCTTTCTTGTTTTGTACCAGTAGGAATATGTATACAACGTATTCCTGTCCAGTTTTTGTTTCTGTGTTGGCCACCAGCACCACTACCACGGAATGGTTCAAAATGATAATCTTCCGGTCTTCTTTTCAACAAATCTTTATTTATTGAGACGTTGTTGTCAATTACAGCCACAGTAATGGTTGAAGTATGAACCCTTCCCCTTTTTTCTGTAGGTGGAACCCTTTGAATCCGATGACCACCCGATTCTTTACAAAGATTATTTAAGTTATTCCCTTCAATGGAAATATGTATTTCGTGGGAACCGATTGATGATTTGTTATCTAGGAGTACTTGAGATTTCCACTGGCTAAAGATAAGCCAGTTTCATGTATGCGGAAGCAATATCCTGCACAAACAACTTACTATCATTACCACCTTCAGCAGAACGGATTTCAATTATTTTTTTCATAATAAACCTCAACGATAATATAGTTTATATTTCTCAAATGGTGATAAATTTTCTGAAGTGGAGGGATTCGAACCCCCATAAACGGCTCCAAGGGCCGTTGTCCTACCATTGAACGACACTCCAATAAAAACTGGAAGCGGGAGGGGAATTTGAATCCCCAACATCTGCATCCAGAGTGCAGTGTTCCACCAGTTGAACTATCCCGCTATACGGACATTTATACGGACATGATGTCCGGTATTGCGCCAACTCGTCAGCTTTTGCGACAAATAAACCTATTTATGCGCCAACTCGTCAGCTTTTACGACAAATAAATTGACTTTATTTTATGTAAACGGAGAGAATTGAACTCTCATCTTATGTATTAAGAGTACATTGCTCTACCAATTGAGCTACGCTTACAAAACAAGGGTAGAGGGATTCGAACCCCCAACAAACGGCCCCAAAAACCGTTGCTCTAATCCAGTTGAGCTATACCCCTATGTTAAAATGCCCTTGTCAGGTAACGATCCTGATTCCCTAGTTTAAAAGACTAGTGCTCATCCAGTAAAGCTTCAAAGGCTAATTTTTGGTGGATGTGGTGGGAATCGAACCCACGACCCTTCGATTAAAAGTCGAATGCTACTAAATCCAACTGAGCTACACATCCATTAATTAAGCAGCCGGGGGGATTCGAACCCTAACCCAAAAACATACTCACTTACTTTACTTACCATAAATCCATTATATTTAATGGCTATGTTTCCATCGTAAAACCTGTCCAGACCCTTCCTCTAGCTCACGGTTTTTGTGGTCACCCACGCTATCGTTATTTTACAATTTCACCATAGTTTTCGATATAATTTCAATACAGATTTCAAATAAGCTTTCAATAGTCAGGCTATTCTCCGCACGGGGATCTAGATAGCGTGTGCTGCTCCCCTGCTCTGCCACTGAGCTACGACTGCATTAAATTTTTACCTATAAATCACTCCTTTTTACAAAAAAATGCACAAAAAAAGCCCCAGATTACTCTGGGGCTTAATGTTTTAGTATGAATACTATTTTACAACACAAACCCCATAGGAAGTTGTTTCTTCTGTTGTTGTTTTTGTTGTGTAAAAGTAGTCATAATTTTTTCTATTATTAATTTATTTCGTATGCTATAAATATACACCATTTTTTCAAAAAATGCAACCTTTTTATAAATTTTTTTTAACGGTTGTTTTAAGTGAAATAAATTCCGCAGCTTTGATGGGAATGACATTTATGTCAATAACATCATCTTCGGGGATAATATCAATGTTATAGTCGGAAATTATCCCCATTGCAATGAGTTCTAGATATTGATCATCTAATGTTTCTAATTGATTTGCGGTTATCATTTTACCAAAATTCGCTTCTTAAAAAAGCTACCAGATAATCGGGTGCCTCTACGATATCACATTGCTCGATGTCATGATCAAATTCCAAGGTTTTATCTTCTATCAGTTCTTTTTTTAAACGAACTTTCGTTTCTTCAGTTGGTTGCCTTTGATAGAAGCACCAATGCAATACATCGTCCAATGTCCATAACCTGTTAACATCTTTAGGAATAACAATTAATGCGTAAGGATCATCCCTTAATACCATGCCTTGAAATTCTTCTAAATCTTCTGGGGTTGCATCTTCTGTTGCCATAATAATACAATATAAGTTATTTTATTATGGAAAGTAGGGGTGGAGGGATTTGAACCCCCGACCATAAGCATATAAGACTCGTGCTCTACCAGACCGAGCTACACCCCCACGTTTTTATATTTTATTACCCCATTTATCATACTTGAAGTTTTTATCAAATCCTTCAGGTAACAAAATGTTTTTAATATCTGCTTTTTCTCTTAATTCATCACAAGAAATCTTCCCGCTTTCGGCATCAAGATGACATGTTTCACATACACTTACACCATTATCAACATGATACCCACCATCTTCCCACAAGCCCCGGTTAAGGATGTGATGGGCATCTACTGCTTCTTTAGGACAGATAACACATTTAAAACTATCTCTTGCAAAGACATCTTTTTTAAACTGTCTGCGTTTTTCTTTCTTGGAATTCATGTAAATATTTACCCTGTTCTATTTCGTTTAATTCTACAATTTCTGCACTTTTTAATGTATATATGTCACCACTTAACAAAAGAAATTTCATTGGATTAGATCGTTCTATAACCATACCTATTACGGTAATGCCTTTCATACGGCAAGGTCTTAAACCTACGATATCTCCGACTATCAGGGTCATCTTCTATTACTATTACCTCGTACATTGTTCCTTTTCTAGTTTATAATTTTATGGGCTAGGATGGATTCGAACCACCGTGTTAACTCAAAGAGATTGGATCTACAATCCAACGCAATCAACCACTCTGCCACTAACCCTTATTTTCTAATATTTCTTTTTATTCAAAACGGGCAATTTCCTTCCTTATTCCACTCACATGTTTTCATTGATGCATCTCCACAACCTTCTGCACAGATGTATCCACTAGAGTGCCTATGGAGGGAGTCGAACCCCCGTAGCTAAAAAGCAATGGTTTTACAGACCACCGTAACTTCCCGACAGTTACCACACAGGCATAATAAGTGCCACCTCCCGTGATCGAAACGGGGACTCCCTGTACTTCACGCAGGTACTCTACCAACTGAGCTAAGGTGGCATAGAATTTTATTTCATAACACTCCTTTTTAAATACAAACAAAAAAAGCCCCCACTATTGTGGGGGCTTTATACCATTTTAAAAGATTACAATATCCTTAAAACCCCCACTTGTGGTTAGGTATAAAATAAAAATACTGTCTCTTCTGGTTTTTCATAATTTTTTTTTTCCTTACCTATATAATATACACTATTTTTTAAAAAGTCAACTATTTTTTTTTTATTTTTTTTAAGAGAAATAAAGAGGGTCTAGTAGCCCGTTTGTCATGTTACCATTTACACGATGGTCTATTACTCTTTACCCCAGATACATGTGGCACTCTATTTCTCAGTTGTTGTGGGATTGCTAACCCAATGCCTTCACGTTCAAGTAAGATATTTAATTCTTTTAAATCCATTGTAGATAATCCACCAATAGATTTTTCACCTTTTGAGTTAATTACTATAAATCCAATTGATAAATCTTCACCCATAGCAATTTCACCTATAGAAAGTTTTAATGTTTTTCCGGCACGAAGTTCTTTCAGTATTGAAAATGTTCTTATTGCCTGATCATCGGGGGATAGAATTTTATCGGGTTTTTTCTTGGGCCACTCGCAGCCGAGTTTCCCACAGAAGGGAGTTCTTATTGAGGGAGTGCATTTACACATTATTATTTCCTTAAAAGATCTAGTGAAAAAATTAAGATAGTTGCAAGGTTATACAACAACTAACAATTACAAGCAATCACAATATGATCGATGGACTTACCAACAACAAAAAAGAAATGACCATCGGATCTTCAGCTATTCGTAGTTTGCTACTATTCATAATCTTTGTCAGATATTTCCGGTTCCCCGAAAACACCCTATTCACTAGACCAAAAATTACTCTATTTCAGAAACCAAATCGTCATAGTCAACATCCACTGATACCTTAGTTACTGCGTTACTTCCTTTTACAGCAGCATCAATATGAAACAGTGCTTTATTGATTTTAGTAATTTTCGCATCAAGTTGTTTGATTTCATAAACGGGTTCTTCCACTTTCTCAGGTTCCATGTACCTTGTTCTACTGGTACTTGCAGAGGCCAGATTACTTAACTGATTTTTTCTTTCTCTGAGGGACTTTTCCATCGCCAGCAGAGCATTAACTGTAATTTCTTTTTCGTCCATTTTAGTTCTCCTTTTAAATTCTGAAATAAATATAAAATATTTATATAAAAATAGATAAAAAAACCCCACTATTTCTAGTGGGGATTTTCCTTAATAGTTGGGGGTGGAAAAACACACCGCCTCCACCACCTATTTTTGTGAAAAATAGGAAAACTAGCAGCCATTAATATAAATAATTTAATAAGTAAATGTGTTAAAAATTTTATAAGATTTTCCTAAAGCATCTAGTGATAATTCAACTTCCTTTAAACACTCATCAACCCCGCCACCCGTTAATACAATATTATTGTACCGATCTAACTCATCCATCAAATCTGGGATGTTTATCATATCATCTGAAAATTCCAATAATTCCCTAATATCTTCATCTCCGTGTTCTTTTACAAATTCAAGCCATTTTTCTTTAGTCATGTCCCGGCTATCGTTGATATCATAAGCCTTCATGAATTTAACTAAATTGACAATTTGTTCCTCATCGATAGATTCATCAATACAATACCTGAAAAAAGCATAACCTTTATCATAAAAATAAAGATCATTCAAAATGTCTTCTTCTAAACCATTCTCCACTAACCACATATGGTAATCGCCTTCTGAAATCATTCCTAATGTTTCTGCCCCATTATATAGAATAACAATATTGGAAAATTCTTCATGGTTTTGATTAAGAAATTCAATAAATTCATGGGTTTCAAATGAAAACCCTTTCTCATATTCCGGCTGGATATCCACAACTACTAAAGTTTTACCCGCAAAGGAAGATTCTATGATAGTTTTTTTGGTAATATCAAGCAATAAAATTTTTGGGTTTTTACCCATCGCCTTTGCTATCATAAGTCTGGTATTACCACCAATTAAATAATAACCATTTTCATATTTTAAAACTATGGGTGATGGGAGTGTTTCACCTTTTTCATAAGCATCCAAAATTTTATCAACATTTCTTCCATATTCTTTGGCAAGTTTTTTAACAGTTTTTAAATCACCTTTTTTAATTTCGTGATAAGAATCTGTGTTATCCATTTCTGACCAAATTTTGTCTGTTAATTCAATTAACTTTGCATCATCATAAGCTTTAACAAGTTTTTCTTTATCGATTTTTAATTCTTTAGCAGTTCTTATGATTTCTGGCATTTCTTCATTTAAATTTGGTTTTTTATATCTTACCAAATTAATCGAATTTTTTTCAGATTCCAGTACAGGCGCATGTGAACCTTCATATTTTCTTCTCAATTTATCTATATATTTAATCCTATCTTCACCGTGCTTTCTTTTGTACTTTTTCTTTAATCTTTTATATGTATCCGGGCCTACGTCTATAATAAAATCTTGAACAACTTGACCAGATTTAGAAGCATAATCAAAAGATTCGAAAATGCTGGAATAACCTTGTAATATAGATTCAATTAACTTTTTATTAGTATCTGTTTCTAATGATTTTATGAATTTTTTAAACATTAAGCTGTCCCTTTTATGAAGCTATGATATATGTTTATAGCTGCCTTTAAAGATTTTCTCGTTTGATATGCCCTATGAGTGCTTGTTATGTAAGTAGCTTCCTTTGTTTTCGGGTCTACGCTTTTCCAAACAGCGGATACTTTTTTAACTTTTCTACCAGTATTCGGATCTATACTTGAAGCGTAATGCCATACTGCATCCTTTTTAAATACTTCTTTACGTTCTTTCTCAGTCAAGGGTACTTTATTTTTCTCTAATTTATCGTATTTCGATCTAGCTTTTTTTGATTTGGCTTCAGTTAATGCTGAAGGATCGTTTAACTCAGCACCCCAGATTTCGTTATCATTAAAATGGAAAAATAATATGTTATCACACATACCACTTGAGAAACAAATTTTACCACCCCATATGATAGGTTCTGAAGCGGAAGCGTTATCCAAATCAAGTATTCCTATTCTCCAATTATCATTATCATCTTCTCCATTAAAAAACATTTTGTTATCTTTAATCGGGCCTGTACTTAAACCCTTAGAATACCAAGTATTTTCTTTCGGATGTAACTTTTCATGCATGTTAATTACTGAGATATGTGGTTTATCAGATACTTCCTCTACATATAACTTACCGCTGTTAAGTTCTGCTTCTTTAATCATGTCCACAGAGTCTGTGTAACGCTTAATTAATCTCTTCCTACCCGCAAGGTCACTGAAACATAAATTGGCCTTAATATCGTTGTTATCATCCCTCTCAACGCCAGTATAATAAAAACCATTGTCTACAAAGGTTGGATCTTCGCAGCCCATTTCATCCCATTTTTCTGTTCCTTGAATCAATGGAGTTTCATCTAACGTTAAGTTATTTAAATCGCTGCCAGTGGCTACTGCAATGACGCTGTTTAAATCATCGTCACCATTTAAACATCTTACCAAAACAACCCATTCAGGTCTTGTTTGAACTACATTCAATGCCATAACACCACGAGTTGCATAATCGGGGGTGTTTAAAAATTTAACAGGGAATATTCTTTTAACTATGTTAGGATTAAAAGAAATGTCTTGATTTTCAAAAAGGACATTATATCCCTTCAACATTGCTTCTATTAAGCTTTTATTTCCATCTCTTTCAAGTGATTTGATGAATTTTTCAAACATTACTCTTATTTTTCTAGTTTGGTTTCCATCTTTTTAAGTTCGGTATAATAATTTTCTGGGAATTCTTCTAGATGATCCATTGCTATTTCTTCCCTTGTTTTTTTATCTCCCGTATGTTCTTTTTCGATTTCAACACCCATTTTTAATTGGGTTTTATCAAAATCGGAAGTTTTTTTATTATCAGCTCTACCACCATTGAGACGATCTTCAAATATGGTTTTATAACCACTTAAAATTGCTTCAATTAAGCTTTTATTTGTATATGTTTCTAAAGATTTTATAAATTTTTCAAACATTATTCCCCCAAAGCAAGCATTAAATCACTGCGATGTTCTTCTTCGTCAGATAATATTTCCATCAACATTTTTTTAGTTGTAAGGTCGCCTAATTGCGCAGCTTGTTTAATTCTCTGCTTGTATCTTCCAATAGCTTCCTCTTCACCTGTTTTATCTTGGGTAATCATTTCCCGTGCGTCATTTGAAATTTTTATTTCAGTGACTTCGGTTGTGGGAATTCCACCAAGATAATTAATTCTATCGGACAGCGTTTTAGCATGAGACATTTCTTCATCTGCATGTACTAGCATTTCTTTCATGATGGACATATATTCTGGCCCTGTCATGACGGCAGCATGTTGGATATATTGTATAGCAGCAGCATATTCTCTAGCCAGATCACCATTTAACTCAGTAATAAGAATATTTTTCACCTGAGTATTTGCTGGCATTTCAGGTGCTTCAGCACCGTTTAACATATCTTGTTCCACCAAAGTAACAAAATGATCAGAAATTGATTCAATTAATGAAGCATTTTCTTCGGTTTTTTTTGAATCCAGAAAATCTGCAAACTCTTTTAATTCTTTTTTTGACATAATCTATTCCTTTTTATTTAATTCTCATCATACTCAATAATTATTTCAGGTACTGCTTGACCAACCGTTGATTTTCCGGTTACCCTAAGTTGTAGATATATAAAATCGGTTTCGCCAGCAGCCAATGGATTAGCAACACCACCACCAACTGTATTGATGTTATAATTACCAACCAGTGCAGTGTTAATGTTAGTTATACCATTTCCATAACAACTGTGATAAGATGACTGATAAGATAATATTCGTTCACCAGCTACTTTAACTGCTGAGGGATCAACCAAAACCACTTCATTGACAGTACCACCATCCGTTACTGTTATACCTTTAATAACGATTTCATTTTCCATGTTGGCAACCATACTGGTATCAGTATTAAGAAACCGTATGGGATCTGTATCACCACTTTTATTAATAAATTTGTAAAGTCTGTTTTGCCTAAAATTGATCCTTGGGCTTCTCATGTCATTCAAATAGAAGACTTTATCACCATGAAGGCGAATTTCTTTAACTTCAACTTCATATACTTCAGTTTCGATTGGATCTTGAGATAAATCAAGCCATTCGATCAATCCACCAACTGATACATCAGAAACGGAACCATATTTAAACCCATTTGGAAAACTGGCTAATAATGAAGCATTTGCAAATATGGTAACTACCTGTTCAGCACCTACCAATGCATAAGTAATATTAGGATCAACCACAAGGACATCAAATTCATCATAAATTCTTATATCTATGTCTCCGGTTGCTTTATTAATTATTTGATAAGTATTGCCTTCGACAATATTTACATCAACCTGTCTTTCTTCATTGAGGTAAATAACGTTACCAAAACCAACATCATTGACACTTGCGTTGAAATTTATTTCAGCTACCTGTTCATCAACGCTCTGTCCCTGTTCTCCGTTCACCGTGACCTTAAAAGGATTATCTTCGGTATATTGCCATATGTTATTTATAGCTACCATAGAAGCCTGATTGGTGGGTCTGGTGAAGGTTTTACTTACGCCAATAAAAAGCAACGGTAGATTTGGATCATCTGGAACTTCCACGTTTGGATAAATTTTAATATTACTCAACTGGTTATCAGGAGGGTTTTTTAGAATTAATTTGAATATTGATTCAAAAGAATGAGCACTGTCTTCTGGATCATCTGGTCTATACACAGAATAGGTATTTGCATCCGTTTTATCATCACCCGGAACTACGGGAACTCCGTATACCGCAGGAACAACTTGATCAACACGTTTTATGCCAATACTGGTTACAGGGCTACCAAAAGCGCAATCTTTTCCTACATATTTTCTAATTTCAAATTCTGCTGGCATTAAATTACTCCATATATTATAATGACAAATCGGTTAAAATGTGCGGTTTAGCACTTTCGTCATAAATCCTTTGTTCTAGTTTTTCTAAATCCGCTCTGGCGTTATCTAAAAGAGCACCGCCATTAACACTTCCACCGCCCGGAAATGTATAGTCATCTCTGGATAAAACCTCACCCCAAATAATTTTAGTTCTTAAAACAGTATAATCACGAAATAATATATTTGAAAAAATTTCAGATATTTTAGCTTTCCTAAAAACTTTTACAATAACCGCCCTGTCTGCTCTTGGAGTAGGGAATATTCTCAATTTATGTGCTTGTGCGTGTAATTGTAATTGAAATTGTATACCAACAAGTTTCTGTACATCTGCTAAATATCTTAAAGCAGCAGTGTAGGTAACTAAATCAAACTGACTCCATCCAGTAGTAGCAACAAGTGATTCATGAGCACCTACATCAAAGGCAGTCCAAGGGGTAAACCCATTACCAAAAGAAGGAGCAGCATCAACTACATCAGTGACTTCTTCCGGGACATCATATTCGATGATTCCTTCTCTAAGGAATACAATCATCCAATCATGATAATCCGCTTCGTCCTGATTATGTCTGAAAAACCAATCTAAAGAATCATTTATCGCTAAATGGACATGGCCTAGACCATCCTTCTCCGCTAATTCTAATTCTAGCTCAAGCACAGGATGGCCAAGCCTTGCCCTCACATATTCAACCATGTCATCTCTAGTAATATAAGTATATGCCATAAAAACCTGTTTTTTTAATAGTTTATATTATGGCGGGTTTTCCAAATCTTGAACCCTTGCTTCCAAGGAAATGACTGTGGATTGTAATGATATTATTTCATTTTTCATTATTTTCAGGTGTTTAATCAATTTATTCCAATCTAATGGTGATACAATGGCGGTGTCATCATCATATTCAATGAGATCTTCTATGTTTGTTCCGTCTCCGGGTGTTCCAGCCATAATAAATCCTTATAGTATTAATGAGAAATGTCTATCGTTAACCCATACATTTTCACCCATTGTAACAGGTCTAACATATAATACGACATCATTAAAATCTTCACCAAAATCACCTATTGCCCTTACACCAACATAAATCATATCCATTGAATTCAATAAAGTTTCACTATCTGATTGGGTTCTAAATTTAGCTTCAGTCAAAACACCTTGAACTTTACCAATTGAAAATTCATCATGAAAAATATCAGGATTATTAGCCCTTACATATATGTTGTAGAAATCAGCATCTAATTCCTTTTCCCACATAGCTTTTAAACAACCACCACCAACTATTTCTAACTGTCTGATGCCCTTAAACTCAAGAACTTGTCTAAATACAGACCAACCATACCCGAAGGTGGTAAATCTGGTATATGATCCTAATCCATAACTCATAGTATAAGTTTATATTAAGTGATTACAAATTCATCGCCTACGGCAGGTTGATTAATCATTGGGGATGTTTTTAATATTTTATTTATAGGATCGTAGTCTGTAAGTAAAACACTTTCACCCTCATCTTTTGGTTTGGGTAATGGTTTAATGTCATGAATGAAGGTAACAACACGATTTTTGTAAACATCAATGTAATTTTGGGTTAAAGTTGTTTTGAATTGTGTTGTACTGTTACCTGAATCAGCAACTACTGTACCATAAATAGTACCCTTTAAACCACGTTTTAGCTTTTCAGCCTGTGCAAAATCGCTGTCAATGGCAAGCATGTCAGCTTTAGGCACAAGATTATGTTCGTAATAAAAATTTTGTTCAACCACCCCTTCAGAATTGACATGTATTTGATACAGATTTTCACCAGTATCGTAGGCATCTGCTAAGATATATTTGTAAATACCACTTGATTCATCTTCGGTGCATTCGATATAATTTAATGGTTCCGGGGCATTTACCCAAGAACCATTTTCCCACCATTTATTATCACTTAACCTTTGAACATTTATGTAAAGGGATTGACTATCTTGATTCACAGCATTATCATCTGCGTCAATGATAGGCATTGCGAATTCTATATCGTTATTTATTAACCTTAGATTATCTGACATGTTATTCCTCTTTTATTTCTCTAAATAGTTCGGGTTTGTTTAAAAGTTCAAAATAAAGCTCATCTGGCCAAACACACTCAGGATCTTTTTCAGGTACATATTCGATACCTGTCTTTTCACCTATTTTTCTAAGATATCTGTAAGCTATTTCTGAGCATACAAAACTATTTTTTCTACCAAAAATATTGGTAACTTGTTTTCCTGTTAACCAGTACCAGATAGTTGTTAATCCGAATCCTATGAACCCCGTGACATCGTAAGCAACAAATAAATATTCCTGTATAATATCTTCCATTACACTTTCTAATATTTTTTCATCCGTTTTTAAAATTCTAAATCTCGCATGTCTCACGGCTTTTTTTTCATATCTGGGCCAAAAATTTGGAGCAAACCCATGTATGCCAGCCTCAACCATCCAATTACCTTCTTCATCACTGTATTTAACAGCACAATGATTAAACTTTGCTGATTTTATCCAACTTCTTTTTGAAAAATATCTAACTAACATCCCAGATATTTTGTTTCCTCTTGTGAATACTATTTCCATTTTATGACCTTTCTGTTACACCGTTTTTTCTCTATGAAATGTTAAAATACATGATAACCACCACTCATGATCATCGCCATTTGTAATTCCTGATAATTTTACCCTTAAACCATGGCCGATTGAGTTTGCATCGGCTGTTTGTAACATCATAAAACCACTATCAATCAAAACAATGTTATTGACAAATCTGTTTAATGTAACCTCGACTGAAAACATATTATATATACCATCTCCCCCATAAGCAGGAGCAATATTTTCAAATACTTTAGTGGTTGTGTTCCAATCAGCATTCCAGTATGCAGGTGAACGTGTACCATTTTCTTTAGACATTGGCATTTCCACAAGAGAAACATCAGCATCTGTAAGACTTGCATTTGTGGTTTTTCCATTGATATCCAAAGTCCCAGTACCCGGAGAAGCAGGAGTAACCATATAACCACCATAAAGATTAAAATCAGTACCAGTATTTACATTGACTGTTGTAAGGGTTGGGACAATTTCCAATTTTGCTTCATCTAATAAAGCACCTTTCCAAATCATATATCCTTCATGTATATCAGTTGCATTTTCAATTATATTAAAATCTACCGTTGCTGCTTGGATAGTATCATCGCCTATTTCATGGTGGACTAAGAATTTTGTACCACCACCAACATCTGAAAATGGGGATACTGGATTATCACCCTTAGAAGAAAACCATGTAACTTTACCCGGATCTCTAGAGGTTTCTTGAAATATTACCTTTCCAGCAACATTTTTTACTTGGGATTGTCTATCTTGAGCTAAAAAAGCTGCTACTTGTGCTGGTGTTAAAGGGTGTGCTGTCATTTATATTTACTCCTTATGCGTCTAATTTCCACATTAATAAATAATCATCATAAACGGGTGATACTGTATTATCAGTTGTTGCTAACTCAATTCTCGTTTTAATATTTTTTAAATTGGTAAACGTATCATACTCTGTCCATGTAGATACATCCACCCAACAATCAAATTCTGCTTCTATTAATGAATGCCAAGTTGTTCCACCATCTAAACTTATTTTACATACATAACTTGTAGACTCTGGAACATCAATCAAATTTGTAAAATAAATTTGTGTTATATCGGCTACGGTAGTTGTGGCATTGGATATTGCATAACCAGAAGTTTGATATGTATCTGAGTTCCTTAAACAAAAATCATCAACATAAATAACTTGATCAGCGATTACACCTTTTTTACATTGGATTCTAAATTCATCAACATCATGTAAACCCGTTATGGTGCTGATGTCTAAAATTACACGTTGCCAACCAGCAGATAATACAAATGTTTGGCTGTATTGATTATCACCACCACCTTTTATCAAACAACGTACTTCTTCTCCAAGACCTTCTCCGTAAATCCATAAAAGAATTTCATCGTAGCCGGGAGTTTCCCAATCTTGATTGCTGTAATCACGTTTCTTTATACCTTTCCAAGATGTAGTATCACTTTTGGTAAGATCTAGTTTAGCACTACCAGTGCCTTCATGTTTTATGGTTGTTTCTAGAGTTAATAAACAATCTCCCTCATCATCCCATGTCACACCATCTTCAGCGTCATCCATGCTATCTATTTGAACAGAAGCACTACCTTCAAGAACTAATGCTGAACCATCTACTTCTACTTGACTATATGAAGATAATTTACCATAACCTTTAAATGTATCCACAACGGCGTTTTTAAGTTCTGATTCAAGATAAACTTCTTCTGTATGATTTAAGAAAATATTATAACAAACATTAGCTTGAAGCATGTATGTCCATTCATCTGGGTTATAAGGGGATAACTTAGTTCTATAATCTAAATAATACAGGCTTTCTTGAAGTGTTAAATCTCTAATACCGTCATTAACAATAAGAGTTTCATTACTAATTTCGGCTTCTAAATCTTCTGATGAAGTAAGTTCTTTAAATTCAAACATTGCCCCAATATCCAATTGACCAGACGCAGGAACCACCACATCACCTAAATCCTGTATATATATACCGAAGCTTTCTTGATTTTTTAATATTACATTTTTAGCCATTTATTTCGTCCTCAATTTATAAAGTTTATACTTCTCTCCATTGAATCTCTAATAAGACAACGGGTTTATAAATTTTACCACCGTTACATTGACATGATATAGTATCACCCGCAGAAAAATTTACAGCAGTTGGTGTGGCTTGATTACCGATAGCTCCATCTGGCACCGAGATCAAAAACCCAGAATCTACATCATTTATAAAAATTTTCACATCACCACTTTCTTTTGAAGCCTTTTCAGCTTGCCAAGAAATACCTGTTAATCTACCCGCTCTAATTGCCCTGTAACCAGTTTTATTTGAAGGGATATTGTGAACGGTATAAAGAAATTCAGGATTAGAACCAGTTTTGGAATTTTTTCCAAATGTAATGAGCATAGGACATCCGTAAACTCCTGTACCACTATCCCCTTGAAATCGACTATCAATACATAGTTTAACGTAATCAATTTTTAAGGTATCAGTTTCAGTTCCTATCACGGAATCCAAACTTCTTATCCTGTAATAAATATCATAACTACTGTTTATGTATTCATCAAGGGATGATTCAACTGTTCCTGTTATATTTTCAAAATCACTAGGAGAATTTTCACCAATGGCTAAAACTTCCCATTGACTGTCAGTATCATTCCAAATGGATAATTCCTGTCGTTTTGAAACGGTTAATGATTCTACCCTTAAATTATCGAAATATCCAATTTCATCTCTTGATACGTGATAAAATTCAAAATAAATTTTCTTGATATCGGACATATCAGTGGATGGGCCTTGATCTTCTTCAAAGTCATCAATTAAAAGAGAATAACTTTCCCATATTTGATATTCGGCACTATTTGCCATTAATGGAGAACGTTTTTTGTTACCTACTGAATCTTCTAACCAAACGAAATATGTTAATCTACTTCCTTCATAATCAGTTCTACCTTCCCATAATATTCTGTCAGCATATGTTAAGTCAAGGGAAGTTCCAAATGTTCTTGTTACAGTATCATTTTTTGATTCACCATTTGTAGTATTCACTTGCATGCATCCAGTACCTTCAACGTGTACTGTGGTATTCAATGAAACGACTGTATTTGTTAGATCCGATGATATCCAGTTGGTAACTGAATCGAAACTGTCAATTACTTCATTTCCGTCAAACGTGGAATCTAGGAAAGAAACAATATCAACGGATATTTTTTGTACTTCGTTCTCATCTAATGTTGTTTGTCCTCTATATAATGTATACTCGCCATAATCTACAGTGGATGCTGCCAACGGAAAATAAGCAGCATCATCGGCTTCAATATCATCGTAATCAGAATTAGAAAATTCAGCGGTTCCCCCATATGCTATGAAAGCAGATGGGGATAACGCTGCTAAGGTTGCATTATCTCCAGTATTTTTCCATGCTGTTGGATTAGCACTTGGGTTAGTTACACCA
>Ga0307376_10002559_pt1 | contig 17709 bp, 28 predicted proteins | sample TR2MG_FD_202536 | JGI IMG/M metagenome (GOLD analysis project Ga0307376, IMG submission 202536) | Soil microbial communities from Risofladan, Vaasa, Finland - TR-2 | ecosystem: Environmental > Terrestrial > Soil > Coastal area > Acid sulfate soil | place: Finland: Risofladan, Vaasa | collected...
TGGTCTCTTCGGCATCTTCCTTTGTTTTATCTTTGTAAAATAACTCTACATCATCTGTATAGGCAAATACATGCTTTATTCCAAGTTCAGCAAAGTTAACGGTTATCTTACCACCTCTTAATGTGATCTTTAGCGGGGTGAGTGTTTCGCCATCCACAAGTCCTGTCCTGCCTAAAGTATACATAGTATAACAAGGAATATCCTGTTCATTGATGTATTTCGAGAATTTCACGCGATATATCTCTTTGCTCATGGTCTTGTCCTTATCATTAATGATTTTTTCTTTTCCTCTTCCCCACAGGGGATTGCATAATCAAACCCCAACATTCTTTCTTTATTATCGAGTTCATAAATAACTCCCTCAAAATAGTCATCAATTTTGATAAGTAATAATGGTAATGTGATTGGTTGCCCCGCAATGTAAGTATTCCCTTGTCGGCTTCCTACTTTCAGAGAATCGGTATTGCTGATTCTGTCAATCAATTCTTCTTTGGTTATTTCTTTTGCCATGGTTAATCAAATATCAATACTGCCAATCCAGATGCTAAGAACACAGTCCAAAATAAATCAACACGGCGAAGTTCCCCAATGGGGGAGTCACCCCCCTGCGTGCCACCACATGCGAATACCAAAATAAGAATAAGAATAATAATCGCAATTATTTTCTTGTGTTCTTTAATAAATTCAATAATCTTTTTCATAATGCAAATAGTATTTGTTTTTCTTCTTCACTTAAAATATTGTAGAAAGTCTCTGGCGGGACTTGTGGTAATCTCTGACCCCAAATTTTGAAAGAATTAAGGTTTACCTTTGTTTTGACATCAACAATAATGTCTTCAACAATCGCTTTTTTCTTTGTGTATTTGACTATATTCTTAGTGGCTATTGCGTCCATACCCCAATTCTTTGGTATGTTCCACAGTCTCCAGTCACATTGATCGAGAATATCTCTGGTTACTGTTCTACCTATTCCCTTGGTTTGTGGCGAGTCTAATTTAACCATCTTGCCTCTGTCGAGTCCCTGTCCACAGTAGAAATAAAAAACTCTTGTGCCGACATAGTCCGCACCATTATCCAATTCTGTTAAAGTCTTTCTATAAAACCCGCTTGAGATTATATCATCACTACCTAATATCATAACTGCATCAACGCCAATAGACTGCATGTACTTAAATGCCCTGTTAAATTTTTCTGTGGCCGGATCATTTTGCTGTGTGATATGAAATACATGGTATTCGTTACATATACTTTTGTCGGCTTCGTCTGATACCACTACGGCAGGGATGAACATATCAAGTTCATTTCTTAACCTCTTGATTTGGCATACCCATAATTTTAAAATTTGTGGTCTATTATGATTAATTGTTATAACACCAAGCGTTTTCATAGCTTTTAAATTATGCCTCAAATATAAAACATACTTTTGAGAAATCCAAATAAAAATGGAATTATTTTATAAATGATTTTAATATGGATGCCTGTATAGAATCATCTTTCCAGTAATGCCATAGTGTCTGATCGGGCGGTGGCATATATTTAAGGTAGTTATTCTTGTGTGCGATTCCCATTATGGGAACTCCCTGTAACCACGCCTGTCTCGCAAGGAACACATCAGCCATGCCTGGTAAATCGAAATCCCTGATAGATAGTTTTAGCCTATCGGTGTGAAAGCAACAGACCCCTGACCCGCAAATATCAAGTCTCACATCTTCAGAGTATGAATGCAGACAGTGATAGTTCAGGGTGAATCCCCGCTTAAGTCCTCTTACGGGACGTGTAAATTTACGCCCATGGAGAGAGACAAGAGCATTGTATTGTGTCGCTTTGGAAATTAAATATTGACAATGTTCGGGATTATATACCAAATCATCATCACAGCCCAAATAAAATCCATTACATTCCGTTACGTGTAAAAATTTGGCAGAATCTTTAAGTGAATTATCCAAAATATCACAATGTATCTTCGGGTTTTTTAATTCCTGTGGGATTTCTGAATAACTGTTAAGAGCAATAAATATCCTGTCACACTGGGGTAATAAACTCTCAATAGTCTTTATAAGCATGTGTGCTCTTGCGGGGACGGAAGCTATACCAATAGTTATCATCTTTTTTTACGGGTATCGAAAATTATCCTTTGACGACGATCCCTGGCTCGCTTATTGTGTTCATACTTTACTATATTGGATTTATCGTGCATTTGACTTTTGTAATGTTCTTCTTGCGGGGTCATAAGACCCTCCTTTACCTGATAGAGATTATAACCATGCCTGTTTAACTGTCGGCTTATTGTGGCACCTACGCCACTACTCATGCCACGGGAAATCACACCCCGCCCCAAGTCTTTAATATGAACAACATTAAAGAATGTATCTTCACACATAAAACACATATCCACCCATTGTGTGTGCCAATAGCCGCCCCTATCTCTGGGCGTGAAGTTTGTCCAACAACTACATCCTATTCTGTCGGCAATTAGGTTAAGACATATTTTTTTCTTATCATCAATGATCTTCCATAGATTAATCGCATCTTGCACCATGTTTTTTGTGGGCAGGAAGTCATCTGGTAACATGAAGTAATATTTATGAACTCCCCGATAGGCAAAGAGAGTATTCACGGTCATCCAATAATAGGTTTTACCATTATGCTGATTTAAAAAATGTTGTTCACACCCATTAATTATATAATCACAGCCGTCATTAACAACCACAATATCTCCCTGTCCCTGTAAAGTATCAACGAGTCTCTGGCAGGATTCCTGGCGGTTATACGTATTTATAAGGAATCTTATATCCATTATCGCCCTAGGAGTAATCTTATAACAGTATCCGATACGTTAGGATTAAAATAATCAGGGAGGTCTTGCCATCTTGGGGGAAGGCTTATGGCGGTTTTATATGCCCTTATAATATCCCCCATATTTGTTCCACACACAATAACAGACCCATTATCTATTAACTCCTGTCTTTCAATAAATTCTCGTATAATAACACACGGCACATGAAAGATAGCACACTCCTCGGGAACTGTTCCTGAGTCAGTGATAACACACTTAGCCGTTTTTTCGAGAGAAATAAATTTATAAAACCCCATATCCTCCATGATGTTTATTTTGGGTGATATTTCATAATCCCTTTTATGTAATTGGTCTTTGGTGCGTGGATGTAGGGACAAGAAAACAGAAATGTCTTGTCCTATATGCGTAAGTGCTGTAAATACATTTAACAATTTGTCGGTATGGTCTACATTATTAGCCCTATGAAAAGTGGCGAGAACATGACCGCCATCCGTATAAACCATCTTGTCTTTATAATATTCTAAAACCTCATAAATAGGATTTCCAACCTTAAAGACATAGTTTTTAGAATAGCCTTCCCGCAATAGATTATCTCTTGAATTCTCGGTATAGGGAAGATTATATAATGAATGAGCATCTATAATCCGCCTATTAATCTCTTCGGGTAATTCTCTATCAAATGCCCTGTTACCCGCCTCCAAATGATAAACGGGAATATCGTACTTGGTGGCGAGTATGGTTAATAACCCCGAATTGGTGTCGCCAAGCGTTAGTATCTTATCCGGTTTCTGTTCAAGCAATATATGTTCAAATCTTATAAACCCCTCCGAGAGAAATTGTCCTATTGTGTGTGTTTCTTTAAAAACATAGTTTGGTTCTCTTATATCCAAATCATCAAAAAACACGTCACTTAAATTGGGGTCGAAATTCTGATTAGTGAAAACATGAACATGTTCGCATAGCGTGTCTAATTTTTTCATTATTATGGACAGACGGATGAGTTCGGGCCGGGTGCCCGTCAGTGTTAAAACTTTCATAATTTTAAGTCTCTCTTTATGAAATCTAAATTTTGGAATAACGCAATAGTTTCATCCAAACTTAATCTGCGGGCATTTTGCGATGTGTATTCTTCTGGTTGTTCTTGTGTACCCTCTATAAAGTATTTGGCATAATTCAAGTCCCTCGTGTCTGATCGCACCCTGAAATATTCTCCTATATCTTCCGAATTTATTAATTCCTCTGCATTTAAAAGTGTTTCAAAGAGTTTTTCGCCATGGCGAGTACCCACCACTCTTATTGGATTGGATGCATTATAGATTTTTAAAATAGCATCTGCAATGGTTTGAATGGTACAGGCAGGTGCTTTATGAATAAACATATCGCCATTCTTACCATGCTTATAAGCATAAACCACCAGATCAATTGCTTCATCAATCGACATCATAAACCGCGTCATATTAGGATTGGTGATAGTTAATGGCTGTCCTTCATGTATCTGCTTGATAAATAGCGGGATTACCGATCCACGAGATGCCATGACATTACCGTAGCGGGTGGCACAAAAAGCCATATCACCACCAAGTCCCCGTGACTTAGACAGCATGACACGCTCGGATAGGGCTTTCGTCATCCCCATCGAACTTACCGGATAGCAAGCCTTGTCGGTAGAAAGAATTATTACTTTTTTGATGTTGTTTTTTATTGCAGAGTCGAGTACGTTTTCCGTGCCAAGAATATTGGTTTTAACCGCCTCTACCGGGAAGAATTCACAAGAAGGCACTTGCTTTAATGCCGCAGCATGAAAAACAAAATCGACACCCCTCATTGCCTCATCTATACTGCGAAAATTCCTGACATCGCCAATGTAATATTTGATTTTAGGGTTATTATATCTCCATCGTATATCCTCTTGTTTCTTCTCGTCACGGCTGAATATACGAATCTCTTTTAGGGGGGAATTCAGAAATCTCTCTAGCACAGCAGTGCCGAATGACCCCGTACCCCCCGTTATAAGCAAAACTTTGTTTTCAAACATAATTTTTAAAAGAATTAATAACACCTCCCAATATTGGCATCGCACCCGTTGGTCTTACACCTTGATTGTAATATTTACATTTATCACATTCAATATCCATCGTCATCCCCGATGTATTAACACTAGGACAATCCATCATTTGTCCCAATAGAGGGCATGTATTACAAATTTCATGATTTTGTAATCCACAATTTTCACAAGCTGTTTGATAAGGACATTTCATAGTTTGAAATTTTTTTGTTCAACAATTTGTTCTTTTATCGACGGTATTTTAAACATCCGTTCATATATAGATGTAAGGGTTCTATTACATGGTATTTCCGCTTCCCTGCGAATAGGGGTACAATTACATTTATAAATATCATTAATTAAACCTATAAGGTCTGCCTTACTTGTCTGCTCGGAGAAGATGTGTCTCACTCCATTCCAATACATCACATTTTTAATTATTTCCTCACATATCTTAGCAAACTGTAAACAGGTAATGCCGTTCCAGAAATAATTAATCCACCCATTTATTACTCCACCATGTTGTTTTTTCACCCATTCAAGCAAATCAAGATTATGAACGGGATTCTCTCCAATAATAGAGGTGCGAATTACTGTTGCGTTATATGGTTCGCCCAATGACTTACTCAATCCATAAATTCCCTGTTCGGTATGGGGGCTATTCTCATCATAATTACCATCCCTACCATCGAAGACGCAATCTGTAGAGATATGGAGAAGGTGTGCCCGCCTTCGTTCACAATAATCAGCAAGTAATCTTGGGAAAATAGAATTAACCGCAAGAAATTCACTGATTTCCCGAGTGTGCTTATTGGTAATACCCATACAATTAATAATGACATCCCCGCCTCCGATATTCAGAATGTCAAGTTGTTTATTAAATACCTCGTCTCGTAAAGACATGGCATTAATCTCAGTTCTGGTTATGGGGATCGCATCCTTTAAATAACCATAAACATACCGCCCCAACATACCGCCTGCACCAAAAACAAATATTTTCATTTTTCACTTCCTGTTTTATATTCACTTTGACCAATTCCTATATTAGTTGCATATTCATCATCTATTAGGCATGCCGTTCTATAGCCAAGTTTATGATAAGCAAGTCCGATGGCATATTCCCTATGCCATATCGTAGGTTTATCCCATGAACCCCTATATTTAATAGCCGAATAGGGCGCTACTTTCCTATAATCTGAAAGTCTTTTTAACCCACAGGCGGTTGCAAAGCCATGCCATCCCTCGTCGTATCCCTCGAATCCTTTATAAGTACCCCCCTCTACAAGTTTATATTGCACCCCTCCTGATTCATATATCGGTGGATCGAGGGGGTGTTTATTATAATCCTTCAACCATACCTCCTCTATTTCGGGGTGGTCTTTCATTATGGCAAGCGATTTTTCTATAAAACCACCTTTGGTTACTAACCAGTCGTCCTCGCAATGGAAAAAATATTCAGTTTTAATATGAGCATATCCGATATCTATGCTTTTCATTAATCCGACATTTTCTTCATTAAGGACAAGGGTGAAATCGGGATAGAGGTATTTGAGCTGTTTGTGTATATTTTTGTCGGCAGAATCATTAACAATAATTATTTCCTGAAGCGGGTATTTATTGTGTTCCATAATGGCAGCTACGGTCTGTTTAAGGAGGTGCAATCGCCCACAGGAAAAGAATATGATCGTTATTTCCTCCATGTTTCATTTGCTAATTTAAGATTTCCGTGACTTCCCATGTCACAAAAGTAAGTATTAATATTGGAATACGCAAACATTTTACCAACTAATTCAGGAATAATGTCCGCCATATCTGAATAACCCTCCAATGGGATGAAATCAAATATATCCTGACTGCATACATATATACCCATATTGGCAAGATTACCTGTCGGCTCGTTGGGTTTTTCCTCAAATGAAACTACTATATCATCCTTCACCGCTACGATACCCTTGCCACGGGGGTCTGTCACCTCCGCAATGGCCATCGTAAAAATAGATTTTTTCTTTCTATGGTATTTAATCATTTTTGTCAGATCAATGTTTGTGAGTACATCCACGTAAGCAACAATAAAATCTTTTTCTCCTCTTACAAATTTCTTATTATAACGAAGTGTCCCCGCACTACCAAGAAGAATCTCCTCGTAAGTCATATCCCAATATATCTTGTCATTACTTTTTATAATATATTTTGATATTTCGTCGGGTAAATGATGAGTATTGATAAGAATATCGTCTATACCATGTTTTTTAAATAATTCAATCCACCATCTCAGCATTGGCTTACCACAAACCTCAACAAGACACTTGGGTTTGGTGTCGGTTAGTGGCCGTAGGCGGGTGCCAAGTCCCGCCGCTAAAAGAAATGCTTTCATTGGATATTGAATATTATACGACTTCCAAGCATATCAATATTAAAGGGGAGTTCACGGTATGGCAACATCGTGTGGAGAAAATCCAATTGTCTATCTTGGGGAACATAAGATAAAAGAAAGCCCCCACCTCCGGCACCGCAAATCTTGCAACCGAGAGCACCGCCACGGTAAGCCATATCAATCATTTTATTTATAGCGGGAATCGTTATGCCATTTGCAAATGTTTTTTTATATTCCCAGTTCGTCTTAATGGCGTACCCTATCATATCATAATCTTCCTTCAAGATAGCATAGCCAAGTTTCTCGGTTAATTCACATAGTTTTGATAACCCACCAATATTATCAGATATTCTATTATTCTGATCGGATAGAATGGCGTTTGCATCTCTTGTTATTCCCGTATAATGAAGAAAAAGATTATTGCTGATCTGAGAATATTGATAAGATGTGAGATTAAAGTCCTCTCTATCCACGTAATCGCCATAAAAACGAAAGTACCCCATGCCGCCATAGGCGCAGGCATACTGGTCTTGTCTACCTATTGGTTTTTTTAATATATCTATCTCTATATCACAAGCGAATCTGGCAAGTGTCTGGGGTGTTTGCGGATATCCCACGTATCCCGCAAATGCATTCAGTAATCCAACGGTAACGGCAGACGAAGAGCCAAGGCCACTACCCTCCGATGGAATGTCTGCAATGGTGGATATTTCAATTCCCCTTTCAATACCGTAAAGTATCATGCACTCTCTTATCAAATCATGTTTGATGTCAGATACTTTTTCTGTAATTTCATGTTTGGTATAATTAAGAACAATAAGATTATCAAATCGTTCTTTGATTATGACATAGACATATTTGTTTATAGCACAGGAAATAACCCTTCCCGTGTGTTGTTTGTAAAAAATGGGGATGTCGCTCCCCCCGCCACATAGCGATATTCTAATGGGTGTCTTTGATATAATCATCAATAAGGTCTGTTTTTCTGCCAGTTATAAGCAGAAGTTAATATTTCATCTATGCCCCGCTTTGCCTCCCATCCGAGAAGTTCCTTCGCCTTGGTTGTATTGGCCACGATTATAGACGGGTCTCCCAATCGTGGCGGTGCAATACCATAATTGATTTTAACACCAAAGAGGCTCTCTACTGCATGGATAATCTCATATACACTATATCCCCGCTCGTGCCCAAGATTAAAGATTTGATTCTTTATTTTGGGTTGTTCTATTTTCTCCATGGCTAACAAATGTGCATCCGCAATATCTAATACATGGAAGTAGTCCCTTGTCCCCGTCCCGTCTCGCGTAGGAAATCCGTCGCCGAATACCCTTAATGGCTTGTCATCATAGATAGCCTTCCTTACCACTTGGGGAATAAGGTGGGTTTCATCTTTACGGGACTCTCCGTGTTCCCTCGATGCCCCCGCCACGCATAAGTACCGAAAGATAACATAATTAAGATCATAGGCTATGCTAAAATCTTTAATAATCTGTTCCACCATTAATTTTGAGCGGCCGTAGGGACAAATCGGTATTGTCGGATGATTTTCGTCCATGGGGTTATACTGTGGCTCACCAAAGACTGCGGCGGTAGATGTGAAAATTATATTCTTAATGCCATACTCTACCATCCTTTGTAGTAGTATAAGGGTCTTTGCGGTGTTATTTTCGTAGAACAAAGATGGATTTGTAACTGATTCGGAAACCATTGCTGATGCCGCAAGATGAATTACAAAATCAACATTTCCCCTGCCAAACAACCTCTTAATTACCTTCCCGCAAAAGTCATCCTCGATAAAAAAGGCACGATTATCTACTGCTTTCTTGTTACCCGTACTTAAATCATCAATTACAATAACTTCGTATCCTTTGTTACAAAAAACTTCGGTGATGATACTACCAATATATCCCGCGCCGCCTGTTAATAATATTGTTTTTTTCATATATGGTTGTCATTTTTAATTAAATGCATGTTTAAATCTCCGTCTCTTACTTCAAGTTCTTTAATATAAGAATCCACAGAGCTCTTTAGGGTTTTATATCCCTTATCATTATCGGGCCTAATAAACAAACCCGTCCATGACTCATAGGAGGTAAGATAATAAATTTCAAATTCTTTTACTTGTAATATATCCCAACAGTACCAACCCACGGCATGTGGCTCGCAATCATGAAGAATTATCATATCAAACCCGTGTCGTAGGGCATTAAATGCAATCGCCCTACAAGAAGCATAATTATCAATAAATAAAAGATTAGGTCTTTTGTTTGAAAATTTAAGCGCCTTATAGTATTTTGTGATATCCCGAATCTGATTATAGCGTAAATCGGTGATACTGTCGCCTATTTTAATATCGTCGAGGTCATGGTGCTTAAAAAGGGTGGGTGTATCATATTTTTTTTCTATATAAGCGATCCATTCGGCATTGTTTTCGATACCAAAATACCCTACCTCTTTCCCCGGACAATTATTAATCCTCCCTAGAAATATGGGTGTCGAATAAACCCCAATACCTAATTCCAATATAAATTCTGGTTCATATAAATCAAGCACTCCTTTTATTAGGGGTTGGTGAGTGTATGAGCCGTATCCTTTATTTAATTTCATGGTTAGTGATTTTTAGTATAACACATAAGGGTATTTTTAAACCAACTAAATGTACTGTGATCCCGTAATTTCTGAGACATAACGGGTTCAAACTCGAATTCCCTTTTGCGCATTTCCTGTATGACATACCAATTATCCCTGCAATTTACGTGTCCCGTCCCTCCCTGTCCAATAATAGCCCATGAAAGACAAACGTACTTTCTCGCCGCACGGCAGATGTTATCAAGAAAAACCCTCTCGTATTTCTGCGGGATATGCTCCCCCACCTCAAGACTGAGAACTAAGTCGAATTGCCCCACATCCTGTGGTACGGCAAAGTCCTTTACAGAACAAAGTTCTTCCGTAATTTCCGGCGTTAATGGGCTACCATCATAGCCAATACAAGATATACCATGGTCAAGGAAATGTTGTGTATATTCCCCATTACCACATCCTATGTCTATTACAGAATCCACATCAAACATCTGTGTCAACGCCCTCTTAAGCGAGGAATCACAAGTATGGGTTTTTACCTCTGTCTCGGATAACCAAAAGCCATGTTCATGTATCATTGGAGTAATTTCATTATTATATGAGTTAAAATCAAATGACAGTCTTCGCATATTTGCATATCAAAAGAGGGGACGTGTAAACAGTAATCTGTAAAATATTTTAATTTACCACCATCGTACCCGGCAAATCCTATCGTCGGACAACCTATCATATTGGCATATTCTAATGCCGATAACACATTTTCCGAATTACCGGAACAAGAAATACCGATAACCAAATCTCCCGCGCCAATCAACTTCTCTAATTGTAATTTAAAGATAGACTCAAAACCCACATCATTCCCATAGGCAAGGAGGGATGGTATGTTATCATTAAGGCAAACAAATCTATAACTGAGTGTTTTATTCATATCCTGTGCAAAATGAGAGGCGGTGGTGGCACTTCCGCCATTGCCAAACACATAAACACTCCCCTTGTCTATATTTGTCGCCCTGATAATATTAGCAATAACCTGTATATTCTCCCGATCGAGAGTATCTAAAACATCCGTTAATCTATTGAAATAAGAATCAATCATAATTCATCGTATATTGATTTACTCCTTATGTATTCGGAGGTATTAATCAAATCTTGCGGACGTTCTTTCATATAATTAGCTTCATTCAAATCGTTATATAAATATAATACTTTATCTATAAATTTATGATGCGCCATTCCCGCCATCTCTATCATGGGATACATAAAGGCATTATCGGTGGCGGCATCAAAATAACGCCCATCGGGGAATCGTAAATCTTCGTCCCTAATCTTGTCCCATAGCCACTTCTTCCATGTTTTCAAATGACTTGTTCTCCATACCCCACTTCTACGGTACGTCCTTGTGTCCGGTATCGGCGTACAGTAATTGTGGTATCTATGGCTCATCGGTTCGTATTGCCCGTAAGTAATCCAAATATCCTTATTATAGACGCCATTTAAGACATTTAAAACATTATTGCCATACAGACAATCATCACCATCCAAATGAACGATAATGTCTTCAGGGTTTTTAGAATAGGTCTTTAATGCCATTATTGTATTAGGTAGTGAATCACCAAGCCTTATCTCGTTTCTATGCTTAATGGGAACAAACGGAAGGCATGGTTCCCGAATCATGTCCCACGTACCATCCGTTGAGTGGTCGTCTATTACAACAACATCAAAATTACCATAGTTTTGTGATATGGCAGAATCAATACATTGACCTACCCATTTCTCGGAATTATAAACCGTAATTAATATTATGAAATGATTATCTGACATAAATCTTATTTTCTGGTGCCTTAATTCTATTCGGTTGTTCTGCTACTAATTTAGCAAGGAAATCCTTATTGTGGTCATTAGCATATTGAATGAGTTCATGGTATTGATGAATACAAAATGGTTCATCGACAAGAACCATATTTAGTCCGAGATTAGCCACCCTGTCAATGAAATCACAATCATCATAACCTATGCCATCTACAAACCGTTCATCATATCCATTTAGTGTCGCAAGGTCTTCGTGCATGATAGATGCACAAAAGGGAATAAGAATTCTGTTGGTCTTGTGACTTCTCCACCATCCGTTTCTAAATCCATATAATTCTTTTATTCTACCCATTACCGTTTCATCCCACACCACAGAATCAAAATAACCCGCAAGACTTTCCGTACCGGCAAGAGTAGCAAAACTCAGATATGTTTTCTTTATCATATTGTTTCTTACGAATTCAATAATATTCCCCATGTGAATACAATCACAACTATTAAGTAAAATAATATCTCCCTTTGCTTCATTGAATCCGGTATTATATGCTATTGCGGGTGTCCGCCATGGGGAGTTGCATTCCCGGACAGATAAGATACTAACATTCAATTCGGGGAATATCCGCACAAAATCATAGACCTTTTGCCCGTCGGAACTACCATCATCTACTATTATGCACTCTATTTGCGTATCACCCCCGAAATATTGGATAGATTTCAATGTATTGAAAAGTAACTGCCTCCTATTATAATATGGGATTACTATACTTATCATAGATTTTTGTTACGCATAATTAAGGTGGGTGGCAATATCATAACTTGTGGTTCAAGTGTAAAATCAATAAGATATTTCTTAAAGAAACTATCCCCGCCTACGCTAAAGATGTTTTCACATATTCCCTTATTAAAATAGTCGTAGTCATGTAAGATTATAATCCTTGCAATGCGTTTTAGTGCTTCAAGAGAAGATATCCTTGCATCAAATGGTGTTTGATCTATGAAGACAATATCATAGGGTGTGTGTGTCTGAAAAGCGTTACTCCATATAGCATCCCACGAATCCACAAGATTCATTTGATAATTAGGGTGATTATAGTCTCGCATCATTTGATCTCTCCAATCCTGACTTGTATCTAAAGACAAAACAGAAAGATTGGGATTATCTAATAGAAATCCCCTAAAGACAGAGGCACTTCCGTCTCCCGCCCCAAGTTCAAGACATAGGCGTGGCCCTGAGTAATCAAGTTTCCTGAGTTCTTGAATCAAATACTGTTGATGTGTATAAAAAGCATTCATTCCGTTCATTTTATGTCTCGTATTTTGTTTTTCCAATATTCAAATGTAAGCATTTGTGGGGAATAATCCCATTCATCCATCCATCCTTTTTGATAATTTAACCATTCTTTCGTAATATCCGACCATTCATCCACTACAATCATAGGAAGATTATACTTAAAAAATTGATTGTTTATATTATCTTCTACTATCGGAATTGTTCCCATATAAAGACACTCCCAGATTCTATGCGTATCAATCCCATTCCCCTCGGGACAGATAACAAATTTATGATTATAGATATTATCAATATATTTATCAAAATTCTCAAAGTTCTTCGTTTTATAGTCAAGCGTGACCCATGGCTTGTCCCTAAAGAGTTCATAGATTCCTTCTCTTTTAACGGGATTAGTGTCCACATTATGATTTATATATAAGAGATTCCTGTAATTTCTTGTTTCTTTAAGTTTGTTCAACATAATGGTTTCTTTGTCTCCATAGCGTGACCATATCCTGTTTTGTAGTCCTATTGGTATGGATTCCACCCTGTCATGGATTATATTTACATTCTGTGCATACCACCTGATTACATTTTTTGGTGGAGCGATGGTGATATTCATATCACAATTATGGGTAATAACTACAAATTTATGTTGCAAATCATCAATGAGGTCGAATAAATCATTGACATAAAATGTGTGAGTGTAAATAAGGCAGGGGTCTCTCCACTTACTCTTGTCGAGAGTAAAAGTATTTTGTAGGCCGCTATAATCATCCATTCTTTTTCTCGGTGGGGCAAAAACAAAATCTGCTATTTGTTCAAACTTATCACCACGTATAAAATCCATTATCTGTTGTTTTTTCTTAATCTTCTTAGTCTTTTCCACTCTTCCATTATCGGTGCCCTTCCTCCCGTGGGGAAGCGTGGGCGGGCGGAGCGTTGTGTCCTGCCACCGCGAGTACTTGTGGGTGCTGCTTGGCGTGGTGGTGCATATTTGTTATTATAAAGTGTTTGATTGATCGCATGTAAGGGACGAAAAACTGCGGGGGAATCAAACTCACCATGTGTATGGAACTGATGAATAACATAGGGATTATTAATAACCTGAACTTCCATTCCAATACCCTTTATTGTCCGAATGAAATCGTCGTCATCAAATGCCACACCCTTCGCATATCTTTCATCAAACCCACCCACCCTATCGAGGTCTTTACGCATAATAGCAGAACAAAAATGATATGCCATGGGGCGATGAATGGAATGATTGTACCATCCATTTCTCGTCTTAACAGTAAAGACATAATCACCAATAGTGGGATTATGCCCATCCTGAAAATTAATCGTTTCATTATTATTAATAGCATAACACCCGAAAGACAAATAAGTATTTGATTTAATGTTTTCTTTTACATAGTTAAGGATATCTCCTATATGATAACATTCTGGGTTTTGAATAATAATAACATCTCCTGTCGCCATCTTAAAGCCCATGTTATATGGCACGCATGGATTCGTCCACCATTTTTTATCTTTTTCTATTCTTAATATCCTTGCTTCGGGGCATACTACGAGAGTATCGCTTGCATCATCTACAATAATTAATTCATAGTTAGTAATAGACGACTTCCTTATACTTTCCATGGTTTTATTAAGTAAGTCCTGTCGGTTGTAATAGGCCATTATTATACTTATCTTGCTATTCTTTGCAGGTATAGCTGGTGTATTCAATCCCCTTAATAAATTGCAAATTATATTATTAGACAGATTAATTAAGCCACCATTCGTTTCCTGAAAAAATTTTCCCCATTGTTTGTGTCCCCCATACCAATGCATACCAATAGAACCCTCTAAAAACATCGGTGGCGAACCATCAACCATGTCTGCTATATGGTAGGCATTGTGAGCATAAACAGCTTCCATTCCGAAGTTAATTGCCGTGGTTATTTTGGTGATTGATTCTACCGTGGGGAAATTTTTATTACAAAGATCGGGGGCTATACATTGATAGTGTCCGGGGTTATATTCCTGCTTGCAAAGCGATAGTAACTTGGCGAAGTATTTATTATTAGCCATGGCAAGATAAAACCCGCCAGAGTGACCATAGCTACCAATGCAAACGTATGTTTCTATGCTTTTATTTTGAGGGATGTTGACAAGTAGATTATCTATGGGTTTGAAGAAGATAATATCCATGTCTACCCATGCACCACCATCCGTAGAGAGGGCTATGTAATTAACGAGATTGGATTTATGAACTTCGGATATTGTATTGGGAAAATTATATTGTTCAAAATCTACGTCCCTGATCTCTACCGGGAGTTTAAATAGTTCGCTATTAAAATCCTCACAGTGAACGGGGTAATGATGTCCTGATGCCCCCCATGCCCCCGCACTTATATCCCTCTTAGTCGTCCATAACACAACCTTCCAATCGGGATTGAATTGCATAAAAGAAGTTACGGATACATAGCGTAGGTAGGGAAGCATATCTCTGCCCCAATAAAAGTGCGCTATTTTTGGTATGTCTAAATGCCACATTTATACCACAAAGATATGCATTAAACAATAAAACAAGATTCCCGCTAAAGCAATTATCTCTAACCACTCAAGAATCTCATTAACTACTTCTTTTATTTTTCTCATTACCTTTTTCTCCTTGCCATTGCCGGTAGTTGCTTCTATGTATACCAGGTCTTCGGGTTTCATTGTCATTGATTAAATTCTGTTTTTAGTTGTTCAAATCTTTACATTCAGGCATTTTATCATATTCAATATTATTCATTTCTTGATAATAATATTTTGCAATAGCACCATATCCGTTGGGATTACTTACATAATCTTTAATCAAACCGCAAGTAACACACTTGAATTTATTTCCTGCTAATTTTAACCAACTATACCTATTTCTTTTCATCTCACCTCTTATTTAGTTAATCTATCTCGTGCCCAAATAATCATATCATAAGCATCTTCTCTCTCTTTTGAAGTATCAAAATTAATTGAATCAAGTTTCTTGCTTATTTCTTCATCCGTTAGTTCCGGATGTTCGACTTCTTGGAGATACCAGTCAATATTATTAATCCAGCATAGATTATCTATTCCATCAATGTATCCGATCATTCCGGTTCCCTGTCCTGTGGTATCTTTACTTTTAATGAAATAAAATCCATTTTCTTTCGGTAAATCCTTTTCGGATTCAATCCATACCTGTTTGTAATATTGTTCTTTCATAGCTTATTTATATTATTTATTTTCTATATTTAATTACTGTTTGTTTTTCAATGAATGGGAAAATTACATTTCCGTAATATTCATAAGTCTTATCTAATCCCTCTTTCAAATATTTATTACATATAAATTCTTCAAATAAATCTGCACTCTCTTTTTGTAACTTAAATTGAGTACTGGCATTAGATATTTTAAGATTATTAGCTAAGTAAGCAAAAAATTGATTAGTATTAAAATATATATTTAATCTTACACATTCTTTAAATGGAATCTTATTTTTGTAACACCAAAGTCTCAATAGAAAATATAATAATCCATCTCCTATAAATTCTTTATAATTACTATCTTTGTCTTTCATAACTTATTGTTTTTATGTAATCTCCCAATAAAATAACCACCATCCATTTTCGTCTTTTTGTATATTGATTATCTCAATATTATCCTGATCTAATAACCAATCAGACATTTTATCAAAGTCATCCCACCATTTACATTCTAATCTTTTCATAGCTTATTTGTCTTTGACATTGTCAAAATAAAATTGATACACCTGTGGAAAATTCAAATATTCTGGTTCTCTTGTACTACTTTCATCTAGTTTAAACCAAACCCTTTTCCCATCAAGAATTATACAGGCAAATATAGATTGGCTCTTATACCACACAACAAACTCTTCCGTGTATACCCCTTTAAATAGTTCAAAGATTTCTTCTGATATTTCTGATATTGCAATATCATCAGTGAAAACAATATCTTCCTTGTTTTGCAACCAGGCTTTTAGTATTTTTTGTATTTCAAGTATTTTCTCTTCCATTGTCTTTATCTATTTATAGGTTAATATCTATTCAAATTATTTTATATTCTTTCATTAGTCTATAAAGATTCCGTTCGCTCATTTTTAACATTTTGGCTGCTGGCCGTCTTTTATCTTTTGTCAGTTTAAGTGCATATAGAATCCTGAATTTTTCATCAAACATCTTGATTACATCAGGTTCGATTTCATTATCCAAGGCAATTTGTACAGTAATGATCTCTTTTAATTCTTTGAGTTCTTTGAGAGAATTATACACTCGATTTTCATTCCAATCAATTCTGTCTAATAAAGTTTTATAATCCATTATCTATTTACTTTTTTATCTCTTGCGGGAATCAATTAACTGTTTGTGCTTGCGGGGATAATACCCATTTTAAAAAAGCATTAATAGCTATCTCGAATTGTTTTTGCCATTCATCCGAAAGTTGACATGAATCATCGGTAGCCTCTCCGTTGTCATCTAAATAATTCTTTACATTAGCGAGCCAGTATTTTTCACAATCAGGATTTTCAGCAATAAATTCTATTGCTTCTTTTTCCCCATCCGTTACTGGTTGCTTGAATTGAGAAATAAGCTCTAACATCCTTTCAACATCTGATTTCACATAAACTAAACAACCCGTTGATGGATTGCCGTTTAAATAAAATGGCTGGAATCTTTCTAATATCTCTTTCGCAGTCCTTACCTCTGATTCCTTTTCTGTGAGTTCGGATTTCAATTTATTAATCAAATCACCTATCTGTCCAAATCCATAAACTGCATCCTTACTATCCATGTAATCATAAATAG
>Ga0307376_10002560_pt1 | contig 17702 bp, 12 predicted proteins | sample TR2MG_FD_202536 | JGI IMG/M metagenome (GOLD analysis project Ga0307376, IMG submission 202536) | Soil microbial communities from Risofladan, Vaasa, Finland - TR-2 | ecosystem: Environmental > Terrestrial > Soil > Coastal area > Acid sulfate soil | place: Finland: Risofladan, Vaasa | collected...
CTCCGAACGCCATGAGCAACTGCAAGCAGCCGTCTCCGACCTCGCCCCCAAGTACCGCCTCGCCGTCACCGCCTTCTACCTCGAAGGCTGCTCTTACAAAGAAGCGGCCCATATCCTCGGCATCACCCCGCGCGCCCTCAAGACGCGCCTCCACCGCGCTCGAACGATGTTGAGGAAAGCAGTCGCCGCCCCCGACACCGCGGCAGGGGAGGAGTCCGCGACGTGAACTGCCCCCGCGCCCTCCAACTGCTCCAGCCCCTCCTCGACCGCTCCCTGTCGCAACCAGTCGCAGAGGGCCTCCGCGCACACCTCGACACCTGCGACTCCTGCGGCCGGGAACTCGCTCTCCTCCGCAGCCTCCACCAGACCCTCGCCGACGAACCCACCATCGACCCTCCCTCCGGCCTCGCCCCCGCCATCGCCCGCCGCGCCGCCGCTCGCCACCTCACCGCCAAGCGGCTCCTCCTCCCGGCCTGGCTGGAAGCCGTCACCCTCGGCGGCGCCGCCGTCGCCCTCGGCGCCGGCGGATTCGTCGCCGTCACCCTCCTCTCCACCTCCTTCGACATTCACCTCACCCCCGGCATCACCGCCGCCGCCGTCGCCTCCATCATCGCCACCGGACTTGCCTTCTTCAGCGCCAGCTTCTATAGCGCCGAAATCTGAGATCGCGCATCTCCCTCTTCGCCTGTGCTTAGCGCCAGTCCCGGCCGAGCAGCAGGTCCCTCGCCCTCTCTCGCCGAATCCACGCATCGGTAGCCGACTTCAGCCCAAGAGAGGTGGTACCGACAACATGCGACACCTCACCTTCATCTCTCTCATCGCAGCCCTATCTCTCTGCGCCACAGCCCAGCTCCTCGCTGCACCCGCCCCCGACCCCGCCTCAGATCACACCCAGGCCGCCGTCGAGCAGGCCGTCTCCCGCGTCCTCCCGTCCCTCGTTCGCGTCCACGTCGTCGAGGTGGATCACCGCTTCGGTCGCGAGGTCAAGTCCGAAGCCACCGGCAGCGGCGTCATCTTCACCCCCGACGGCCACGTCATCACCAACCACCACGTCGCCGGCAACGCCAAGCAGCTCGTCTGCAAGCTCGCCAGCAAAGAGGAGATCGACGCCGAGGTCGTGGGCAGCGACCCCCTCACTGATATCTGCGTCATCAAGCTTCTACCGAAGCAGGATCGCCGCTTCACTCCGGCCTCCTTCGGCGACTCCTCCGCCCTCCAGCCCGGCGACACGGTCCTCGCCATGGGCAGCCCCCTCGCCCTCTCCCAGTCCGTCACACTCGGCATCGTCAGCAACACAGCGCTCGTTATGCCCGAGCTCTTCTGGCCCTTTAAGTTCGAGATGGAGGGCGAAGACATCGGCTCCATCGTCCGCTGGATTGGCCACGACGCCGAGCTCAACCCAGGCAACTCCGGCGGCCCCCTTGTCGATCTCCTGGGCCGCGTCGTCGGCATCAACGAAATGCAGTTCGGCCTCGGCGCCGCCATCCCCGGCAACCTCGCCCGCGCCGTCGCAGACCAACTCGTCGCCAACGGCAAGGTCGCGCGCGCCTGGCTCGGACTCGAGGTCCAGCCCCTGCTCCGCTCCCAACCGGACCTAGCCGGCGTCCTCGTCAGCAGCGCCATCCCCGGATCGCCCGCCGAAGCCGCCGGCCTCGAACCCGGCGATATCCTCACCTCCCTCGGCGGTTCGCCCGTCAGCGTCCGCTTCCCCGAGGAGCTCCCCCTCTTCAACCAGCTCGTCGCCGACCTTCCCATCGGCCGGACCGTCCGGGCCGTCGTCCTCAGAGATGGCGCCCCACTCACCCTCGACATCCGCACCGAGGACCGCGACACCGCCCGACCCAAGGAGCGCGAGTTGTCAGAGTGGGGCATGACCGCCCGCGACCTCGCTCTCATAGAAGCCAAGGAGCTCGGTCGCGACACCCGCAACGGCGTCCTTCTCACCTCACTCCGCTCCGGCGGTCCCTGTGACGACGCAAAGCCCAAGCTCGTCGAGCGCGACATTATCATCGCCGTTGATGGCAAGACCATCGCCAACGTCAGAGACCTCGATGAAGTCACCCGCTCCCTCACCGCCGACGCAGACGACCTCGTCCCAACCGTCGTCACCTTCGACCGCGGAGTCGAACGCTACCTCACCGTCGCCAAGATAGGCCGTAAGCCTCTGCCCCAACCCGCGCAGGAAGTGCGCAAGGCCTGGCTCGGCCTCTCCACCCAGGTCCTCACCCGCGAGCTCGCCGAAGCCCTCGATCTGAAAGGTGTCACCGGCGTCAGGATCACTCAGGTCCTCCCCGGCACCTCCGCCGACCAGGCCGGCCTCCGGGTCGGCGACCTCATCGTCGCCCTCGACGGCGAGGAAATCCCCGCCTCCCGGCCTCAACATCAGGACCTCTTTCCAGCCATGGTACGCCGCTACGACATCGGTGCCAGCGCCGAGCTCACCGTCATCCGCGACGGCACGCGCAAGGTAGTCCCCGTCCTCTTCCAGGAGTCGCCTCCCACCGCCCGGGAGATGAAGACCTACCGCGACGACGTCTTCGACTTCGCTGTTCGCGACGTATCCGTGGCAGACCGCGCCTCCCGCAAGTGGCAGCGAGACCGCTCCGGCGTCCTCGTCGCCGCCGTCAGCGAAGGCGGCTGGGCCGCTCTCGCCCACCTCGCCGTGGGCGACATGATCGTCGCCGTAGATCGAGAGCCCACTCCCGACGCCGCTGCCCTCGAATCCCTCATGAAGCGAGCCGCGACCGACAAACGCACCTCCGTCGTGCTCCACGCCTTTCGCGGCATCCACGCTATCTACATCGAACTCCTGCCCAAGTGGGCCGATGCGCGACCATAGGGCTCTCTCCCTCCTCGCCGCTCGCTGGAGAGTGCCACTATCACTACCAAGGGGGAACCCATGGCAAACCTAAGCCGCTGTCTCACCCGCATTCTCTCGTTGCCGCTCAGCCTCGCCGCCCTGACGCTCTTCGTAGGCGCGCCTCTCGCCGCCGACGAAACCGGCGCATCCGCCCGTGCCATCGCTGACAAGCACGGCGCCGCCGTCGTCCCCGTCCGCGTCGTCATCAAAATGCGCGTCGCCTACGAGGGCGAAGAGGTCGACGAGGAAGAGAACTCCAACGAACTGACCGCCACAGTCATCGACCCTTCAGGACTTGCACTCTGCGCCCTCTCCGAGGTAGATCCCACCCACATGATAGAGCTCTGGCAGGAGGAGGATCCCGACTACGATATTGACGCCCAGGTCACTGACCTGAAATTCGTCTTTCCCGACGGCAAAGAGGTCCCCGCCAAAGTTGTCCTGCGCGACCGGGACCTCGACCTCGCTTTCATCCGTCCGACCGCCCTGCCCGACACGCCCTTCACCGCTGTCGATCTGACCCAGGCCGCGCAGCCCGAGCTCATGGACGAGATCGTCGTCCTCGGCCGGCTGGGCGACGTCGCAAACCGCGAGCTCTGGCTCGCCCTCGACCGCATCACCGCCATCGTCACCAAGCCGCGAACTCTCTATATCGCCGGCCTCGACGTCTGGGTCGCAGGCCTCGGCGTCCCCGCCTTCACGCTCGACGGCAGGCTCGTCGGCATCACCGTGATGCGCGCTATTCCCACTGCGGGCAGTGTGAGCGGCCGCGGAAACACCTCCGTCCCCGTCGTCATGCCCGCCAATGGAATCCTGGAGGTTGCCCAGCAGGCGCCACCTGCCTAACGGCAGACCGCGACGCCCAGGGCTCTGTTGGCCAGCCGATACGCCGCGAGACAGCTCGCGCCCTTCACCCGCGCCACTTGCGCACTCCACCGGAGAACGGGTATCATGTGCCCAGACTCTCCCGGACCACAGAGACAGGAGAAGCAATGCGCGGAACCGCCTCTACACCTGACGTGGAGCGCAAGCTGCTCGCGATTCTGCGGGTACTCGCTGGCTCCGATGATCCCATAGGCGCCCGCGCAATCGCCGGCAAGCTCGAAGACGAGGGCATCGAGCTGAGCGAACGCACGGTTCGCTATCACCTCCGCCTCATGGACGAGCGCGGCCTCACCCGCAACCTCGGTGAGCCCGGCCGCGTCATCACCGACCGCGGTCGAGAAGAGATCGAGAACGGCGGCGTGAGCGACAAGCTCGGCTTCGTCAGCTCCAAGATAGACAGCCTCGCCTACCGCTCCACCTTTGACATGGACACCAAGAAGGGCGAGATCATCCTCAACATCTCCTACATCCCGGAGGACCGCTTCCAGGAATCGCTCGACATCATGCGCGAGGTCTTCCGCGCCGGCTTCTGCATGTCCGAGCTGGTCATCGCTCGGCGACCCGGAGAAAGCATCGGCGACGTTACGGTGCCGAAAGGCATGGTCGGGTTTGGCACGGTCTGCACGGTCACCATCAACAGAGTCCTCATCAAGAAAGGAATCCCTGTTGAGTCCAAATACGCCGGGCTCCTCGAGATCTACCGGGACAAGCCCCTGCGCTTCACCCAACTCGTAGCCTATGCCGGCACGACCGCCGACCCGACGGAGTTCTTCGTCGGGAGCAAGATGACCAGCGTCAAGGATGCGACTCTCCTTGGACGTGGACGCATCCTCGCCAGCTTCCGGGAGGTGCCCGCCGCCGCCGGCGAGGATCTGCAGGAGGTGCTCGACCAATACAAGCGCAACGGCCTCAGCGGAATTCTCGCAGTCGGCCGACCCAGTCAGCGACTGCTCGGGGTCCCCGTATCCATGGACCGCATCGGGCTCGCCGTCGTCGCCGGCCTCACTCCCATCGCCGCCCTCACCGAAAGCGACATCCCCGTCCAGAACAAAGCCATGAGCGCCCTCGTCGAATTCTCCGAGCTCGTCCCCGTCTACGACGTCTGAGTTCGGTCTTGGCCCACCCCCAGAAGCGCAAGCTATGATTGACCGCTACCTCGAAGACCTCGAAGCACGCCTCGACCCCGACGTCGAAGAGAGGCTCCTCGCCGACTGGCGCCAGTTCCTCGACGGTGATTTCCGGGGCGACGTCTTCTCACCCCGGCGCGTCGCGGGTTCCCCTCCCGCCGTCGAGTGGCCCTACGTCAGAGTCAACGCCGCCCTCGACGACCCGGAGGCGATGCTCCTCCAGCAGTTCCGCGCCTGCTCCGAGGAGCTCGCCCGAGGCGGCGGCGGCGCACTCTGCGTCCGTGCCAACTACGGCACCGGCATCATACCCTCCCTCTTCGGCGTCAAGCCCTTTCCCATGGACGACGAGCTCGACACCCTCCCCACCAACTGGCCGCTCGAAGGCGGCAAGGACGCCCTCCGCGCCCGCCTCGCTGTCGGCCCCCCCGACACCCACGCGGCCCTCGGCGGAAAGGCGCTGGAGATGGGCGCGCGTCAGGTCGAAGCCGTCTCTCCCTATCCCCGCATCAGCCGCTTCGTCCACGTCTACCACCCCGACATGCAGGGACCCCTCGACGTCTGCGAGCTCCTCTGGGGAAGCACGCTCTTCCTTGACCTGTACGACGACCCCGACCTCGTCGCCGGCCTGCTGGAGCTCATTACCGAGACCTACCTGACCCTCATGCGGGAATGGGAGAAGGTCGTCCCCCCGGCCGACGGTCCCTCTGTCCACTGGTTCATGATGCACCGCGGTTACATCATGCTCCGGGATGACTCCGCCATGAACCTATCCGGCGAGATGTTCGACCGCTTCGTTACCCCCTACGACGGCCGCCTCCTCCGCCAGCTCGGCGGTGGCGCCATGCACTTCTGCGGCAAGGGCGACCACTATATCTCCCGCGCCGCCGCCCTCCCCGGCCTCACCGCCATCAACATGAGCCAGCCGGAGTACAACGACCTGGAAATCATCCTTCAGAACACCGTCGACCGCGGCCTCTGCCTCCTCGGACTCACCGCCGAGGCCGCCCGCTCCCTCCGCAGCTCCGGCCGCCCCCTCCACGGCCGCCTCCACTCCCCCGCCTAAAGGAGCACCCCCTCACCCCGCAAACGCCCGCTGAAACAGCCACAGTAGATTGCTGATCGTGGGTGTCACGCGCATCCCCCGCCTGCATTCCCTCGCCCCGTTCGGCCGCCCAAAACGCCCCTTCCGGCCTCTCTTTCTCTGAATCCTTCGGACCACCGCCAATCCGTCCGAAGGTAGAGAATCCAGTGGCTAGGCCCGCCGTCGGCGGGCCGCCATGGCGGCCGAAGGACTAGCCATATTTATGCGGGTTTCCTGAGCCTCGATTTCCTCGGGTCCCTAGGCCCGCCAAAGGCGGGCCGGGATGGCGGCCCCGACCAGTCGGGGCTTAGCCAGTTCGATTCGGACACGCTGAAGGAAAAACGCCTGGCGTCGAAACATTCTCCGTCGACGCGACTCCCGCCTTGGGCCAGGGAAGTCAGAAATCATCTGCTCTGGGGGTAGGGGATGTGGTCCCGGCCTGGCGAAGCTGTCCCGGTGTGGGCTTCCGTTGCCTGGAGGAAGCGGTATCGAGAGATGGCGGGAAGCTTACGCGGAGGCGGCACTGGGGCGCCGGCAGTTGTCCAGCAGATATCTGCGTGACTCGACGAGGGCTAATCGGTGAAGCGACGGACGCCGCCTGTTCCGCCATGGAATAACGCCACGACAGGGACACGAATGGCGGCTAGGAGGTGACTGCCGATCAAGAACAGACCCAGGCTACTTATCATATCGCCCTCATCGTCGCAGGGCTGGTGGAATGGCGGGAAAGTGCTGGCACCCCCGCTAAATCTGCCACTGCTTGCGGGCATGACTCCGCGGGACGTGGACGTGCGGCTCGTCGACGAGAACGTAGAACGGGTTGACCTCGACGAAGTTGCCGACTGGGTGGCTATCACCTGTATGACCGCATCAGCCCCGCGGGCCTACGAGATCGCCGATGCCTTTCGGCGACGGCATATCCCCGTGGTGATGGGCGGCATCCATCCCACGGTGCTGCCTGAGGAGGCCAGCGCCCACGCGGACGCCATCGTCGTTGGCGAGGCCGAGCCAGTTTGGCGGGTGGTATTGGAAGACCTCGCCGGTGAGCGGCTGAAACCCCGGTATGAGTGCACCGACCATCCTGATCTGGCGGGGCTGCCCCACCCTCGTCGGGATCTGCTGCGCGGAGAACGGTACCTAATGATCAACGTGGTGCAGACGGCGCGAGGATGCCCGAACGGGTGCTCCTTTTGCACGGTGAGTGCGGTCTTCGGGAGGCGCTATCGCTTCCGGCCCGTTGCCGAGGTCGCTGAGGAGGTCCGCTCCCTTGGCGGGTGGGTCGGGTTTGTTGACGACAACATCACCGGCCACCCGCGGCGAGCCAAGGAGTTGTTCGAGGCACTGATGCCACTCCGTATCCGCTGGGTCGGCCAGGCGGACTTGGCTATGGCCAAGGACCCGGAACTCCTCTCGCTCGCTGCTCGCAGCGGCTGCAAGGCGATGTTCATAGGGCTGGAGTCCCTGTCACAAGAGAACCTACGAGCGATCGGCAAGTCGCCTAACTTGGGACTGGATATGGGCGATGCCATCAGCACAATCCACAAATCCGGCATTGAGATCATCGGTTCCTTCGTCTTGGGGCTGGACGCAGACGACTCCGGAGTTTTCGCGAGGACCGTGGAATTTGCCCAGCGGCACAAACTCGCCGCCGCCCAGTTCTCTGTGTTGACGCCGTTTCCAGGGACGGCCGTGCACGAGCAGTTTGAGCGCGAGGGCCGGATCGTGGATCAGGACTGGTCGCACTACACCATGAGCAATGTGCTGTTTCGGCCGCAGCACATGACGGCCCTGGAACTGGAGCAGGGGCAGCGATACGCGTACCGCCGCTTCTACTCGATCCCCTCCATCGTCAAGCGCGGCGTGACTGTGCGCGGGAAGTTCATTCCCCGCCTTCTCGTCAACCTGAGCTACCGGCGCATCCACCGCGGCAAGGGGATATGCAAAGGGCTGCCGACACATCATCGGATGAAGCGCTCGCCGGCGAACGGCCCACGGCAGCCATATGATGCGGGGGCACTTCCGGCAGCGCGCGATGAATAGCGGTCTCTCCCGCTATACACCCGTCCCTTAGGCAGAGGAAGCCGCTGCTATGGCGGCCAAAGGCTGGTGCTCTGTCGCCCGGCAGACCTTCGGACGGCTCACCCCTCTTTCGCCCCCTTCGGACGCCCAAAACCGCCCTTCGGGCCTTTCTTTCTCTGAATCCTTCGGACTTGTGCCAATCCGTCCGTTGGTAGAGAATCCAGTATTTATGCGGTTTTTTCTAGCCTCGATTTTGCCAGGGTTCGATTCGGACACGCTGACCACTCCGACACTTCGAACCTCCGTCCGGTAAGTATCTATGGCTAGGCCCGCTCTCGGCGGGCCGCCATGGCGGCCGAAGGCCTAGCCACTGGGCGAAGGCGGTCAGCAGACGCGCTCGCACCACCAGGTCTGAGTCGCGGTGACTGGCGAGGCCTGCCCGCCTCAGGCGAGGAGCGAGAACGGGCCTAACCCATTGGACCCCGATCCAATGTCTCCGGCCGAGCGGCTCGAGGAGGCGGCCTCCCTGCTGGCCAGGGGCCTCCTCCGCCGCCGGCTCAGTACTCCTCTTCCCGGTAAAGCAGCGGCTCGTACCGCTTGCTCCGGAACTCGGCCGACACGATCCGCCCGATTATGAGCTTCCCTTCCCCCTGGTCGTAGACGGCCTCCACCACACAGTCGAACGCCGCCCCGCAGTCATCGAGTAGGGGAGAGTCCGTCTTTGCAGTGTGGTGCGCGATCCCCTCGAACTTGTCCACCTCCCGGCTGGACTTCGTACCGAATCTTCGCGACACCTCAATTTGGTCGGCCCGCAGCACGCTCAACCCGAACGCCTTCGATTCCAGGATCAGGTCCCGCGTCGCGCTCTGCTTCCCCACGCAGACGAGAATCCGATCCGTCCCCACCTGCGTCGCCCAGGCGACGGCCAGTCCCATCTTCTTCCCCTCATGCTCCGCTGCAACGATGTTCACCCCATGTGTCAACATGTCGTGTCGCATCTGCATCAGTGTCGCCTCCCTCATGTGACCGGCAGCACAGTCTACCACACCGTTCGTGCCATCGCGCGCGCCGACCGTGCCCCTCGCGCACCATCCGTGCCGTGATCCGTGCCGATCGTGCCGTTCTGCGTGCCGCTCGTGCCGTTTCGCCTGCCGTTCGTGCCGTTCGTTCCGCAAGAACAAGGGAGATTGCCGGCCTTGCCGGCAATCTCCTCCTACCTTATCCCGGCGGAACCCGTCCATTTCAGTCCGCAGTCGTTTGCCGCCTAGGGGAAAAGCTACTCCCGTGCCGGGCTCGACCGCGGTCGCCACATTCGTGGATGAGCCCTCGAGCTACCCGTTGATGATCTGCTCCGCCTGCTCCCGATAGGCATTCATCACATAGGGGATGCCGGAGACTTTGGCTGCCTCTTCCGTGAGGGCAACCACGTCATTCCGGGTGATGGTGGAGATACGGTAGTTCCGGCTGCCGGCCATGATCTGCTGCAGCCCGACCCGCAGCTTGTCCACGAAGGTGTAAATGCCGATCGCACCGAGTGGGATTTCCTTGACGGCCTCGCTCCCGTACTTCGCCGCCAGCGTCTCGTAGCAGACGAAGATCTCCTCGATCTTCGTGCCGAACTGCGACACGGTCTTCGGCAGAGCGTCCTCTCCCTGCTGAAGCCACAATCCAACGTTCTTGCCGACCATGCCCGGAATCATCATCGCCCGGCCCATGCAGACGGCCTTGGTGTAAGGCGCGCCCATGGCCAGGACCTTGAAGAGGTGATCCTCGGTGGAGAAGCCGCCGGCAATGGCGATGTCGGGAACGAAGGCGCCCTTTGCCGCCAGCATGTCACAGAGCTGCACCGCCATGCTCTGGAGGTAGAAGGTGGGGATGCCCCACTCGACCATCATGCGCCAGGGGCTCATCCCCGTCCCGCCCGGCGCGCCGTCGATGGTGAGCAGATCGATCTTGGCGTCGGACGACCACTTGATCGCCATCGCCAGCTCTCGCATGGGATAGGCGCCCGTCTTCAGGGTGACGCGCTTGGCTCCGAGCTTCCGCAGCCGCTCCACCTCATTGGCGAATGCTTCCTCGTCCACGAATCCCAGGCGAGAGTGCCGCTCGAACTGCTTGAGCGCCCCATCCCGGAAGGCGGCCTGATTCTCCTCCAGCGACGGGTCCGGGGTGACCAGATAGCCCCGCCTCTGAAGCTCCAGCGCCCGTTCGAGATCATCGATCTTGATCTCGCCGCCGATGCACTTCGCCCCTTGTCCCCACTTCAGCTCCACCGTCTCGACGCCCAGCTTCTCGACCACGTACTCGGCGACGCCGAAGCGCGTGTCCTCCACGTTCATCTGCACGAGCATGTCCCCATACCCCTCGTGCCATCGCTTGTACAGCTCGACCCGCCGTCGCATATCGGGCGCATCGACAACCTTGCCGTCGCTGTTGAGCTTGAGTTCGGGATCGATTCCGCAGACGTTCTCCCCGCAGACGAGCGTGATGCCTGCAATCGCCGCGCCCGCGGCGAAGTGCTCCCAGTTCCGCCGGGCGATCTCCGTGGATCCAAGCGCTCCGGTGAACACCGGCGCCCGCATCTTGACCTTGTGTTTGACGCCGAACTCGGTCGCCGTATCGACGAAGGGGAAGAGCGTGTTGTCGGGATTCCCCTCCTGTCCCTCCGGGAGCCCCTTCGCCCCGAGGGCGTAACCCAGGATGTTCAGGTGGGAGTAGTCGATGGGGTAGTCTTTGTCGGCGCCGGCGGTCAGGGTGCCGAAGGGCCCCGGGTAGAGCATCTCCCGACCGCGAAACGAGCTCTTGAACACCTCGCAGTTCCCCCGACATCCGTCGATGCAGCGGGTGCAGATGCCCGACCCCGGCACCACGTTCCGCGATCGGTTTGCCGTCTGGCTTACGTCATTGGCGTTGGGTCGCTGAAGATTCATCCTCGTCGCTCCTCACTTAGAAGCTCTAACAAAACCCCTGGAGCTGATCGCTCCGCAGCGGGGGACACGCCGGAAGTGGCGGGATTCCGGGTTTTGCTAGAGTCTCTTAGCGTCTTGTCCATCGTCTCGTCGCTTGTCCCTGCTCTTGTCACCGACAGCTCGGCCACCCCTGCCTCCCGCGCTCCAGTGATGTCAGTATCTCACCTCGCCGCGCGACCGCATGTCCCACTCGGTGGGGTAGATGGCGCACTCGGCAATCAAGCACTGACTGGCTGAATCCGCGCCCGGACCAACCGGAATCAGCCGGTAGCCAGTAGCCGGCAACCTACTGCCGACCGACAGGGCTGCATTATACCCAGAATCCCCCCATTCCGCAATCCCCCACCCCCGGCCGGCAAGAAAAAACGGCACGGCCGGCACGAACGGCACGGTTTTCGGCACGATCGGCACGGTTTGCGGACCCGAACGGCACACTTTTCGGCACGAACGGCATGGGTCAGGGACGTGAACGGCACGGGTAACGGAACGAACGGCACGGTTTTCGGAACGGAATCCGGCTTGCGGCAATCGGTTGGTCCTTATCCCTCGGAAGGCGCCTTCCGCAGGGGTTCGCAGTAGGAGGCCTACTGGGATTTGGGGGGTGCCGGACGGGAACGACGAACGGCAACGGCCGACCGCATGAACCACAAAGACACAAAGACACGAAGGGGCGGCGCCATTTGGGACGTCGGGTTTGTGAGCGGGGCGGGGTCCGGTTTCGAGCCGCGACGTGTCTTGTGCCCCCGCGGTGCAAGCTATTCCGGAGCTTGCTCCAGGATCTGTTTGAACCAAGCGGCCTCGCGCACGCTCTCGAGGTCGGGGTCCTGCTGCATGTGGGCACGCGACGGCAGGGCGCCGTGCTCGAGCGCGGTCTCCAACCAGCGGCGACATTCCTCATCTTCGCCCAACTGAGCGCACGCACATGCTGCGTTGTATGCCCCCGCTCCTGGGCTGATTCGGTCTGCCGCCACCGCTTTCTCTTTGGCCATACGGAAGAGGGGATGTGCGTCGTTACCCTGTCTCCGTCGGCCCCAGAGGAGCAGGGCAACGCTGCAGTTGCCTAGGGCTTCATGGTAGTCCGGCTTGATCGTCAGCGCCGCGTCGAACCTCTCACACGCCTGCGCGAACAGCCGCTCCGCCTCCGCGCCCTGCTTGAGCATTGCTCGGTCGCCTAGCACAATCCCCCAGTTGTGGAGGGCTTCGTGGTAGTCCGGCTTGATTGCCAGTGCCGCTTCGAACCTCTCACATGCCTCCGCGAGCAGCCGGTCCGCCTCTGGGCCCTCCGTCCGCCTCGCCCAGTCCCATAGTGTAGCGCCCCAGTTGTTCAGAGTTGTGCAGCAGTCAGGCTTGATGGTCAGTGCGGCCTGGTACTTCGCGCAGGCTTCCCGGAACAGCCGCTCCGCCTCCGCTCCCTCCGTTAGGCTCGCCCAGCCCCACAGCGTAGTGCCCCAGCCTTCCAGGGCGACGTGCTCGTCAGGATTGACCTTCACTGCCGCCTCGTACTTCTGACACGCCTGGCCGAAGAACCGCTCCGCCTCCGCACCCTCGGTCCGTCGCGCCCGGTCGGACAGCGCACTGCCCCAGTTGCACAGGGCTTCGTGGTAGTCCGGCTTGATCCGCACAGCCGCCTGGTACTTCTCACACGCATCCCCGAGCAGCCCATCGGCCTCCGCCCCCTCCTTCAGCCCGGCCCAGTCCTGAAGAGCAAGCGCCAAGTTGTACAGGGCTTGGTGGTCGTCTGGCTTGATGGCCAGTGCCGCCGCGTACTTCTCACAGGCCTCCGCGAGTAGCCTATCCGCCGTTGCACCCTCTTTGAGCATTGCCCGGTCCGACAGCGTAGTGCCCCAGTTGCTCAGTGCCTCGCGGGAGTCGGGCTTGATCTTCACTGCCGCCTCGTACTTCGCACACGCCTCCACCAACAGCCGCTCCGCCTCCGCACCCTCCTTCAGGGTCGCCCAGTCCCTTAGCGCGTTGCCCCAGTTATTCAGGGATGAGCCTTTGTCGGGCTTGGCCTTCGCCGCCGCCCGGTACTTGTCACACGCCTCCCCGAGTAGGCGCTCGGCCTCCGCTCCCTGCTTCTGCTTCGCCCAGAGCGACAGTGTGATGCCCCAGTTGTTTAGGGCGTCCGCCCTCACGGATGACATCTCCTCTCCTGAGGCTAGGTCAACAGCTCGCTCGAGGCAGCGCATTGCGGGCTCCAGATGACCGGGCCCGCCCTGGACTCCGAGCAGCATGTGGGAAGTACCCAAGTGCACGGAGACGCGAGCCCTATCGCTCCGGGGAGCCCTCAGGTCTCCGAGCTGGGTCAGCAAGGTCTCAAAGAGTGATATGGCCGAGGGGTAATCTGCGGCCACGTATGCCCCGTACCCGATAACGTAAGTGGCCAGCAGCAGGGGCGTCTGGCCCAACTCCGGCGGACACGGGTCGGAGGAGATCAGGACCTTCTGAGCGGTTTCCGCGATAGACAGCGGGGGGTCCGTCATGCCTCGTGCGACTGAGACCCAGTAGACGTCTGCGCCCCGTCCCTGTGTGAGCGAGCCCCAGACGACGAGGTCCGCGTTGAGGCGTCTTGCCAGCTTCGATGCTCGGTCGTTGCCGGTAGCTGTATCATCCGCCCACACACTGGCTTCGACCGGCCTCACCATCACTCGGCCCGCTAGTGACTCACGCTTGCGCGCCTCCACCTCAATAGCGCGGACGAGAGCGTGTTGGGCCTTCAGGCTCTCCTCGCTGTCACACGACTGCTTCTGGGGGTCCCAGAAGCGAGCGACGCGGATGCAGATAACGCCGGGGTGAGGTGGGCATCGAGGAAGAGCGACCCAGTTCAGCCACGCGAGTGGGCCGCACACAACTAGGGAGAGAAGCAGTACCCAGCGTAGCGGACGCGCGAAGTCCATGGCACGTTGAGAGAAGATGGGGAAGTCCTGCGCCACCACGCCACCTGCCCCGCGGCCGCGAGGCGCGCTGGCAATCCACCAGGCCGTGATGACGAGCAGCACGCCGGCAAGCAGGCCGCCGACAAACAGCAGTTGCCGGTACCTGTCTGCGAACAAGGAAAGGCTCTGCGCAGAACCCCGCCAGAGCCACACAGCCACCGCGAGATAGAGAACTAGAAGGGCCGCCAACGCGACGGCCACGACGCCCCAGCGGTCCTTCATCTGCCGCCGGTCGCGCCAACCCCTCTTCAGTAAGTAAAGCAGCTCCTCTCGGAAAGGCAGTCCCATGTCGCCCCCATTCTACTCAGCGACAGGCGGGGAGGCAACCAGAGATCGCGGGGGGAGGGGCAGGAGACACGCTCCTGCCCTACGAGAAACGGCGAACGGCAACGGACGGCCGACTGCTCGGCGCGAGCGCTCGGGAGGTATGGTGGGTTAGGTTCGGCGGGGAGGGAGGGGGTTCCTTGTGGGAGGTGGAGGGCAGCCAGGCGCACAGTGGTGCGCCCCGCCACAATGCCGGCGGGCAAGCCCTATGAACGGGAACGGCTGACATACTGGGAGTCTGTCCTACCAAGAACGGCGGCCCTGCGGCAGAACGGCACACGGCAACGGCTGGCCGCACAGCTGTGCGCCCCTACCTGAGATCAGGGGAATGCGCTTGGACGGGGAGGGATGGGTGGGTGACGGAGGGTGTTTAGGTCCCTCCCCGCCGGCGGCGGGTTCGGGATGACGATGGGGGAACGGCTGGGGCAGGATGGCCTTCGCGAGCGAAGGCACTCTCTGGGGAACGGATTCCTCCGCTTCGGTCGGAATGACAGGATGGAGACGTTGACGGGAGGATGGGTGGGCGGCGGTATGTGGTGAGGTCCGCGTTCGGCTTCGCTCAGGGCAGGCCTCGGTCGCTTCGCTCCGCTCGGGATGACAAGATAAAAGCGGCGGGGCCGAGATCCCTCCGCTTCGGTCGGAATGACAGGAGGGGGCTTCGGCAGCAAGCTACCGAAGCAACGAAAACGGGGAACGGTCCCTATGCCCTTCGGGCCGGGATGGCGGCCCCTTCGGGGCCTAGCCACCGGCGGGGTTAGGGGATGGGTGGGGTGGGGAGGGTGAGGGGGGGCCGGGGTGCAAAGTAGGTGATGGGTAGCCGGCCGTCGGCGGAGGGGAAAGGCGGCCACTGGGAGAAGAAGGGCGCTGGAGGGGTTTCGATGGTAAGTCCTCGATAGCTTGCTCGTATTCCGGCCGGGGCAGGGGGGCGTGTATTCCAGCCGGGGCAGGCAGGGGTCGAGCTGGTTCGTTGCTGGGCTGTGGCAGGGGGGCCTGTATTCCAGCCGGGGCAGGCAGGGGTCGTGCTGGTTCGTTGCTGGGCTGTGGCAGGGGGATTCGAGCCGTGCCTCTGCCCCCGCAGGGCAGGCGCGGTGTGAGCGAGGCGGCAAGGAATGGGGCGGCCAGTTCGAGGAGGTCGAGAGAGATGTCAGAGGTGGAGGCAGTGGTCGGCGCACCAGTTGAGACGGACCCGTATCGGATCGCGCTGAAGCAGTTCGACCACGCGGCGGACGTTCTGGAGCTTCCGGAGGGGATGCGCGGCCTCCTGCGTTCGTGCAAGCGGGAGCTGTGCGTTCATTTTCCGGTGCGCATGGACGACGGGGCGCTGCGCACCTTCACGGGATACCGGGTTCAGCACAATGTGACGCGGGGGCCGAGCAAAGGAGGGCTTCGGTACCATCCCCAGGTGACGCTGGAAGAAATGCGGGCGCTGGCGATGTGGATGACGTGGAAGTGTGCGGTGGTGGACATTCCCTTCGGGGGGGCCAAGGGCGGCGTGATCTGCAATCCGAAAGAGATGTCGGAGCGGGAGCTGGAGGGTTTGACGCGGCGGTACACGACGGAGATTACCCCACTGCTGGGGCCGGCGTCGGACATCCCGGCGCCTGACGTGTACACGGACGAGCAGATCATGGCGTGGATGATGGACACGTACAGCATGCACGCAGGCTATACCGTTCCGGCGGTGGTGACGGGGAAGCCGCTCAGCATCGGCGGCTCGGCGGGACGGCTGGAGGCGACGGGCCGGGGCTGTGTGGAGGTTATCGGGGAGGCGGCGCAGCACTTCGGGCTGAGGCTGCCGGGGGCGCGGGTGGCGATCCAGGGGTTCGGGAACGCCGGGTCGGTGGCGGCGAAGTATCTTGCGGAAGCGGGATGCAAGGTGGTCGCGGTAAGCGATACGCGGGGGGCGATCGCCAACGAGGCCGGGCTGGACGTGAAGGGGTTGATCGCCCAGAAGTCACAAGACGGCACCATAGCCGGCTTCCCGGGCGCGGACAGCATTCCGCCCGCCGATCTGCTGGCGCTGGATTGCGAAATTCTGGTTCCGGCGGCGCTGGAGGGGCAGATTACGGCGGCGAACGCCGGGGGTGTCAAGGCGAAGCTGGTGGCGGAGGCGGCGAACGGCCCGACGACGCCGGAGGCGGACGAGATTCTGCACGCGAATGGCGTCACGGTGCTGCCGGATATTCTGGCGAATGCGGGCGGTGTCGTGTGCTCGTACTTCGAGTGGGTGCAATGCCTGCAGGAATTCTCGTGGTCGGAAGACCAGGTATGCCATAGGCTGTCGGAGTATATGAGGCAGGCGTTTCACGGGGTCTATCGCGTGGCACAAGAGCGGAAGGTGGACATGCGCACGGCGGCGCTGGTCGTGGCGATGTCGAAGGTGGCCGAGGCGACGGCCGTGCGGGGGATCTACCCGTAGAAAGCGGCGTTTCGAGCGACCGTCTTCGGCTTTCCAGCAAGTCGATACGAGGCTTAGTAGGCTACCGACTGCCGACACAGATCGGGGGTTTGATCGGAGAAGATTGCCGGCCGTTGCCGGCAATCTTCGTCGTTTTGGCCGCCGCGCGCGGCACGGCCGGCACGAACGGCACGAAAAGCGGCACGCCGGGCATGGGTCAAGGACCCGAGCGGAACGCGAAACGGCACGCTCGGCATGGGCTTCGGCACGGAATGGCACCGATGGCAATCGGTTGGTCGGTATAGCACCCGGAAGATGCCTTCCGGGCGGCGGCCCGATAGGGGACTGCCGCCCCCTATCAACCCCCGCGCGAACGGCCCCCGGCACTACCGTGCCGGGCGCGAGTCTTTGTGGGGGAGCGACCAGCGATTCGCTCCCCCACGCCCCCTTCACTCGCGTTTGGCGTTGCTGACGGTGGGCCGGGGGGGAGTGCGTTGGGCGGTGGGTGGCGCCGGGATTGCCATCCCGGCGGAAGCCGAAAAGGGGGCGCTGCCCCCTTTGAACCCCCGCGGGAGGGGTAAGGGAACAACGGGAACCACAAAGACACCAAGGCACTAAGGAAGACGGCCGGGGTATTCGCGGGGGGAGGCGGATGGGTCGCGGCAGGAATGCCGCTCCCACGCAACGGCGAACTGCCGTGGCAGGAGGCAAGCTCCTGCCGAACAGGAAAAGCAACGGCCGGCTGCAGCAGCGGATAGCCTTCGCTGTGCGAAGGCGGTTGTTGGGGAATGGATCCCTCCGCTTCGGTCGGGATGACAGGATGGGGCTTGGGCAGCAAGCTACCGAAGAAACAACTCGCTCCTGCCCCACATATCGGCCGGGTCAGGGGGTGGGTGGGGTGTCGGCGTGGAGGGATTTGAGGAGGCGGGTGGCTTGGTCGAGGGCGGGTTTGTAGCAGTGGGGCAGGCCGTCGCACCAGGCGCGGTCGTAGGCGGTGCGGGCGTGGGCGATGGCGGCGTCGGTGTCGCCTTCTTCCCGATCCAGGGCGGCGAGGAAGTTGTGGCAGTCGGCCTGGTTGAGGCGGTACTCGCAGCGGTCGGCGA
>Ga0307376_10002561_pt1 | contig 17702 bp, 19 predicted proteins | sample TR2MG_FD_202536 | JGI IMG/M metagenome (GOLD analysis project Ga0307376, IMG submission 202536) | Soil microbial communities from Risofladan, Vaasa, Finland - TR-2 | ecosystem: Environmental > Terrestrial > Soil > Coastal area > Acid sulfate soil | place: Finland: Risofladan, Vaasa | collected...
CGTCGACGATGGACTTCTTGATGGTGGAGATGACCGGGATGCCCCAGAGCTTCTCCTCATTCTCGATGCCCTGGTCGTAGTGACGCGAAGCCACGTCGTTGCCGACGCTGGTGGCGGGCAGATCCAGGGCCTCGTAGTAGAGGCTCTTGGTCATCATGATCTTGCCGATGGGCTGGAGCCGATCGACCTGACCCTGGAAGCCCTTCTTGAACGCGCTCGAGGAGAACGCGCCGGCGGCGATGATCTGGGTCGGGTTGAGGTCGAGGATCGCGTTGACGGTACCGAGGCCCTTGATGTCCTCTTGGTCCGCCATGTCCTTCACCGAGTTGTCGCTCAGGATCTTGCGGATGTCGTTCTGGTACGTCATCAGCTCGAACTTGGACTTGGTGAACCGCTGGCTCTCGGTCTTGCCGAAGTAGACCGCGAAGCGCTTGCCGCGGAACCAGGTGCGAGGCCCGGTGCCGTGGAAGGGCACGAAGGTCGCCACGGAGTCGGGCTCCTTCTCGACGATCTTCTTCGGCTGGTCGGTGTTCTCGTCGCGATCGATCTCGTCGTCGCCCAACATTACGGGCTCCATGATCTCCCGCATGAAGGACTCTTGACGCATCTTCTGGCGGATGAAGGCGGTCGCCTCGTTCTCCGCTTCCTTGGTCCGCCCGTCCTCGAGCTTCCGTACGAAGTTCGAGTTGATCAGTTGGGCGGACACCTGCTCCGTTTGGGTTTTCATTGCGCTGGGCATGGTGTCTCTCCTGATGTGCTGGTGTCAGCCGTGTTGACTACGGGTGAAGACTAGATCTTGGCGGCTACGCCGGCGGTGTACATCACGACGATGGTGCCGTCGACGGCGACGTTGTTGGCGATGACTTCGCCGATGACTTGGTCGTTGGTGGCAGCTTCTTTCCAGAGGCCCGTGTCGAAGGTCAACAGAGTGCCGATGGCGTAGGTGCCCGCGGAGAAGTTGGCCGGGTCGAGGCGGAACATGGCGTTGCTGCGCAGGCAGACTGCCTTTTCGACGAACTGACCGGAGAAGTCGTCAGTACCTTCGACCACGACCCATATGGGGGTCGCGTCGGCGCTGGCGGCGTTCGGTGTGGTGGCGAGCTGAACTTCGCCGTCGGTGTTGACGTAGACGACATTGCCGGGAACGACAGTGTCGAGCACGCCGACCGTCTTGTGGACGGGGAAACTTTCGTCGATCGCACCTTCTCGGGGCCATCCACGAAGAACATCGAAAAGTCCGTTGAGTCTCATTTTGCTTTGCCTCCGTTATGGCCTTACGAATTGATCCAAGATACGAAACGATCTTCGGCTTGGTCCGCGGCTTCTTTCACGGTTGTTGGTGCGTTGGAGTCGTTCCTGGACGACGGGCCGCCCAACGCCTCAAGGTCGCCGGCCTGTTTCTCGACCATCGAGGTTATCAGCTCGACAACATCCTTGTCACTACGAGCGAGTTTGGCCCGGATTGAATCGGGCATCTCTTCGCCTGTGGCGTCGGCGTACTTGGACGCGAGTTCGTCGATACGCTCTTCGCGAGCGGCCCGTGCTGACGACACCTTCTCCGCTTCGATGGCGTCGAGGTGGTTGGCAGCAGCGTCGAGTACGTTGGCCACTTTTTCGAGGTTCAGCATTACGCAGCTCCGAGCTTACGCCGCAGGATATCGAGTCCTGTCGCGGCGGTAATGATCTGGGCACACTTTTGCCGCGTCGCCTCTTTGCGGTGGACGTTCTCCTGTCGCATCAACTCGGCGAGTTTGCGGAGGGCTTCGCTCACTGCAGGTCTCCCAAGAACATGTCCAGGTCATTATAGGTGACTTGGGCCGGAACAACACGAAGGTCTTCTGCAACCTTGTGCAGAAGTTCTCCGATTTCCGTGGCGTAGGCCGGCTCGGCGGCGCGGGAGGCCGCCGCTGCGGCGAGCTTGGTTTGCTCCCCGTGCTCGAGTTCGGCGAGGATCTCGTCCGAGACCGCAGCGATGCTTTTGAGGGTTCTCATACGCCTTCCAGTGCGTCGGGCGGGGTCAGGCCACGCTCATTCGCAATGTGCAGGAGCTTTTTGAGAAGGACAGGGGTAGCAACCCCTGTGGCCATGCCTGCGCCGAACGCGGTATCGCGCGTATGTTTCCGCTTTTTCTCGGCCAGTGCTTGCGTGATGAGCGCGGCGGGGACGCCCACGCCAAGCGCGCCGCCTACAGCACCCAGTAGCCCGCTGTTAAGCGGGCTGATGGCGACCTTTTCCCCGGCTTCTTTGAGCAGCTCTGCGTACAGAGCTATGTTACGCGGCGCGAACATCGAACGACTATTGGCGCAGCCCCGCGACGAGGCGCGCGGTGTCTTCGAACCCCTGAACGAAGGCGTCGTTCGCGAGCTTGTAGATGGTTTCGACGGCACCGTTGTAGCCCTGAGTGTACGAGGCTTCGGCGAGCTTTTCCATCTGTCCCATCGTGGTCGCGTAGCCGAGTTCCGCGGCCTCTTTGACGAGGTCGGGATTCTCGGCGGCGAACTTCTCGAAGGAACCGTCATTGGCGTACGCGGCGGTCTTGACTGGCTGCCCCGCGGCGATCTGGTCGACGGCGTCGGTGTGCTGTGCGACCCGAGCGAGGAACCCGTCGGCGACGGCGCTACCGTAGAGATGCGCCTCTTTGACGAGTGCTTCGTGTTCGGCGTTGACGATCTGTGATGCGGTCTTCATCAGGTCTCCTACAGGAGAATCCGCGGAAGCCCGCTTCTCCGCAGGGGCGGGGGCAGCAGTCGCTTCCTTGAGCGCCTGCTTCAGTCTCTCGCCGGTGGTCGACGGTGCTTCCGCAGTCTTGTTCGGATCGCCCGGAGTCGATGAAGCACTCGCGGTCTTTTCCATGTCTGTTTTTCCGATGCTGGCCAGAACGCTCGAGAGCTTCATTGCCGTTTCTCCAATTCGGGGGCGACCCGTCCTTGCACAGAAATCATAGGCCGCGTAGTTGAAAAAACCAAACTGTCTTCAACCAGTTCAGCTTCGCTGAGGCTTCTTGTCTTGTCAACATGTAGCCAGGTCTCCGAGGGCTTTGGCGACCTGCTCACTATCCAGTTCTAGACCCCGTACACTATCTATCGTCGCGGTCTTCTTCAAAGCGTCGAGGAGCGCAGCACCCTGTTTGGCCGTTCCTGAGGGGGTATTGCGGGCGTACGCTTCGATGAAATTGACAACGATGGGGGTGATACTATCGGCCCCTAACTTGGTTGGGGGCGCGAATTCGGTCTGGTAAGGAATAGAGATTCCTTCGTTGGTAGTAACATTCTGTTGGGGGCCCTTCATGGCCTGGTGGCCAGCGAACCCGGCAGCTGCCGTCAGGGGGAGGCGAAATGGACGCAAAGAAGGGACCGCACCCAGTAGTTTGTAGCCCCCGAGGAGGAGGGCCCCGCCCCCCAGGACGTTGCCGACGTTGGATTTTGTGCGGGCGTCCTGCATCTCTAGCGCGGCGCCCCGCGTCGTCTCGTGCGTGTTGCCTGAGCGCGGGTCGGAGTAGGACAGCACGTCCGTATTTGGTTGTGCATCGGAACGGAGTCCAGTGCCCTCCGGGAGTAGCCGGCGGTACATCATTTCACCTACGGCGGCCCGCTTCTCTTGGTAGGGCGTCAGCAACCTCAGCAGTTCCGTGCTGATCTTCTCCGTCGTGCTGTCTAGAGCGCCGGACGAAAGGATCTCGTCACAGAGGGCCGGAGATGCCTCGAACAGGTGAAACACCGACGGCAGGAGACCCGCGGTTTTTTGTGCCAGCGCCCGCGGGACGCGCAGTTCGTTGCCCGTCATCTTTGCACTGATGAACTCGATGAACTCAGCGTCTTTGAACATCAGGCCAAGTGACGACAGGGCGCCAAACACTTGCTGGGCAGAGTGCTTACGCAGGTCATCCATCGGCAGGTCGGGCGTGTCCACGAGAGTGGGCGTCGTGTAGTCCCGGAAGTTCTTGATGAGCGTCTGTTCTTTTGGGGACAGGTTGCTCGAGGACGCGACCGGCTCCCCGCGGATGACCTTGTCGATATCCGAGATCTTCCTGATTGCCGCGCTCTTCCGTGCGATCGCGTCAGCCATGTCCCCGAGTTCCGCGCTCGAGCTGATCTCGGGAACCATCGCAACCTTCTTCAAGGTGTAGCCCGTTTTGTCCGCAGGACGGAACACACGGCTGATATCGAAGAAGTTCGGCGAGGGATTGTGGACGTAGTTTTTGGTGCCGTCCGCGTTCACGTGGTTCATCATGAACTTCACGTGGTCGCAGTATTGTGCTCGTGTGGGCGCTTCGTTGCCACAGCGGGAGCAGACGTCCTTCTTGATTCGACACCCCATTGAGACTGGGGGGAAGTCGCCGTCGTTGACGCGCTGGACCCACTCGGGGTCCTTGGCGTTGTCGATGACAATGAGTAATTCGACCCGGTGCATCTTGTCGTTCCAGAACGCTTTCTTGACGTGTCCCGAGGCTTTCTTCGGGTCGCGGTTCTGGTGGTGCTTGAAGGCGTGTGCTGGGTTGGTCTCGAAAGACTGGTAGTGCTTGGTCAGCTCTTCGCCCGGAGCCACGTACCAACGTTTGCTGTTGGCGCCTGCTGTCTTGTGACGCGCCGGGACAGGGCGCTCAGGGAAACCGTCGCCGTTTCGGTTGGGTCCGTAGGCTTCTTCGGACCCCAGAGCGAGGAGAAGCAGGTGGGTCTTGCCCGGTTCGGGCGTGACGTTCTTGATGTAGTCGAGCGCGTCGGACGCCGTCTTGGTGATGTGCGACAGATCCTGCCTACCTCGACCAGGTCCCCAGAGCAAGACAGGCTGAACCGTCTGCTCTCCCGTGGGGAAGTAGTCGTCGAGGAGGAGGATCTTGCGCATCAGTAGAGTTCCCGCAGTAAACGTGTCCCGAGGCTCCGGTTGATCAAGAGACACTCAAGTGCGTCGGCGCGCTCATCTCCCGCGAGTTTTTCCACCTGACACTCGAGAACATTGTCCAGTAATACTACCGCAGCTAGCTTTTGGAGGCAGGTATCACTACTGGTTTTGAGCCCCCCTAATTCTTCGAGTCCGGGATATCCGCGGAGCGCTGCCAGCTCTTCTATCCCCAGACCCGGGCGGGACATTGGGCGTTCGTAGACCTGGAGCTGCTGGATAGGTGGTAGCGCGGCAGCGGGGGCGGGCGCGTCTTTGGGGGGGAGAACAGAACTGAGCGCTTGCCCGGCGCCTTGTATGCCCCCCACCCCTAGCGCGGTGAGGAGCGCCTGATTACGCGTATGGTTGACAAGTTGTTCTCCTTGGTGACGCGCATCTCGTGCCATTATGTGGGCAGCACCAACAGCGGGGACACCTAGTCCAACACCCCACCCGAGCCCTTTTACGAGGCCAGGAGCGGCCTGTTCCATCCAGGCTTGCTTGAACATGCCAAATGTAGCGAAGTCGACCATCGCTACCTTCTGCGCCAATACCTCGTCTGAGGGAGTGGACGCTAGCCGTTCCTGGAGAGCCCGGGAGGTTTCGAGGCTCTGGGTGAAGGTGGGGGACATGGTCAGCTCGCGCTCCGGATCGCGTGCATGACTTCCGCAGCAGCCTCCGGGTTCGCTTTCGATGCGCGCATACCTGCGCCCGCAGCGCCTCCAGCAAGCCCTAGCGTACCGCCCAGTACACCACTCGAGACGAGGTCACCCACGCTGACGGGGTCCTTCGACATGAGTTGAGGCACCATGGCGATCCCTGCGCCGCCTAAGGCGGAGGGGAGCCCTGCCCGCAGGAGAGAGCCCCCGACGCTCCCTGTCACGTTCGCGGTCTTGTCTCCGAGAAGAGTGGCCAGGGCGTCGATGCCCGCGGCGACCTTCTTGGTCTCGCACCGCCGTAGATAAGCCTTTGCGCCAATGACGGCCACGGCTTCTTTGAGGGTCACCTCATCGATGCCCAACATAGCGCCGGCGATCTTGTGAAGACCTGCGCTTCGCAGAGTGTCACGGAGATGCGCGGGAAATAGTTTCTCGGTGTCTAGATCCATGGGTCCCTCTTCGTGCCGGGTTTGTATCCCTTGATCGCGCTTTCGGATTCGGCGAGCAATTTGATGGTCATGTAGTCAGGACCTGTTCCAGACATAACGGCTTGGCGGAGGAATGAACGGACAGCGTTCTTGTCTGTGGAGAGGACGGGGGCGAACCGGGTCATCGTGTGATAGGCCTCCATCAGTTCTTCGTCGTCTGCCTCATGGAGGATAGGGTCTTCAAGTTTGAGTTGGTCGATGATGGCTGTGCGTGCTGAGTTGTTGCGGAGACCGCGTGTGGCGGACATGGCTTTGACGGCTATGTCTTTCAAGAGGTCCGCGCCAATTGTACCCATGCCTTTGCCCAGGCTTTGGATAGTGGACTGTCCGAGTAGGCGTGCGGGGTCTTGTCTGTCCCCAAATTCTCGGCCTTTAAGACGCCGTTCAATACGCTCTCCCAAGGCCTTGCCGGGTGCGGACATGACGGGCATCCCGCCGGCAGCTATCAGGGGGCCGATGATATTCGCGACGGAATCAGGCGTGCCGCTCGAGGCGCCGCCCTTGCCGCGTCCGCTGCCCATGGCGCCTTGCATGAAGTCAGTAAAGCCCGCGTGCTTGAAGCCGGTAGCAGCGTCCGGGTCCAATTGTTCCAGGGCAGCCTGATCGAGCCCACTGCGGGTATCTCGATAGGTCTTGTCCATCCTTCGGATCTGCGACGGGAGCGTCAGACCGTAGCCGAGGGCTATGGGTAGCCCGACCGTCATCGCGGCCCCTGCGTGTTTTTCAAGGTACCGCTTGGCTCCGTACTGAGCGACGACTTGAGCGATGTCTGCTAGGCGCATTGGGACCTGATCCACTCGAGTCCGCGCAGAACCTTCTGCGACTCGTATGCGAGTTTGGTGAGCGCCTCGAACATCTGCAGCTCTATGCTGTCATCACTGACGTGGTGATCGGCGAAGGCCGCGGTCTTTTCGAGGGGGATGTTCAGGTCGAGTTCCGGAAGCCCTTGTGACCCTCGGAGCGCGTTGAGGACGGTCGCTCCGACACTATCGCGGGTCTCCGCGAAGGCGTCTTTCTCGAATTCCGCGAAGGGCAGTTCCACGTGGGCTCGCTTGAAGCGCGTCGCGAGGTCGTTGAACTTCTCCTCGAAGGCCCATTCGTGCTGGAGGTACTGGTCTTCCAGGATGCCCGCGAGCTTTCGCATACGCTGGTTACGGAGGGCAGCTTCTTTCTCCTCCTTCACCTCTTGGAGCGCTTGTAACTCGTCAGCCGCGCCGACATCTTCAACAGCCTCTTCCGCGGCCTCTTCGAGGGGGCCGTCTTTGCCTCCTTCTTCACCACCGACGTCCTGCTGGAGCGCTGCCATTTCGTCTGGCAGTTCGTTTTCGTCGACGGCGGCCTCGGCGCCTTCTTCGGCACCCGCGGCTTCGTCGTCCCCGTGGTCGTGTGGACCGTTGATATGAACACCAGCGTCGTCGATGACGATACGGATGACCTGGCGCGAGTCGATTGGGTCAAACTCGTGCATGAGGTCTTCTTCGCCGGCTTCCTTTCGCCGGTCCATCATCCGCAGGAAGGTCTGGGTGTTGGCAGATTGGACGAGACGCTCAATCTGATCGGGGTTGAGCTGTGAGCTGGAGGCAATCTTCGCGGCTGCGTCGGCGAGTTTCGTCTCGCCATCGAGAAACTGGTCCACGATGCGAGCGGCCAATTTGTCGAAGTCGCGTTCACTCAGTACAGGCATGGGCGCTCCTAGTGGAGGATCTCGTTGGTTTGGGCGGTTTCCGTGACAGGTTCGGTCATCTCACGGTACCGTAATTTTAGCAGGAACGCTTGAGCATCGGGGGCTGACGTTTGTCCGACGAGCTGAGCCGCTTTTAGCGCGGCGTTACTGTGCGCGAGCGCTGCGGCGGCTTCCTTGCTTGTGGCGCTATGCCCGCGCCCTGCAAGGCTCCGCAGGTACAGGTCGGTCATTGCGCGTTGTTTCACCCGCTCGGGGTCCACGATGTAATTATTGCGCCCGAAGACCCAACAGAGTTTTTCCAGACCGCTCTGGACCGCGTCACGTAGAAGCTGAATTCCGAAGGCAGACCCGCGGCGTTCTGCTTCGAACTCCTGGACCCATGACAAGAGATCCAGTTCGTCGCGAAAAATGTCGACATTGAAGAAGAGGTGGGAGTAGACCTGTGTAACCTCCGGCGGAACACGCAACCAGCGTTCGATATCGTCTTCGCCGGCACCTGCCAGTAGCCACGCCTGGAAGATCTCACGCTCGAAGGGTGTCGAAAAGATTTCGAGCGCCCAAGAGACGTTCAGGTCCCCAACAGGTTCGGATCGTAACGCGTGCCACAACCCCCGTTCATACACGTGTTCGGGGGGCTCGGTTGCCTCGACAACTGCGCGGTAGCACTGGTCTGGGTTACGCACCCGCACGTTCTAGGGGTCCTCGGATCGTGTGGGCGCTCTGGCTGAGTTTCAGTACCAGGTTGCCGAGGTTTTTGAAGGTAGTGCGGAGGCTGTCTTCCAGGTCGGCGAAGGCCGCATCTCCAACGTCAGTCTTCAGGTCAGGCTCTTGCATCCACAGTGAGAGAACGACGCGCCCCAGGTTGTCGAGAGCCTTTTCGAGGTTGGGGACGTACTGCGCGACCAGCTCTTTGATGGCGGGACTCTGGGCGAGACTCGAGACCGCAGCGGCGTCGAATATGTCGTCGCTCTGAAGCTGTCCCGCTTGTTCGAGGAACTGAGGGTTGATTTCCTCCTCGAGCGCGTTGGCGCTGGGGCCGTCTTGCCCCATCATCGCCATCGGAGGCATTGGCGGCTCCTGCCCCATCATCGACGGGTCCTGGCCCATCATCGACGGGTCCTGACCCATCATCGACGGGTCCTGACCCATCATCGACGGGTCCTGACCCATCATCGACGGGTCCATCGGGTCCGGCTCGGCCATGGCCGGGTCTTCCATCATCCCCGGGTCCTGCGGAAGAGCGCCGCCGGGGGCCGGAGGAGCGAAGGGACCTTGGTCGGGGGGCATCGGTGCGGGTTCGCCGGTCGCGAGGTTCTGCTGGATGGGGGGAGCCCCCATAGCCGCGGTCTGGACGGTGGGCGGAACCGGAGCGCCGGTGGCGATCTCCTGGGTACGTGCCGTGAGCTGCGCGAGCATTTCACTCCGCTCTTGGAGCTTCTGCATCTCCTGGTCGATCTGCTGCTGCATTTCCATGGCAGCGAGGTCGGTGGGAGAGGGCGGAGGAGGCGCCATGGCTTCCTCGGGCGGCATCATCTCCTCGGGAGGCATTTCCTCGGGAGGCATTTCCTCGGGTGCCGGTTCCTCGGGCGGAGGTGCTTCTGCCGCCGGGTCTTGCGCAGTCTTCTGTAGGCGCTGTTGGGCGCGGGCAAGCATTTCCCCTGTGGCTACCCAGAACGAGACACTGCGGTCATCAGCGGCCTTGGTGAGTAGTTCCTCCACGACGTCGACGGAAAGCACGTAGCCCCCGGCGAGCTTCTTGAGCGTGGGCACGTAGGCGAGAGCGCGCGCACCGTTGATGGAGAACTGTCCTGCGGAGGCGTTCTTCACGGTGACTTTTTTGGCTCCGACGGCGGACAGAGACGACGAGGCACAGCTGGCCAGGTCGTGTGCGCAACGGAAGAAGTCGCTTGCGTTGAGCTTCTCCTTCAGAGGGATCCACATGTACGTGGGAGGCAGATAGATGATGCTGGCGCCCTTGGGCATCCAGATGTTGCCGTAGGGGTGCTTCTTCTGGGTAACGATTTCGCGCGGTTCGCCCCAGCCGTGGACGCGGGTCGCCTTGAGTCGACGCGCCCCTTCGGAGTCTGTGGTGATGCTCTTGATCTCGAGCGGTTCCGTGGCCTCGATGTGTCCGCCGTGCTGCCGGACGAAGAAACCCTTCCCGACCTTCGGGGTGCCCTGGCCGCCCTTGAAGAGATGTCGGTGGAGTGCGCCGCCAGCCAGCTCGTCGACGACGGAAGTCTCTCCGACGAGCTTGTCGGTCTGGATGTAGTCGCCGTTCGCAAACACGGCGAGGTAGTGCATTTTCGCGTCGTAGTCGTAGATGCCGGGGAAGCGCTGGGTACCACGTCCGTTGTAGATGCCGTCGTAGTCGTGCCCCGCGCCGTGCCCGTGGGCTACCGGCTTCTTGTCGTACTTCTTCGTGTGGTTGTCGATCAGATCGACGGGGTACGGGATGACCAGCGCGGCCTTCTCTTCCTGCTTGTTGTTGTAGAGCGTGTAGACGCCCGGCTGATTCGGCTTAGTCCAGTGCTGGTAGGGCTGTTCACGAACGGCATGGTTGCGCTTCTTGCGGGTGTCCTTGGCGGCGAAGCCTTTGACCTTGACGCCCGCGTACGCCTCGGGAGCTTTGTCGCCGAAGACCTTTTTGAACTGCGTGGTGGTGGTGTCCTTGTCGGCGATCCAAAGACCGCCGCCAGTCATCCCCGTGGCTGACGCGACCTTCTCGATGTTGAGGCGCAGGGCCCCCGTGAGCGCCTGTACGCCGTACACGTGTACAGCCTGTTTGAGGACGCGCGGGTTCTTCTCCAGTACGCGGGTAAAGGCGGTCTTTACGAAGTTCGGCGCAGCCCCGAGGAACTCGATCAGAACGCGCTGTGGCTCGGAGGCGACCTTCTCGAGTGTCTCGTGGTTGATGACGCGGGCGACGTCGGCGAGGATGAAAGGTTCCCACGCGGCGTAGGAGAAACGTCCGGTGATGGGCGGCACCACGACGTTACGGATGTCGACATCGGTGTAGAGCGACTGCGGCGTTTTGAGCCCTTTTCCCAGTGTGCCCAGTTCGGTTTTGTCCATCTCCTCAAGCCACTGCTTACTGAGAGGCAAGAAGATATCGAGGCCCTTGTTGTAGACCATCTCTATGGGCTTCAGGTTGTTGTCGCTCATGACGACGGGGATGTAGAGCGGTTGCTCTCCCCGCATAAGCACGAACGCGCCGATACCGGTGCCCCGGTCGAGATCGACATCGAGAACCTTGAAGGTGACGACGTCTTCGACAATGTCGGGGAGCTTGGCTAGGAGGACGTTGTACGCCATCTCCGAGAAACCCTTCTCGAACATGGCGGTCGCCTGATCAACCCCTGCGCCGGAGGCCATCTGCATCTGTTGCGTGCGGGGGCTCATGCTGGGCATAAGATGTCCTTAATTGGAGGGCGTCGTGACGACCTTCGAAACAGTCGCGTGGGCTGTCGACAAGGGCTTGAGTGGCCGCGGGGGTTTCGGGGGAGACATCAATCAAGTAGCGTGCTGTTCCCGAAGCCCCTGAGGGGTCACTGCCGAAATGCCCCGATGGGCACCGGGGAGTCCCGGGAAGGCAAACTTTGCCGCGGCGTGCTTCGACGAGAGGGCCGTCTCAATAAGACGTACGCCAGCGAGTCGGATGTGGCGAGCGAGCATCGAGACGGCCTCCCTTCACGAACTGAAACCTACGACTGGATGGATGCGGAGACGCGGCGGAGATAGTCGGCGAGAGACGCTTCCTTCTTGTCGTCGGCGTCGTCCTTGTCGTCGTCCTTCTTGGACTCTTCCTTGTCGCCGTCGTCGTCATCCTTCTTGTCGTCGCCCTTGTCCTTCTTGGCGTCGATCTTCTCCTGGATGAACGCAGGCATCTCACCGGACGTCTTGTCCGCGGCGGCCTTCTGGAGGCCCTTGAGGTAGTGCGCTTTCTCCGCGGTCGTCATGCCCATGCATGCACGGACGTGGGCGACCTTTTGGTCGTCGGACAACGCGCCCGGGAGATACGTGTGCACCTCGGCGGCGGTCTTCTTGAAGAGGGTGACGAATGGGTCGGCGGCGGCCGCCTTCTGCGAGTGTTGGATGACCGAGTTGGTGCCGGCGGGGGTCTCGCCCGGCTTCATCGGCTGAGGGATTTCCTTACCGATGACGGCGGAGCCGCTGACGTGGGCCATCATCTGGCCGAGCGCGCCCTGCTCCGGGAGCACCGCGTAGGTCTGCGGACGCAGGGCAGCGTCCATCTTGCCCTCGCCGGTGGTCGGGGTGGTGTTGCCCTTGTCGCCACCGATGATCGTCGAGCCTTCGGCAAGCTTGGAAATCATCGACTGGAGCGACGCGGTGCGCGACTGCTCGATGACGGAGTTGTCGCCAGGCGGCGAGACCGACGGCGCGTTGGGCTGCGGTTCCTCGTCGCCGACGGCGCCGGGGCGCGTGTCGATCTCGGTGTAGCCGCGGGAATCCTCGGCGTAGCCCGACGGACGTGCGGAGGTGTCCATTTTGCCCTCGCCGGTGGTGGGCTCATCGTTGCCCTTGTCGCCCCCTTCAATGGTCGAGCCTTCGGCGGCCTTCTCCATCAGGTGGATGGCGTGGGCGTGCGCGAGCTGTCCCAGGTCCTCGACAGACGCGAGTTTCTGGAACGCGGCGGCCTTGAAACCGTGCTGGCTCCGGTACCAGTTGGACGCGTCGATGACGGCGTCGGCGATCGCGGCGGTTTTGTCCGCCGGGATATATTCACCGTTGGTCGGGTCCAGCTCGACGCGGTCGGCGATATAGTCGGCAACTTTGCAGGCGTCGTCCCCACTGGGGAACGCAACATGCCCACCCTGGATCAGTGCGTTCTGAACGCCTCGAACATATGCATGCTTGAACATGTTGTGTCTCCTCAGAAGCGGCGGAAGTTCGGCAGAGGAATGATAGGCCAACTCCCTGGGTTATTCAAATCAACTTAAAGGGTTGGTCGGGCATTGGGCGCGACGGGGGCTGATGGCAACGTCGCAGGAGTCGGAGTCGCAGAGGGTACTTGGGGAGCCATTTGGGGTTGCTCGGCGGCAGGAGAGAGGCGCGACGTGGTCGCGGTGCCTGCACTCAATTCAGCAAGTTTTTCCGCACACACGCGGAAACACTGCGAGGCATCTACGAATCCCTGGTTATACGCAGAGCGGATCATGGGACACCTCTCGAATACGGTCCTGTTGGCCTGGGATACCTGCTGGGTAGCGATTCTGCATTTCCAGGGGGTTGACCTGGTGTTGACGGCGGTGCGGGCTTTTGACTGAACAGACGCCCCAGCCCCCTCCCGATGTGATGCCCAGCGTTTCCAACGATGGGCGCACCAAGCATACCGGCTGCAGGGATACCATACATGAAGCCGGCAGCGGACCCGAGGGCGCCCAGAGTATTGGACAGCCGACTCTCGTTCGGGTCTCCCGATTTCCCCCGCGCCGCCTGGACAGCACCGAGCGCAGGGAGTGCGCCAAGCCCGCGGTAGAGCCATTGTTGGATGGGTTTCCCCGGAATCGTGGGCCAGAGGACCTGCTTGGCGTTGAGGAGGCCTCCCGGCGCCTTGCCGACGGCAGGCTTGAACAGGGACTTGCCTTGTCCTTTGCGTACAGCGCCAATAATCTCTGGCGCGTCGCCAATAGCGAGCCTTCGTAGCGTCGTTAGTGCCCCCCGTGCGTTGAACGCGGTTTTCACGTGGTAGGCCGCGAGGGCATCATCCACTCCGCGTTGGTGCACATCACGAAGCATTAGTACCGTCCTCCTTCACCTTGACCAAAGGTGACCCCTGCCGCGTAGGCGGGGATAGGATTCATTCCACGTAGGTCACTCACGTCGCCTCGATGTGCTCCCGTGATGAGGGATTCTTTGAGGTAACGATGCGCAAGGCGTGCCATCCAGTCAGGATTGAGGAGGGGGGTACGTGACGCTGCACGAACGACCGGCTCAACACGCGGGGCGGTCGTGGAGATGTTCACGGCGCGAATGTTGCGTGCTCTCAGCGTATCACGCATCGATGGAGTCACACGAGTTCCCGCCGTAAAGTGTAAGACGTTCTCTGCGAGCGTTTCGCCAACTGCGGCATCGGTCGGGACTTTTTTGCGATGCGACTCGAGCGCAGCATGGAAACGGTTGTAGTCGATGACGTCGCCCCTGACGAAACCGTGGTCAGTGTTGTCCCCCGTGTCGGTGATTAGGACATGGTTCATGACCGACCGTGCCAATGTCTCCAGGTGGCGGCGGTCGACCCCGCCTGTTTCACGTTGATAGATGCCGTGGAGCATGTCTACCAGGTGCTCGCGTCCTTGCCCCAGTCCTTTGAGACGTACGACCTCGTCTGGCTTCGGGATGCCATCGGTTAGCGCGTCACCCGCTTCTACTTTGTCTCCGGCGCGTGCAGTTATGCGCAGGTCGGGACTCGAGTAAAGCTTCACACCACTAACGTAAATGTAGTGACCGCCTTGGGGCGCTTTTTCAATGCGCTCGACCGCACCATCCTTGCTAGCGAGGACTGCGTGGTGCAGGAAAGAGCGGGGTATCTCGAGCATTTGGCGGACGCCTTGGACACCTCGCAGTTGTTTCTTTTCCTCTGTGTTGACCCGCCCCCCGTGCCGGGCGTCGAGCGCGAATTGTGTCAAAGGTTCTGCGAGTGCCTGAGCGGCACGCATACCGACATTTGTGCCCACTGTGTGGTGTTTGCCGTTGGTAGATAGCCCCTGGCACTTCTGGCAAAGGCCGCTCGGGGCCTGACAGGTCATAGGAGAGCGGACGATAACCGTCGTGTTTTTTGAGAGCTTTTGCGCAATCGCAGGGGTGATGAGGGTCCCTGCAGGGTACTGCCCGTGTGTTGAAGCGAGATATCTGTCAATGATAGAGGGGTCGCTAGCCTTCAGCGCGATGCCGTTCTTGGTGCCACAGTCGGGCATCGTGATGAGCTTGTCGCCCATATTGTTGACGAGGATTTTGGCGAAGTCTCCCGCGTCTGCTGGTGCGAGGTTGGACTTGACAACGTTCATGCGTGCTTCGTCGCCGGCGACCCATGCATCGGAGGCTTTGAGCCCCTCCGCGTAGTTTTTGCTGATGAACCAGGGGATTATCACATCATTACTATCGCGCGCTAGAACGGGGCCTCCGATGATTTTCATGAGCTGCCCGTGAGCCCCGCGACCACCTGACGTTACCATGCGCCCCATCTCGCCCGGGTGCGTCTTTGTGTAGTCTAGGACCGCGTTTTGCGCTGTGAGGAGGGCTCTCTCTTTCGCATCCCCAGTGGCGCGGTGGTACTTTGTCGCGTGCATCTTCATGAGCGCATTTCGCTTCGGCTCACTGGTGATGTCGTCGAGGCCGACGGAGATCCCTTCTAGTGTAGAAATTTCGTCTCCGACGCGCTTCAAGCCTGTGACTGCAGCCGCGTACTGGTCAGGGTCGTTCTTGGCAATGTCCGTGAGGACGTTGTGCATATTTTTACTCGTCAACGTGCCGCGCCCCCGGTACTTCTCCGGGAGTGCGTCGTCAACGAGGTATTGACCGAAAGTGGGCACGTGTCAGTTTAGCCGAACTGCTGGGTGGGTTGCTGCTTCTTGGACCCGCCGAGGAGTTTCTTGGCCCCCCAGAGACCCGCTGCGCCGATGGCCATTGATGGTGCGAGGCCTTTGGCGGAACTCCAGGCGAGCCCTTTAAGGTTCTTCCGTGACATTGGTCCCGTGGAAGGGTCTAGGATGCGCCCGACGCTTTTCCCCAGGTTACTCAGGTGTCGTTTCTGGCCGCTGACGAGTCCTCGACCGAACCGCTTCTCGGGGTTGGAAGTCCCGTGTGAACCGGGGGCGCGCTGATCGAGCGCGGAGGAGCGTACGGGGCCTTCGACGGCGAACTTCTCGAGGGCTGCGGCGTAACCTTGGTCGTATGCGTCTTTGAGCATTAGAAGGCCGTCCCAATTCCAGTGTTCTGTCCAAGGTTATCCACACGACCGCCCGCGTCCCCCCCGGATAGGTCGGAGGGGGCGCCCCAATGCGTGGCGCGGTTGAGCGGGTCCTGGCGGGCGTCGTCCGGGGCCGGTACAGGGTCCGGAAGTGCTTGGAGGATGTTGGTGAGCTTGTCGATGGGCAAGTCTCCCGCCCCCTCCTGTGGCTCTTCCCCCTCGATGGGAAGGCCCTCAGCGGGAGGTTCCTCCATCGGAGGCACCTCAGGAAGGATACCGCCGGGGACCTCGTCAGCGGGAAGTGGAGGCATAGGGGGCTCGAGTTCGGCATTCTTGCTCGCCTCCGTACGAAAGGCTGCCTTAGCGCCGTGGAACTTTCCGTTGCTTGGCTTCTGTGGGATCTTGCGGCGACATTCCTTCGCCGCAGTTTTGAGCCCATAGATGTCGAGGGCATCCGCGGCACCTTTGATGTAGGCATGCTTGACCTTCTCAGGAAGGCGCTTGCCGTTTGGGGTCTCTTTTTCCCAGCGGGCGGCCATATCAGGTTCGTTGGCCCACATCCAGCGGCGCTGCGCTTTGCTTTTCATCGGCATGTTGGTCGAATTATAGGCGAAGTCGCGGAGATCTACCGACCAATCTCAACATTGTCTTGCAACGAAATCTCTCCGCGGTGGTAGGCAGCGAGAGCCTCTTGCTTCGAAGCAAAGTGCTTTGCTTTCCCTCGTTTGCCGGGAGCGGTGGCTTTGTACAGCCCTAAGACGGCTTCATGTTGGGGTGCGATGTTGAGCTGTCCGGGTTGCTTGTCGCTGAAGATGAGGTTCGACAAGGTCATATTTTTGACGTCGGCGATACCCCCAGGGGTAACTGGAGCGTGGACCTGGATTGCATCACCATCGTAATCAGCGCTCATGCCCTTTTCAGCGAAGGGGTTTAGCCGGATGGTTTTCCCTTCCACGATTTTCGGGAAGGCACCGACGATGTTGAAGCGGTGTAGCGACGGTGCTCGATTGATCATGACGGGGCGTTCCTGTGCCTCCGTAAGCAGTTCGTTCCGTGCCAGGGGTCGTTTTTCCTCGACCATCTTCTGCGCGTCGGTGGCAGAGTAGCCTTTTTTCACTAGGCGCCCGATGACGAATTTCCCGTACATCCCCCAGAGCATGTCCTCAGGAACACCAACTTCGTCCATATTGAGGGTTGGATCGGGGGCGATAGTCGCACGCCCGGAGACATCCTGTTGTCGCTTCATTAGCTTGGACTGAAAGAAGCCGCTTCCCGGGCGCGTTCCTGCGATGAGATTGAGGTAGCCCTTCGCGCCGCGTTTACTGGTCGTAGGGCTTACGGGGGCGTGGGTGCCGAAGACCGCACCGATTGCTTCGAAGAGGTGGTTGCGCGGATGCTTCAACTCATCCGCCGGGAGCACGCCCTTCACTTCCCCAAGCTGCTTGTTGGCGAGGAACGCGTCACGGTAGAGCAGGTTCGCGTCCCCCACCTGGAGGCGCCCGTCTTTGAGAGGGAGCACAGGACGGATGATTGGCGGCGTTACAGGGATTTTGGACAGCACATAAGCGTCCTGTGGTTTCAGGTTCTGTGCCTTGAGGGCGTTAAGGTATTTGATCTGCTTAACGGCATCGTCGAGAGAGGCCCCCCGGAGAGTTTCTGTACTCGTGTGTAGCGCGTTGAGCTTGCTGTCGACGTCGATCTTCTTCAGTTCTCGCTTGAAGTAGTCCCCCCCGTGTTGCCCGTGCTGCTCCAGGAACTCCTTCTTCGTCATACCGAGCAAACGTCGAACAGGTTCGACGAAGACCGGATTTACAATGGGTTCGTGCAGGTCGACGTGGGACCACTTCGTACCGTCCGTTCCCCCCGTGACCACGGGGTCAAACAAACCACCGTTTTCAGGCTTGAGGTCCTTCGCTCGGAGCAATTTCTGCGGGGAACGCAGTTTTCCCGCGGACATTTTTGAAATGTCATGGTCGGTCAGGGGGCCGAGGGCAAGGCGATTTCCCTGCTTGTCGACCTTGACGCCAGCGCCCTGAAGCGCGGTGAGGAATTTGTTGTACGTGAAAGAA
>Ga0307376_10002563_pt1 | contig 17699 bp, 11 predicted proteins | sample TR2MG_FD_202536 | JGI IMG/M metagenome (GOLD analysis project Ga0307376, IMG submission 202536) | Soil microbial communities from Risofladan, Vaasa, Finland - TR-2 | ecosystem: Environmental > Terrestrial > Soil > Coastal area > Acid sulfate soil | place: Finland: Risofladan, Vaasa | collected...
AAAAATGGACAATCGTATCATCACTCGAATAGTCGAGATTCTGGAGATCGAGCCCGACTTTTTCGTGCCAGTCAAGAAACTGCGGCTCATGCTCCAGGGAGAGGGGCTCGCGCTGGACATCGAACTGAAGGACTTGCACCGCACGCTCGCCGACGACGCGCGCTTCGAGCTTGCGCCCGGCGTGGACCATAAGGAGGGCCTGGAGGACGACCCGGAATCCGCAGAGGAGATGGAGCGAGAGATGGAGGCGTTGGGTTTCTACAGCGGCCCGCGGGTCAAATTGGCCTCTCGCGAGATGACTGCCGAGGATGTCTTCGCTGCCATGGCCCGTAGCCTGACGCGGATGAATGAGGCGCTCCAGGGTGCGTGGGAGGCACGGCCCGAGGGTGACCAGGAGATCGAAGACCAGCTCCTCGACATCCTCGCCGCTGGTCAGAACTTGGATCGGGAAATCCAGGGACTCATCGAGCAGCAGCAGGAACAATCGGTGCAGGAGGGCAAACAGTGAAGAGAACACTGCGCTGGTACGACTATGTCACCGTCAACATCTACTGGCTGGGTCTGACGACGATCTCGCAGAGCAACGGGCTCATCATCCCCCTGCTGGTACAAAAGTTCGTTGGCCCAGAGCAGCAAGGCGCTGCCTTCGGCAGCCTGCGTCTGTACACCCTAATGGTAGCCCTGTTGGTCCAGGCCCTGATGGGCATGCTCTCGGACCGCAGCACCCTGCGGTGGGGCCGGCGGCGACCGTTCATCCTCGTGGGTACATTGCTAAACATGGCGTGCATGATCGCGATTGGAGCCTCCCCTGGCTACTGGCTCCTGTTTGGGGCAGTCGTGCTCTCGCAGATTGCCTCCAACATTGCCCATGGCGCCCAGCAAGGGCTGATTCCTGACCTGGTACCGGAAGACCGCCGCGGCCGGTTCTCAGGCGTAAAGTCCATCATGGAGCTTTTGCCCGTCATCATCGTCGCCTTCACCGTCGGCAAGCTGGTCGCAGCAGGGCAGATGTGGGGCGGCATCCTGGTGGCAGTCGGTATCCTGTTCTTGAGCATGGCGATCACTATGTTTGTCCACGAGGAACCACTGCGTGCCTCTCCCGGCGAACTCGACTGGAAATCGCTCGGCCGCCTCGTGGCAATGACGCTCGTCTTCATGGTCCTCATTCTCGGCCTGGGAGAGATTGTCAAGCAAGCAAGCAAACTCCTGGGCACCGTAACTTTGGTGCCCACGCTCTTGATCGTGATGGGGGGCATGGGCCTGCTGGCCATGTCCACTGCCGTCGTCGTCGGTGTGTGGTTCAGCGTTCGGATCAGCATCGGGGGCAAGGAGGCCCGTCGGCATCCCTCCTTTACATGGTGGGTGACCAACCGACTGGCCTTCCTCGTAGGAGCCACGAACCTGTCTGGCTTCGCGGTTTACTTCCTCCAGGCCCGGCTGGGCCTGAAGGGGGAGGCCGCCGCAGGGCCAGCCTCCCAGTTGATGATGGTAGTGGGCATCCTGATCCTGCTGTGTGCACTACCAAGTGGATGGCTCGCCGATCGGATTGGACGCAAGCGCCTGGTGGCATTCAGTGGTCTTGGAGCAGCACTGGGCACACTGGTGCTCGTCCTGGCGCCCAATATGACCACGATCTACGTCGGCGGTTGCATCATCGGCGCTGCCACAGGAATGTTCTTCACAACCAACTGGGCACTTGGGACAGATGTCGTGCCCCAAGAGGAGGCCGGACGCTATTTAGGTATCTCCAACCTGGCTGGAGCAGGCGCGGGGGCGGTGGGATCCTACATTGGAGGGCCTATAGCCGATTACTTTACCGTTCGAGTTGCCCAGACACCGGGCCTGGGCTATTTGCTCGTATTTGCCATCTATGCAGCGCTGTTTCTGCTCTCCACCATTGTCTTGCTTTGGGTACAGGAGACATGGCAAAACCAATCGCCCCCGACTGTCTCGTCCTAGCTTTTGGTTGATGGAGACAACTGGTAGACATTTACCTTTTTATAGTATTGGTTATTGTAGTAGTAGTAGTAGGGCACTGGAAAGTGGGGAATACACGCACCTGGGAGTGGAATTGTCCCAGATGTGGGGGGGGTGGGCCTGGCGGGACTGCAATTACAGGGGGGCAGGCGGGGCACGTAATCCACCCAGGTTGTGGATAACGCGGGAGACCCGCGTGTGTTCGGGGAAGCGGGCGGAGAAACAGCCGCCCGCTTCTTGCTTTGTGGAGTCGACGATGTCTTCTGTAGGCACGGGTTATCCCCAAATTGCCCGTGTTATCCACAGAAAACGACGAGTTATCCACAGGTGCGAGGTGCGGGGAATCGATTTCGGGTGTGGCATCCCCCCATATTTGGGGGATACGAGGGTCCAAGAACCAGGGGTGGGCGGTGTGGATATTGGCTCAGGGGCTGTGGAAGCCGGAGGCACAGATCACTTGCCGTTACCGTAGAGCTGCTGCCGCAGGGTGATGACCTCGCGCCGGAGGTTCGCATCTTCCTCGATCAGGTCGGTGATGCGTTCCCAGCCGTACAGGACCGTGGTGTGATCTCGCCCCCCGAGCGAGGCTCCGATCTGGGGCAGCGATGCCCCGGTCTCTTCGCGTATGAGGTACATCGCGATCTGGCGCGGACGCGCGACGGCCCGACTGCGACTGCGACCCTGGAGCGCGGTGACCTCGACGCCAAAGTGGTGGGCCACCGTCTCAATGATCTGCTCTGTGGTCAACTTGCTGTGCTGGGGAAGCAGATTGCTCAGCGCTGTCTCGGCAACCTCCGGTGTAGGCGGTTGGTTCGTGAGTCTGGACAGCGCCACCACGCGGTTGAGCGCGCCCTCGAGTTCACGGATGTTGCTCTGTATTCGGCTGGCGATGAGGACGAGGATCTCATCGGGCACCCCCGCGCCGCAGGTGGCGGACTTGGAGCGCAGGATGGCGATGCGCGTCTCCAGATCGGGCGGCTGAATGTCGGCGATCAACCCCCACTCGAAGCGCGAACACAGTCGCTCCTCCAGCGTGCTCATCGCCTTCGGTGTCCGGTCTGACGAGATGACGATTTGCTTGCCCGTGCCGTGGAGCGCGTTGAAGGTGTGGAAAAACTCCTCCTGGGTGCTTTCCTTGCCTGCGATGAACTGGATGTCGTCCACGAGGAGGATGTCGGCGGTGCGATACTTTTCGCGGAAGGTATCGGTGGTGTGGGAGCGAATGGCCTCAATAAGGTCGTTGGTGAACGTTTCGGATGAGATGTAGAGGACGCGCTGCCCCTGCGCCTGGCAGATGTGCCCGATGGCGTGCAGGAGGTGCGTCTTGCCCAGACCCACACCACCATAGACGAAAAGCGGGTTGTACGCATTGGCGGGGCTTTCGGCTACGGCCATAGAGGCCGCGTGGGCCAACCGATTGCCTGGCCCCACCACGAAGCTGTCGAAGGTGTAGTGCGGGTTCAGGTTCGCGGGTGAGGCAAGGGGCGTCCGCTCTGTGGCCTGCGTGGGTGAATTGAGCAGGGGAACCTCGTCTTGCTGCTGGGCCTGCTCGCTCCACACGACGAACTTGACAGCGACGGTCCGCCCGGTCAGCCGGGCAAGCGTGCGCTTGATCGTGGCGAGCAACCGATGCTCCAGCCAATCCTTGGCATACCCGTTCTTGACGCCAATGACAAAGGTGCCATCCTCCTCTTTCAGCAACCTGGAATCGCGCAGCCAGGTATCGAAGGTGGCCTGGGTCATCTGAAGTTGAAGTTCGCCAAGGGCGGCCGACCAGACGTGAACAGATTTCATGTGATGTGTGAACAAGGACTGATTGGCGGCGAGAGACGACGCGGGGTCGAAAGGATGCATTGTGCACTCTGTGGGACCAATGGCCCTTTTTGTGTCGCCAGCCGAAGCGGCTGATTGTGGAGAGCCCTCCCTCGCAGTGGACAGCTATTTCTCGCTTGTCGAAGAACCGGCCCCATTGTACCAAATGACCGGGACCCTGGCAACTGGTTTTATGAGCAGCGAGCTTAAAAGGTCCCGTGTTTTAAGGATACTTATGGAGAGTGTACGGCCCGGCGGCGAGGTGCACGTTTGCCCCTAATGCTTCGGTGAGCGGGGTAGGACCCCCCAAAATATGGGGCGGACACGTGGCACAAGCCTCGTGGGTGGCAGCCTGCTGCTTCAAGAGCCACGTCCCATACAACACCGATTTGGCACTGTCTGGCAAATTGGCTTGGGCGCTTCAAGATGCTATCTAGAATGCTATCCATAACAGCAGGCCGACAAGGGATCCCACCGCCCATCCACCGACGATGTCTGACGCAAAATGAACCCGCAGCGTGACCCGGGCCAGCCCGACCAGTCCGGCCCACGTCGCGAACAGCACGAGTGCCCATAGAGGGAGAAGGGGGGCCAGCAGCACGATCAGGCAGGCGGAACGTCCGGCGTGACCAGAAGGGAAGGCGTGGCGGTCAAGCCGCGTGTAGAAGCCTCGTCCTTCTCCCGGTGGACGCTGGCGACGGAAAAGCCACTTGAGGACGGTGATCGCTGCACCGGCGACCAGCGTCCCGACCAGCACGCGCACTCCGAAATCCCGCCAGGCCGCGTTTCCCCAGAGAAGCGCCACGGCCGCGCCGAGCAGCCAGAGCGGGCTGTCGCCGCTGTGAGCAACGACGAGCGCTAACAGGCGCAGGAAGCGCGCCCCACCGGGGATGGCGAGGCGCGCCGATGCTTGCTGGTCAAGCGTAATGAGCCGCTGCAAAACGCCTGCCCTTACATGGCCTGGGTCGTGTGGGCTTCCAGTTCCGCACGAGCGATATCCAACTGGAATGGCTTGTCCACGTCCATGCCCACCTCGGCATGGGGGAAGGGGATGGCTCGCCCACGCAAGTTGAGCACTTTGCCGGCGCGTCGTTCGGCGTCGGCCAGGGACAGGCGGCGGATGGCGAGTTTGAAGAAGGGCCACAGACCGAACATGCTGGCCTGCCGTAGCGGGTTCTTGCGTGCCCCGGCCAGGTTTTGCCACAGCCCCCGGTGGCTGAGGGCCAGGCTGGGACGGATGAGTACGAGGTCACCGCCGGCAAAGTCCCCCTCGCGCAGATGGACGTAACTGCGGTGCGACCCGGGGAAGCGCCTTTCCATCACCGAGCGCTCGACGATGCTATAGTACAGGTCGTGGTCGGTGCGAAAGCATTCTTCGATGAAGGTGTCCACGATAGGGGGTGTGATCGTGGGCACGTCCGAACTGCTGAGGAGTATCGCGTCCAGGTCGGGATAACAGGCCTGTGCGTGCATGATGCCGGCCTCTGCGTTGGCGAGCAGTCCCCCCTCGTCGGACACGTACTCGACCGGCACGGGGAACTGCACTTTGGCGGCGGGATCGAGTGCGACGATGACGACGTGCTGGATGTAGCGAGAGCCGGCCAGCGCCTCCACCACGTAGGCGATCATCGGTTTCCCGGCGATAGGGATGAGGGCCTTTGACCTGCCCTGCGTGTACTCAGCCAGCGGATCATCCTCGCGGGGACTCCAACCTGCGGTGACGACGGCCACGATCGACGGTTGACTGTCCATCCTTTCCTCCTACTACTCGCTCAGTCGTTGGATTGTGGGCTTGAGATCGAGCCGCTCCAGCATCTCCTGGAGTTCGTCGGTGGTGAGCGGTCGCCCCTTGCCGGCAACCGCCACCAGCGCGGCCTCCATCATGTTGGTGCCGAACGAACGGCCATCCAGCCGGGGGGTCGAGGTCACCAGGTAGCGTGCCCCCCGCTGGCGAAAGGCCTCCACGTCGGCGGGCGTCGTCGTGTTGGTGACGATGACCTTGCCGTCGAGCCGGTCGGGCATGTGGCGCTTGATGTACAGGCAGTCGCCGCTCACGACCGTGGCCCAGTTGTACCACTTGGCGAACTTGGGCACGATCTCTTCCTGTTTCTCGCCGGTCGGATAGACGAACGCCAGCGGCAGCCGGCCAGCAATGGGCATGAGAATGCGGGCCAGCATGCGCAGTCCGCGCAGCGAGCGGATCGGGATCGGGATGCCCAGCGCGAACCCCAGGTCACCAAAGATGATCTCGTAGCCCGCCTCGTCGAAGGAGACGGCGCTGCCGTAGCGGTCTACCCCAGACGTGATGAGCACGCGTTTGGGTTGGATCTCGTCGCCGATCTCTCGCTCGATGAACTGGGCGATGCCGCGCTCCAGTGTCAGCTTCAGCCCCCCCCCGTCGACGACGGGCGTCTGCCGGACGCCGGCGACCAGTTTCTGAGCGTCGTAGAGCGGGTAATAGCGATCGGCGACAGTCAGGCCCAGGTCGATCCCTCCCACGCCCAGGGCGTCGACCTCCCCATCCATCTCGTTGTACATTTGGGTGGCCTTCTCCTCGTCACCGTCGGTGCCGATGCGCTCGATGGTGACCTCCTCACCCAGCAGCGTGCAGGTGACTTTCTTATCGCGTGTACAACTCCCCAGGCTGATGCTTACGGCTCGTTTCACTGGGTGTTCCTCCTGGTCGATCGGGTATAATGACAGTCATACCATGATAACACATCCGCGTGGCAAGCGATGCGCTTACTCCGTGACCCAATCCGCCTCGGCCGCGCGGAGCACGAGCAATTCACCGGCCTCGGTGCCGACGAACAGTGTCTCCTCCCCGTCCCACGCACCCACGGCGGTAGCGCTGGGCCCACTGTCGGCCAGCGCCGGGTGCGAAAGCCTGGCCCAACTGGCACCCCCGTCGGTCGAGCGGTACAGTGCATCCCAGGTGAGCCAGTAGATGGCTGGCGGCTCGCCCAGCCCGGTGAACGCCGCCACGCCGTAATCGACCGGGCCAGCGCTGACCGTCTCCCAGGTCAGGCCACCGCCGGTGGAGCGCTGCAGGTCGCTGCCCCAACTGCGGTAGCGCACACCGCCGCCTGTCAGTGCGTGCCAGGCCGTGCCGGTGGCCTGGGTGTAGGTGTAGGGGACGGCGCCATCGGGGCCGATGAAAGGACCGGCCTCGGCGACCTCGGCCTGGCTCCATCGTCCGTCCGCGCCCAATCGCCAGATGGTGGACACCGGCCAGTTTGGCTGTTCCGGCCACGTGCCGGTGGCGAGCAAGATCACCTCGCCATCCTCGTCCGCGTGGATGTGGCTGACCCGCAGGTGGGCCAATCCCCGGCTGAAAGGTGTCCAGGTATTGCCCCCGTCGTCGGAGCGGTAGACCCCTTCTCCCCAGGATGCCTCCTCCGTCTCCACCTGCCAGGCGACCGGCACGACCGCTGCGTAGAGCGTACCACCGGGGGCGAAAGCCAGGTCGTTGGGTGCACCCGGCAGCCCGCCGGACAACTCCTCCCACGTCTGGCCTGCGTCGGTCGAGCGATATAGGCGGGAGGTGTAGCCCTCACGGTCGTAGGCGCGCACGAAGAGTGTGCCACCAGGCAGGGGGACGATGCCCTCGGGTGGGCCGGGCAAGCGAGCGACCGGCTGGGAGGGCGGCGTTTCGAATGTGCCGCCGGCCCTTTCCAGCACGAGCACCTGGTGGCCGGCCAGGAGGTAGGCCCGGCCGCTGCGGGCGTCCACGCCCCCGGGGATCAGACGTTCCTCGCCTGGATATAGCCAGCCGAGGATGTCGAGCGTCTCGTCTTCGAGGACGAGCAACCGTGAGCCGTTGGTCAGATAGAGGTGGCCGGCGGCAGGGTTGTATAGCGGCTCTCCGTACAGGCCGTCTCGCCAGGCCTGCGCTCGTTCCAATGTCAGGTCGACGTAAGCGGCCAGCGTGTAGACGACGCGGTAGCCGCCTGTCGTTCGGGCGACGAACGCCCACCCCGTGAGCGGATCGACGGTGGCGTGGCTGGTCGGGCCTGGCTTGCCCACCCACGTGCCGTAGGTGGTGACGTGGGTGAGCCCGCTGCGCGGGTCCACGACGACACTCGTCGGCGCTGTACAGCCGTTACATCCAGCGTGCCGGGCGGTGCGTCCTTGGATCACGGTCAGCGTGGCACCATCTCCACTGTAGATGTCTTCCTCGAGGACGTAGACCCGGGCGTCGGCCGGGCTGGCGGTGGGACGGCCGGGCTGCGGGATGAGGCCGCGCCGCTCCAGCGTCGCCAGGTCGTAGGCGGACACGCCGGCCGCGAACTTGTCTCCGGCGTAGAGCCAGCCGTTCGTCGGGTCCACGTCCACGTAGCCGCCTACGCCCGGCAGCAGCCCTACCTCGGCGTGGGTCTGGAGATCCCGCACGTGCACGTCACCGCCCGCGTCGCCGACGAAGAGCCTGCCGAAGGCGGGCGCGATCGCAGCCGAGACCGGCACGCGGGAGAGCGCCATCCGCCACACGGGCTCCAGCGTGATCGCGTCCAGCGCGAGCAGAAAATCCCCGCTGGCGAAGTAAATCCGCCCGCGCGAGGTGTCCTGTGCCCATGGAGCGCCAGGGGGCACCTGCACGTCGGCCACACCCGCACCCGTCGCCGCGTCGAAGCTCGCGACCCAGGTGCCGCTGTCAAAGTCCATGTAGACGACGTAGATGCGTCCGGTGGTCGGGTCCAGGTGCAGTTTCTCCCAGGGGCTGACCACGGTAAAGCCGGCTGGGTCCCCTGGCGGAATGCTGAATATCGTGCCCAACGGCTGGCCGCTGGCTGCGTTTAAGCCCACGATCCGGCTTTCGGGGGCGGTGCCGTAGACCCGCCCGCTGCGCGGGTCGGCCGTCAGCCGCCACACTTGCTCATCGAGCTGGTTGACCGGCTCCAGCGACGTCGCGTCGAGGACGTCCACCAGGTAGCGAGCGGAAGTGGTTCCGGCCTCCGGTTGGCGACGGGGGACAAAGATGCGGTTGGCCCGCCCGTCGAAGGCCAGGCTCGCGCCAGGCTCGCCGGGGCCGATCTCTCGCTCGGCCAGCAGGTCACCGCCGGTACCCGCGTAGACCCGCGCGGTCGTCGTCTCCTGCCCCCCAATGACGGCAAATCGGCCGTCGGCGGCCAGATCGAAGGCGCGGGCGTCGGGGATGATCTGCGCCGTGCCCCCTCGCAGCGGGATGAGGTACAACGTGCCGGCCCTGCCCGTCGTCGTGTCGCCGGGCAGGCCGACGTAGACCCATCCGTCCCGCGTCACCACCTGCGTCTCGGCCTGGTAGTCCAGATCCTCGCCGACGAATTCCTGCGCCACGACCTGCCCGGTGCCGGCGTCGGCCACGACCAGCGCGCCACGATCCCGTCCGACGGCGTAGAGCGTCCCGCCATCCCACCGCAGGAAGCGCGGCTCGAACGGGAGGGTGCTGGTCTCCAGCACCTGGTCGGTCGTGGGGTCGATGACCGAGAGACATGGCACGCCTGGCGCTTCGTCAGGCAGTTGTTCAGCGCGCATGCCTGCGGTGTACAAGTGGCCTGTCTCCTGGTCGATGGCCAGCGCGCTGCCCGCACACACGTTCGGCTCCTCGCCCAACGCGAACGTGGCGACGACGCGCGGCAGTGGACCGGGCGGTGACGTGGGTATGGGTGTGGATGGGGGTGGGGGGGGGGGTGTGAGCGTAGGAGCAGATGTGGGCCTTGCTGTGGCGGTGGGCTGGACGCTGGGTGCGGCGGTGGCCGTCGTGATGAGGGCCTCCGGGCTTGTCCTGGGGGCAACCGAAGGGGTGGGAGCCGCCCGCCCGCAGGCCGCGAGCAGCACACAAACCGCCATCACCATCGCCAGCCTGTTCATCGCGGCGTTATTTTACCACAATGAGTGTCAGGATGCCAAGATGAAAGACCCGGCGTGCGGACGGAATCCTTCCCCCTGTGAATCTCGCCGCTTACGGCAGCCGCAGGCTTTCTGCCACTGCATCGAACACGCGGCCATCGCCCTGCCCGCGCAGGATGAAACCCTGTGTCCCGTCCAGCACCACCATCACGTGGTTGACGGTGCCAAACTCTCCCATCGTCTCCAGCCGTGCCGCCGGTCGGCCATCTACGGTTCGCTCCCGCCGATCGAAGGCTGTCAATGTACCTTCCTCGTCTGGGATTGGGCCCTGGCCGGGACCGGGCGAGGCCAGCACCTGGTCCAGCAGCGTCTCCAGGTCGCCCGCCGGTACTTTCACCACCTGAATGGCGATGAGGGCCTGGCCGCTGAAAGCACCCAGGTCGGGTGGTGCGGCATCGGGTGGGTAGGAGGTGAGGGTAAGCATCTCCTGCCATCCGAGCAGGCCCTGCCAGCCCTTACCCACGTGCCAACTGCTCGGGTAGCGCAACGTGTAGCCGTATGTCGGGTGGACGTAGGTTTCCGTCAGCGATGGCACCGCCGCCCTGGCGGTCTCAGGTTGGCGGTGGGCCAGCAGGTCGTCCCAGTCCGACTGGCCGTAGTAGCCCACGGCCCCGGGAGCGGGCTGGCGCGAGCCCTCGACCATCCATGCCTGGCCCGTGGCCGGATCGGCGGCCATGAGCGCCATGGTGTCCTCCTCGCGCTCGACGTAGTACAGGATCGCGCCGTCGTCGCTCCAGGTAGGGGCATCCTGGAAGACGTCGGTGTCGTTCAGTCGCCAGTGTTGGCCGGTCGCCGGGTTCAGCAGGTAGACCCGCCGCCCGGCGATGGCGGGGTTCTCGAAGACCATCCAGTCGGCCATGCCTGGGCCGGTTTCTGCCGCTGGCACCGCAGCGTAGGCGATCAGGTCCCCCTGGGGCGACCAGGCCACGATGCCGGGGACTTGCTCCGTCATGCTGACCACCGTCGTGACCTGGCCGGAGGTCACGTCGAACAGGTTGAGCCACTTGTTCACCTGGGCGGACCGGTATCCGCCGGCGGTAAAGGCCAGCGCGGAGCCATCAGTCGCCCAGCTTTGGTATCTTGGATTGAGCAAGGCCGCGTTGGCGAGGAGGGCGACCTGGCCGGTCTCGACATCCAGCGCCCGCAGCGGCAGCCCGTCGGCCAGGATGGAGGCGCTCAGTGGGCCCAGCCAGAAGAGCACGTGGCGGCAGTCCGGCGACCACTGGTCCAGCACGATCTGCGAAGGGACGATGGTGCCGTGCGCTCGCTCTTCTAGCTCAGGTGGAGGGCGGAAGGATAGGAGTGGTTCCCCGACCCGATCTCCTTCTACGCGAAGGTGCCAGATCTCTGCGGCGCCGCTGACATTGAGCTTCTCACCGGATTCGGACCGCAGCCAGTTGGTCCGCACCACGAGCAGGTGTTGCCCGTCGGGCGACCAGTTGACGGCGCCTACGGTGCTGCCCTCGGGGAAAACGGGCAGGGTCGCGCCATCTGCGCTTTGTAAGTCGAGGCTGCCGGCGGTCTCATCGACTATCGCCGTCCAATAGCCATCGGGCGCTGGAATGCGGCGTATCCGATCAGACTCACTTTGCACCGTCTCGGCCGCCGGCGTGGGCGTTCTGGCCGGGGGTCGCGTGGCGGTCGGAGCCGGTGTGTCACCTGGCGACGCCGTGGATACCGGCGGTGTCCACCGGGTAGGCGTTGGAGCCAGCGTCTCAGTGGGCAACGGGGATGTCGGCTAGGCGCACGCGGCCAGCAACCACGCCGCTGCGACGAGCCCGGCCAGCGAGAAGCGAGAACGCCTGCCTTTTCTCTCCATCGTTCACCTCCATTTCATCAGCCTCGCCTCCACCACCTGTCTGTGCTACCGGCGTTGCCAGGTGAGACGCACCGACGCGACGCCGGTGCGCTCAAAGTACTCCAGCCGCACGGTGTGCGTGCCCTCGCTCAGGTTGACTGTCGCGCTGCGATAGCCGCGCATCGGCCGCCAACTGTCGATCACGGGCCGGTTGTCCACGTACAGCCGCACGCCGTCGTCCGAATACGTGGTGAACGTGTAGCGCCCGCCGCCGAACTCGACCGCGCGCGTCCAGACGGTGGAAAAGTTGTCGGTGGGCACAGTCGGGTCGGGCGAGCCCCAGCCCCAGTTAAAGTCGAGCGCCGCGTCCTGGCGTGTGAGCGCCGGCGCGCCGGAAAGATCGCGGTTGGCGTAGTACGCTGCATCCCACGGCCCGCCCGCGCCCTGGTCGCCGGGCGCGACGGGGCCGGGTGTGGGGGCCGGTGTGGGTGCTGCGCCGACCCGTTGCCAGGTCACGCGTGCCATCGCCGCCTGCGTGCGCTCAAAGTACTCGACGCGCACGGTGTGGTTCCCCGCCGGGAGCGTGGCGTAGCCGGTGCGCGTCCCGCGCATCGGCCGCCAGGCGTTAATCACCAGCCGGTCGTCCACGTACAGCCGCACGCCATCGTCGGTCGTCGTGCTGAGTCGGTAGCGACCATCCTCGAAGGGAAACGTGCCGCTCCAGCGCACGGAGAAGTCGTCGCGGTTCATCCCCGGTGCGGAGGCCTCCCAACCCCAGTTGAAGTCAAGGACGGCGTCGCTGCGCACCAGCGCCGGGCCACCGGATAGGTCGCGGTTGTTAAAGTACTCCCCCTGCCAGGGGCCGGGCAGGCTGGGGGCAGGCGTGGGCACCGGGCGGGGTGTGGCGGGAGGCGCGGGCGTGCCGCTCTGCTCCCACCAGAAGCGGATGCGCGCCCCACCGGCGCGCTCAAAGTACTCCACCTTGAGCGCGTGCGGGCCCTCCAGGTAGGTTGGGTCCAGATAGTGCCACTCGTAGTCCATCGGCCGCCAAAAGTCCATCACCAGTGCCCCGTCGAGCCAGACGCGCACGCCGTCGTCGGATTGGACGTTAAAGCGGTAGTAGCCGGGGCTAAAGTCCACCTGCCGCTTCCACACGACGGAGAAATTGTCGGTTGGCATCCAGTCGGCGGGCGCACCCTCGCCCCAGTCGAAGTTGATGCCGGCCGATCCTTGGTCAGCGGTGTCGTCGCGGATCAGCGCCGGGCCGCCGCGCAGTTCGGCGTTGTCATAGTACCGGCCCTCCCAGCCGCTGAAGACGCCCAGCCGGTTCCACCACACGTGGGCGCTGGCCTCGCCGCCGTGCTCATAGTATTCGGCGGCGACCGTGTGCAGCCCGCTGCCGAGTGTCACGTCGCCCCAGGAGGTGTTGGGCAGCTTCTGGTCGCGCCACGCGTCCACGACGCGGTTGCCGTCCACGGTGACGCGCACGCCGTCGTCACAACTGGCGTAAAAACGATATGTGCCGGGCGTGAATCCCAGGCTGTGTGTCCAGCGCACAGAGAAGTTGTCGGCGGAGACGGTGGGATCTGGGCTGCCGTATCCCCAGTCGAAGTCGATGGCCGCGTCGTAGCGCACCAGGATGGGCGATCCAGACAAATCGCGGTTGTCAAAGTACTCGGCCCGCCACGCGGCCCCCCCGCTGACTCGCTCCCAGGCCACCTCGATCGCCGCGCCGCCGCCGTGCTCGTAGTATTCGACGCGCACGCGGTGTGTGCCGCGGGAGATGGGGTGCTCCACGAACGACCAGGTCGCCTGGCGGTCGCGCCAGTCGTCCACGACGAGCCTGTCCCCGACCCAGATGCGGATGCCGTCGTCGGAGCGGTAGGAGAAGCGGTACGTGCCCGTCTCGAACCACTCGTCGCGGGTCCAGCGGGCGGAAAAGTTGTCGGCCGGGATTTCCTTCCCAGGGCTGCCGGTGCCCCAATCGAAGTGCAGCGCGTCGTCGTAGCGGGTGAGCGCCGGCGCTCCGGCCAGGTCCCGGTTGGTAAAGTACTCGGCGTACCACGCGCCCCCCGCGGCGACCGGTGTCGCCAGCACGCCCAGGCCCAGTCCGGCCAACGCGATGGTGACGGCGGTGACGAGATGCCATATCTGGTCTCTCATTTTACCCACCTCCACCTGAATTGCATCTGCCTTATTGCCGAATCGGCAGACGAAAGCAGACACTTGCTCATCTTTCTCAGGGAGCGTCTTTACTATACAGACGTCCGGCCGCGCGCAGAGGTTCCACGTTCCGGCGGCCGGTTGTGGGAACGACGTCTATCCTACCTCTCCCTCCTCTACGGCCATCCCTCCGGCCAGCGCGTTCAGGCAGAAGAAGCCGTCCTCCCCGCCGTATCGCTCCCCACAGTTTTGCATTCGGCCATTCGAGGTTACTGGTATGCGCCGGTGTAGATCAGTCGCCGGTTTCCTGCTCGAGCCGGGTCTGCGACCCGGCGGCCGTTATGCGGGATCGCCCTCCATCGCTGCAGCCACCGCCTGCAAGCGCCGTCCGCCCGTCTGCCGCGTAACCGGGTGGCGGGTCCTCGTCCGGCAAATCCAGGATCAGCAGCGTCTCAGGCCAGCGGCCATCTGCGATAGCGCCGATGCCTGCTCTTCCAGCGGAGCTGTGGGCGTGACGGCGTTTTCCAGATAGGCCACCACGTCCGCGGAGAAGGCGTCTGCCAGTCGCTCCGTCTGCTCACTGGTGGGGTATAGGTCGCGGTGGGCGGCGAGCCAGTCATCGGTGCGCGGAAACGCGCTCGTGGGCGCCTGCGCTGGGGGTGGCGTTGCCGTCGGCTGCGGCGATGCAGGCGGAGGAGGTTTGGCGGATGCGGACATCGTCCATGTGGCGACGACCGTCCCCATGGCGTTCAGCGCTTCAATCTGTTCGACGATCACCTCATCGGCGCGTACGACCAGGTAGCTCTCGTTCACCAAAGCGACGGTCTCAGTCAGCCCATCGCTCCAGGTGACGCGCACCTCGACGGCGGCGGGATCGGTGACCAGCCCATAGGTCTCGCTCCGCAAGCCAACGCCCTCGCAAAGACTGCCCTGTGATCCCGCCCGCGCGAGTGGCGTCAGGAGACCAAACAGCCTGGTGCGGGAGGGGGTGGATGGTGCCGTCAGGGGCCTGCAACGGGCGCTGCTTCTCCCAGCCAATGAGGCGCGAAAGAAACTGCCCTAGTCCCAGTAGACTTGGCTTCGAATCTCCACCACCCGCCCCTCACTGTCAAGCACGATGTCTCGCATCAGGTAGTTCGAGCCTGACGGTGACATGGAATAGCTTAGCACTTCCCTGTCTAGACCAGGATCATAAACGCGTAGAGGCTGACCAAGAAGACTCAGGATTTCCTCCTTGGAGTCGCCAATCTGCACAATCCTGAACGCCTCTTCTGAGTATCCTGGTGCATACTCTGTGTCAAAGGTGAAGAAGAATATGAAAACCAGAAATGCCAGCGTGACCAAGACGGAGCCGATAACAGACGAAAAACCGAGGATTTTTCTCCACGTAGCGATCCTTGACCGCGTTTTCTTACGAGCGAACAAGAGCCACACGAGACAGGTGACAGAGATGGGAGCCAAGACGGTTAGGTTAAAAACGGCGACAGGTGTCCCGCCCGAAAGGCCGGAAAGCCTTGCGATGAGCATTGTTCCCATTCCGCCGACAAATAGACCAGCGACTGTTGTCATCGCGTTAAGCATATCACACAACCCCAATTTGCACTGGGCGCATTCCTGACGCCCAGCAGGCAAATGAGCTACGGACCAAGGTTGACTAACCTTCGTTCTCCATTCGAGTTCCAGCCTCCCCCATCAGGGTGTCTCTTCGAGCGGCTGCACGCCGGTGGCGGTCGCCAGCAGGTCCTCCAGCGAGAGCGCCTCCACCGGCGCACGCAGCTCGAAGCCCACATCGCCCACCTTCCATTCCAGCACCCACCAGCCGAAGCGCTGGACGACGTACCCCGTGGTCCGGCCCATGGACACGAGGCGGGCCTCCGGCGCGTAGCGCGCCTGGCTCCAGCCGGCACTCTCGTACCGTGCTGTCGTAACCATCTGCGTCAACTCCAGCCAGTCGCCACCCGGCAGGCGATAGAGTTGGTACACGTCCGTCCACCGGCGGTCTCGATCGGCCGTCGTTTCCACCTGAACGCTGTCCAGCGTCGTGTCGTCCGGGAGTGCCCCAGGCCGAAACAGGGGAAAGTCAAGCGTGGCCCCGGCCGCCTCCAACGAGGCGAAGGTCTGGCGCGCAGGGGGCTCCCACATGCCGAACATCCGGCAGGCGTCCCCTGTGCGGGGCACCGTCTGGGTGATGGCGGCGGTGACGTAGCCCGGAGCGGCGACCCAGGCCCGCATGCAAATCTGGCTCTCGTCCTGGCGCATGTGGGCATCCCATGCTCTCGCCCACGTGCCGTCAGCGCTATCCCGTAAGGGACCGGCTGAGGCGGCGTTGGGTGAAGTGACCTCCTGGAAGCCCCACAGCGGGCCGGAAGGAATCTGGCTGGTTCCATTGGTCACCCGCAGTCGCCAGCCGTCCCGGTCGGCCTCCAACTCGGCGATCAGCCACAGCGTAGGGTCTGCAGGGTTGGGCGGCGTGACCTGCAATGGGACCGGCCCCGTCTCCAGGTGCAGCCACAGGTTATCCGGTCCTTCCAAGTGGTCAGGGTGGGGGCGGCTGAAGTGGGCCTCGGCCCAGAGGACGTAGGAATGGCCAGCGAATTGTTCCATAGGCGGCACTTGGAGGGTGAGCGTCTCGGTGACCACCTGGCCCGGGGGCAGCTCGCGCAGGTAGGGAGGGCCGCCCGGCATAATCATCGGCCGCCAGGGCCAGGGGACTGGCTCGTGACCCCGCTCATCCAGCAACACAGGCCAGAAGAGGTGGGGGCCACTGCCGGTGACGAAGACCGTCTCCGGGCCGTCGTTGCGCAGTGTCACTTCCGCCCGCCCGGCCTCGCCAGCCAGGCAGGTATTCTTGGGCAGGCGAATCTGGAAGGAGAGACCATCCCGCTGCGTGGTTGCGCTGGTCGGCTGGCCTGTCTGCACGATGGCCGGGCCGGCGGTGGGGAACGGAGAGGCTGTCGCCCGGGCGATGATGGTCGCCTGGCTGGCCGCCTCCTGCGTGGCGTAGGCCGATGGTGGCGTGGCGGGGGTTGACGTACCTGGGGGAGGAGCGAGCGTGGGCACCTCGGTAGGTGTCCCAGGTTGGGGAGATATCGGGGCCACTGTGGCTACCGTGTCCTCAACGTGCTCTTCGGTGATGGCCTGGACGTAGGCCACGAAGCGGGTGGTGTCGTCGGCGTTGTGCCCGTAAAAGACCCACACCGGTTGCAGGATCTGCTCCGCCGGCTGGGGCCACGTCGGTGCCTCGTCTGGTGATACGGTCGGCGCAGGCGACTGCGGTTCGTAGTAGTAGGCCAGCTCCACGCGATCGACGAAGAACGTCCCCTCTACTCTTCCTTGTGGCCCGAACGGGAACCGCGATTCATCGATGACTTGCGGTATGTCCAGCGGGATCTCGTCGGCGCTCGTGGCTGCGTCCGTCTGCGAGTCCGTGTGCATACCGGCCGCCCGCAGGACGGGCAGGCCGGCGTAGGTCTCTCCAGGTTGCACCACCCCGGCCACAAAGACCTGTTTGTAGTTCAAGATCGGGTCGCCGGTCAGGGGCCACCCCCCACCGTCTGCGTCCAACGAGGAAGCCAGTACGTAGCGCTGGCCCGTTTCGTGGTCGGTAAGGACCGCAACCTCGCGTCCCTCCAGCGTCTCCAGGTCCAGGTGGCCCAGGAACCCCTGTGCGCGCTCGTCGGGCCAGATTTTCTCAAAGCTTTCGATCTCGATGGTCTGTGTGCCCGATGGCCAGTCTTCCTGCGGGCTGGCGACGACCTGCCCGTGCACGCGCACGTGCAGCCGGTCCAGTTGTGCGATCGCCTCCAGCACATCCGGTGGCCCGCTGAGCGGAAATCGCTCGCCTGTATCTTTCACGCTCAGAGACGCTTCAACGCGCCGCGATTCTTCGTTGACAAAGACCGTGGCGTGCACCACGCCGGTGACCTCGACGCTCTGGCCGATCTCGAGCGCCCCGCCTTCCTGCACGATGTGCGCACGGGCCAGTGGCGTGGGCGTGGGGGGAGGCGGGGGAGGCGGTGCGTCCGGCGGCACCTCGACCGCTTCTTCGACCACCACGCTGACG
>Ga0307376_10002568_pt1 | contig 17662 bp, 19 predicted proteins | sample TR2MG_FD_202536 | JGI IMG/M metagenome (GOLD analysis project Ga0307376, IMG submission 202536) | Soil microbial communities from Risofladan, Vaasa, Finland - TR-2 | ecosystem: Environmental > Terrestrial > Soil > Coastal area > Acid sulfate soil | place: Finland: Risofladan, Vaasa | collected...
CAGAGATATCGCCCTGCGGGCGATGCCCCTTTCATCCCACCCCACGAGGGGGTGGGTTTTCAGGGGTTAATTTCTATAAAGCACCGCCGGTGCTGGGGTCGGTCTGATCAGGGCTATCACCAGGGTGTATGGGGCCGGGGACAGCAGAAAAAGCAGCCAGGGAACGAGACCGGCCAACACCAGGGTGTTGAAGATCTGACGGCGGGACACCGGCCGGGCGGTGAGGAAGGCTACTGTTCCGTCTTCAAGCTGTTTTCCGACGACAAAAACTCCGCCAAAGAGGGCCGCACACATCCCGATGACGATGAAGGTGTTGCTTGGCGAGCCCGAGGGTTCGGCGCCAGGTAACGTCATAAGAGCGACTACGGCTAGTGCACAACCGAGGTAGACCCACCTGTACCGCAACCATATCCAGCGCAGCAACCCGGGGTCGAGCCATCTTTCTTTGGCGTCGGCGTCTATGTCACGGTGTGGCATGCTCCTGTTCCTCCGCATAGGTGATGAAAATATCCTCCAGGGTCTGGTCCAGTATCTCGAAGGTTACCCGGTCCAGGGAACGGAGCTTTTCTGCAATCTCCTCCACCTGACCGGAAACCACCAGCACCGTCCGGCCGTTTTCCCGCTCAATGCGCCGTACGCCCGGCCAATCGGCCAGGTCACCGGGTATCCCCTCGGGACAAACCACCCATATTTTCTTCTCTTCCGCGAGCAGTTGATCCAGCGGGCGGGAGAGGATCAGGCGGCCACGGTTGAGAAAACCCACCCGGTCAGCCAACCTCTCCACGTCCGGCAGGTTGTGGGAGGAGAGGAAGATGGTCCGTCCCTCGCCGGCCACCTCGTCCACCAGGAGTTTGATTACCTGGCGCCTGCGCAGGGGGTCGAGACCGGTGCCCGGCTCATCCAGGAGGAGAAGGTCGGGCTCTGGACCCAGAGCCAGGAGCAGGGCCAGCAGGGTCACCTTGCCCTTGGACAGTTGCTTGACGAACGATTTGAGATCCAGTTCGAATTCCCGCCGGTAGGTTTCGACCTTGTGGACGTTCCAGTTGGGGTACAGGGAGCGGCAGAGTTCCAGCAAATCCCCAACCCGGGCGTATTCCGGCATCTGGCCGGTTTCCGGCTGGTAGCCGGTTCGTGATCTTACTGCCACCCCCTGTTGGACGGGATCCAGGCCCAGTACTTTCATTTCACCGGAAGTAGGCTGCAAGAGGTTCATGAGCAGCTTGATGGTGGTGGTTTTGCCGGCGCTGTTGGGGCCCAGGAGGGCGAAGACACCGCCTCGCGGCACTTCCAAGTCCAGGTCTTGCAAGGCGGTCTGGCCTTTGAAGACCTTTGTTAGACCCCGGGTTTGGACAGCCATGTCGTAATCGGGTATCGACAAGTTACTTCTCCAGCTCCTTTCCTTCCGGACCGGGCAGATTCTCGATCCCGGCCCGCACCGCTTCCAATACCTCGTCCGGTCGGCAACCGAGGTGGTAGGCTTCGGCCAGAAGCCTCTCCACGGCCAAGGCCAGCCGCTTGCGGCGATCTTTCTTCTCTAATTGCGGAGAGCCGGCCGCCACAAAAGTTCCTTTGCCCCTCCGTGTGACAATTACACCTTCCCGCTCCAGCTCCTGATAGACCTTGGCGACCGTATTGGGGTTAACCGCCAGTTGGGCTGCCAGTTCGCGCACGGGCGGAAGCTGCTCGCCCGCCGCCAGGAGACCCCCGGCTACGGCGAGGCGGATCTGTTCCATCAGTTGGACGTAAATCGGTACGCCCCGTCCCGGTTCAACCCTCAGCCACAACTGCCTGCTGCTCCTTTATGTCAATACTAGTGTATTATGACTATAGTACACACCTCAGGCCCTGTCAAAAGGGGAATGGCAGAAACCAGAAAATGCTTGTCGCCGCGACTAGCGGCCCGTCCCTGGTTGCCCCTCCGGGGGCCGGATGATATAATATCCGTGGAAAAGAGTTTTCTCGCCTACATAGAAAATCATCACCGGGTGGTGAGGGCGGTGTTTGAGCGCCTCAAGCGTGACATACGGGTGGTGCAGGAAAGGGATCCGGCAGCCAGGGGTCCCCTGGAGGTATTTCTCTGTTACCCGGGCTTTCACGCCATCCAGATGCATCGGCTGGCGCACTTTTTCTATCAAAGGCGCTTTTTCACCATCGCCCGGCTGCTGTCGCAGATCAACCGCTTTCTCACCCAGATCGAGATTCACCCCGGGGCCCATATCGGTGCAGGATTCTTCATCGATCACGGGGCCGGCGTGGTAATCGGGGAAACTACGGTCATCGGCAACAATGTCACCCTGTACCAGGGAGTCACCCTGGGGGGCACCGGCAAGGAGAAAGGCAAGCGGCACCCCACCATCGGCGACAATGTGGTGATTAGCGCCGGAGCCAAGATCCTGGGTTCCTTCGAGGTGGGGGCCGGCTCCAAGATCGGGGCCGGCTCGGTGGTATTGAGGCCGGTGGCGCCCAACAGTACGGTGGTTGGCGTGCCGGGCCGGGAGGTAATTCGGGACGGGCGCCGGGTCGGTGAGGAGATCGACCTGCGGCACGACCAGTTGCCGGACCCGGTGGCGGAGACGATCAACGCCATGGGCCGGAGGATAGAGGAACTGGAGCAGCGACTGCTGGAGATGGAACAGCGGACCGGTGCCAGGCGGGCTGGTTCGGTTTGAGGGAGCCGGGGGAGATTAATTTATGACGATTTGCCTTTTCAATACCCTGACGCGCCGCAAGGAAGAGTTCGTGCCGCGGGAAGCGGGCCGGGTGGCCATGTACGTGTGCGGCCCCACCACCTATAACTACATCCATCTGGGCAACGCCCGTCCGTTGGTTTTTTTCGACACCGTCCGGCGGTATTTTGCCTACCGTAACTATGCGGTGACGTTTGTCCAGAATTTTACGGACGTGGACGACAAGATAATCAACCGGGCCCGGGAGGAGGGTGAGGATCCCCGGGCGCTGGCCGACCGTTATGTCAACGAGTATTTTCACGATGTGCGGGAGCTGGGCGTGCGGCCGGCCGCTCTGCACCCGCGGGTGTCGGGCCATATTCCCGAGATCATTGATCTGGTTAGTATACTCATGGAAAAGGGGAAGGCCTACCAGGTGGACGGGGACGTCCTTTTCGCGGTGCGCAGCTTCGCCGGCTACGGCAAACTCTCCGGACGCAGCGTGGACGATTTGCTGTCCGGGGCCCGGGTGGAGATAGATCCACGGAAACGCGATCCGCTGGACTTTGCCCTGTGGAAGGCGGCCAAGCCCGGGGAACCGGCCTGGGACAGTCCCTGGGGCAAGGGGAGGCCCGGCTGGCACATCGAATGTTCGGCCATGTCTTTGAAGTACCTGGGTGAGAGCTTCGACATCCACGGAGGTGGCTCAGACCTCATCTTCCCCCACCACGAAAACGAGTTGGCCCAGAGCGAGGCCGCCCTGGAAAGGCCTTTCGTCCGCTACTGGATGCACAATGGCTTCATTACCGTGAACCAGGAGAAGATGTCCAAATCACTGGGCAACTTTTTCCTTGTCCGCGATTTACTGGGAAGGTTTTCGGGCGAGGTAATCCGTTTCTTTTTGCTTTCTACCCACTACCGCAGCCCGCTGGATTTCGACCTGGATGTTATGGAGTCCTGTTCCCGGGGCTTGGCCCGCCTGAAGAACAGCATAGGTCTTTTGTATGAGGCGCTGGGTGATCAGGTGTCAGGGGATGGTCCGGCTTCCGGGGATGCCGGGATAGAATTGGATTCGTTCCGGCAGGCCTTCGAGACGGCCATGGACGACGACTTCAACACGGCCGCGGCTGTCTCCGTGCAGTTCGACCTGGCCCACGCCGTTAATGCCTCTTTGCATGAGCACCGGGGCTGCCGCTTTTCGGCCGGTGAGCGGGCTTATCTCTACCGCGCCGGAGAGCTTTTCCACACCATGAACGAAGTGCTGGGCATCTTTCCGGTGGACGATTCCGGCCGGATCGTCGTGCGGCAGGCCTGTGCGGATTCGGACTCGGAACAGCTTTTATCCCTCCTCCTGGATGTGCGGGAAAAGGCCCGTAGCCGAAGGGACTGGGCTACCGCCGACCAGGTTAGGAACGGGCTGAAGGAGCTGGGTATCATCCTGGAAGATACCCCGGACGGGGTGCGCTGGAAGAGGCAGGGTCAAATTGAACGTCAATGAGCTTTCCCCCCTCGTAATGGCTTACGTGGGTGATGCTGTCTTCGAACTCGGGGTCAGGGTGCGTCTGGTGGAAACAGGGTTGGCCAAGGTGGGCGATCTGCACCGGGAGGCGGTGGCCCGGGTAAGGGCTCCCAGTCAGGCCGCTTGTTTAGACCAATTGATGGACAGGCTAAACGAAGAGGAAAAGGATCTGGTGCGGCGTGGTCGCAACGCCCGCTCGAGCGGGGTGCCTCAGGGAGTGAGTGTAGCCGACTATCGGCACAGTACCGCTCTGGAAACCTTGCTCGGCTGCCTCTACCTGAAGGGGGAGCACGCACGCCTGGAAGAGATCATGGATCTGATTTGGTCGCTGGAGGTGCGGTCCTGATGGGTGCCGTGGACATTAAGGTGACGCTTTTGCGGCATACGGCCGGGGCAGAGGAACTGCTGGCCACGGCCGCCCGTGTTTGTTATTCGGCAAGGACTATAGAGGAAATTGCCGCCACCGTGGATGAAGAAGGCGATTGGGTCGGGCGGTTGGCCCGCATGGGACACCACTCGCCTCTGGAACACGCTGTTTTCACTTTCGGTGTCGAGGGCGTATCGCGGAGCCTTCTGGCCCAGGTCACCAGGCACCGGATTGCCTCCTTCAGCGTGCGGAGCCAGCGGTACGTAGGGGAAACGGGAAGATCACACCCGGACGGCGTTTTCTCCTACGTTGTGCCGCAATCCATCCAGGCCATGGGGCCGGCCTACGTAGCCGAGTTTGCGGCGCAGATGGAGAAAATGCAGGAGTGGTACAACTATTGGGTGGAGGCTCTGGGCGGCGGGCGTTCTACTTACGAGGACGCCCGCTACGTGCTGCCTAATGCTGCCGCCACGAGTCTGGTTGTGACCATGAACGCCCGCGAACTGCGCCATTTCTTCCGGTTGCGCCTGTGTCAGCGGGCGCAGTGGGAAATCCGGGACCTCGCGGACAAAATGCTGGAACTGGCGCGAGCGGCCGCCCCGCGTCTCTTTGACGGGGCCGGGCCGGCCTGTGTGGGAGGAGCTTGTCCGGAGGGCGAGATGACATGCGGCCGGCTTGCCGAAGTACGGCGCCGCTATGCTTCAGAGGGCGGGGAGTAGGCGGTGGAGGACCAGTTGTCCCAATTTGTTGGAGGGAAAAACCCGGTGCGGGAGGCCATCCAGGCCGGCCGGCCAGTGGACAAGATATGGGTGGCACAAGGTTCGGCATTGCTCCGGGAAATCAAGCTGATAGCCGGGGAGCGCCATATCCCCCTGCAGGTGGTGGCCCGGGAAAGGCTGGATGCCCTGGTGCCCGGGATTACCCACCAGGGAGTGGTGGCCCGTCTGGCCGCCACTCCCTATGTGGATTCGCTGGACGATCTGCTGGCGGGCCTGGCCGCACCAGGCCTGCTGTTTGTCCTGGACGGCCTGAGCGACCCCCACAACCTGGGGGCGGTTCTGCGCACCGCCGACGCGGCGGGGGTGCAGGGGGTGATAATCCCGCGTCACCGCTCGGTCGGTCTCACCCCCGCCGTAGCCAAGGTTTCGGCTGGTGCCGTCAGCTATGTACCGGTGGTCCGGGTGGCCGGCATTCCCGCCACCCTGCCCGTCCTGCGGACGGAAGGATTCATGGTGGTGGGGGCCGCAGGTGATGCCCCCCTCCCGTTCTGGCAAGCCGACTTGACCGGGCCGGTGGCCCTGGTGATCGGCGGCGAGGACAAGGGTCTGGGCCGTCTGGTCCGGGAGCGTTGTGACCTCCTGGTCAGCATACCCATGGCCGGCCGCATCTCTTCCCTGAATGCCTCGGTGGCGGCTGCCCTCCTGGCCTTCGAGGCGGTTCGCCAGAGGAGGCAGACTCGTTGAATGACCCCGAATACCTCCTGGTGGACGGCTACAACGTTATCTACTCCTGGCCCGATTTAAAGGGGCTGCCATTGGAGCATGCCCGGGACAAATTGCTGGGGGGGCTGGCGGAGTACGGCATCCTGTCCGGCATGCAGGTGATGGTGGTGTTCGATGCTCACCACGTCCGGCACGGAACCGGGCACGTGGAAGAGATGGAGGGGGTGACGGTGGTCTACACCCGCGAGGGTGAAACCGCCGACTCCTTCATCGAGCGCCTGTCCGGCCGGCTGCCCCCGGGCCGCCTGTTCGTAGTCACCGCCGACGCCTGCGAGCAGATGGTTTCTTTCGGCCGGGGCGCCTTTCGCGTTACGCCCCTCGAGTTAAAAGAGGACATTAGGCGGGTGAGAGAAGAGGCGCAGAGCCGTGTGTCCGGGGGCAAACCTGCGGATAGATACCTGGAAAACTATTTGCTTGAACCGGTGAGGAGCATCCTGGAAAGCCTGAGAAGGAAGAAGACCTGACTTCTCCACGGGGCAAGCCCTCGTGGGTTCTTCATATGGTTTCGCCAAACCCGTACACCCGTGGGCTTTGGGGTTAGGTACGCACCACAGGGGAAGGAACCCTGGCATACAAGCGGCCCGCTGGCCACATTAGCGTACGCCTTCTATCCTTGCGGATAAGGAAGCGAAGTCAAACTCCCTGTATGGGGACCGTCTTTTGGGAATCGATTCGGGCACCCGCCGTTAGGCGGGTCGAGCAGCCCGTTGACCTGCCACAACCCCATACCGATTGTCAAGAAGCTAATACTATGATATATCGCGTAGGTGGCATTGTCAATATGCCCAAGGTATTCCTCGTTAAGAAATTTACACCTTTTATCTCCTCTCTGCAGCGAGGAGACTTTCTGGACGGTTTTGGGAGTTTCCAGGCTCGAAAGATGAGCCATTCATCCTGGGGGCAAGCCCCGCAGGTTTTCTGGCTTTTTTTCTATAACGGAGTGACGGTTTTCCTGGCCGTGGCTTGGATTATTTTCGTCTTGACTAGTCAGTTGCCGTCCATTATAATAGTGAGAAGTGGGACAACCGGCATCATTGAGGAGAGTCTCAATTTATGCCTCACCCGTTCTGTTGAGAAAACTTGGTCCGGGGTAACTCCCGGCACTTTGACTGCGGTAACGGGCAGGGCTATTTTTGTGTCAATGGTGAGGTCGATGTCATGCAGGGTCACAAGAGGAAGGAAAGGACGGAGCTAAGAAGGGAGAGGTCCCCCCGCAAGCTCAGGTACGTTAGGCACTTACAGGCGGCACCCGGCAAGATTATTGGTTTTTCCTTTGAGCACTTCAAAAAATCGCCGTTGTCGAACGGGAGGGATAGTGTGAGTGTGAGCGCGCACGCCGAGGCAGTGGCTCTTAATTCCTACCACATTATGGTGGACGAGGAAGTTGTTGAGTTTGCCCGGGAAGGAGACGCGATTGCTCTCGAGTACCTGATCAACAAGTACAAGAATTTTGTGCGTGCCAAGGCTCGTTCCTACTTCCTGATCGGGGCGGATAAGGAAGACATTGTCCAGGAAGGGATGATCGGCCTTTATAAGGCCATCCGCGATTTCCGCCTGGATAAGCTGTCGTCTTTCCGCGCATTTGCCGAGTTGTGTATCACCCGACAGATTATTACCGCTATCAAGACGGCAACCCGTCAGAAACACATCCCCCTCAACTCCTACGTTTCGCTGAACAGACCCATTTATGACGAGGATTCCGACCGCACCCTGCTGGATGTCCTTCCCGGGTCCAAGATAACAGACCCGGAGGAGTTGATTATCAGCCGCGAGGAGTTTGACGATATCGAGGGGAAAATGGGAGAGATCCTGAGTTCTCTGGAGTGGAAAGTATTGATGTCTTACCTGGAAGGCAAGTCCTACCAGGAGATTGCCGAAGACCTGAAACGGCACGTCAAGTCCATTGACAACGCCCTGCAGAGGGTCAAGCGCAAACTGGAGCGTTACCTGGAAAGGCGCGAGGCCTAAAAGGCGGGGAGAGGTGCGTCTGCCGGCGTATTGACAGGGTGGGGCGGCCGCGGTAAAATATTTGTAGGTGCGGAACACGTCTATCCTTTAGAGAGCAGGCCGACGTAGCTCAACGGTCGAGCAGCTGATTTGTAATCAGCAGGTTGCCGGTTCGAGTCCGGCCGTCGGCTCCAGAAAAGTCAATAAAGAGGAGGCTTCCGGGTTTGGAAGCCTCCTTCCATTTTTCTTGTTTTTGCGATTAGGTCATGAGTCACAATGGGTTTTAAGGTTTGTTTTGACGGCCACCCTTTGAGCCGCTTCCTTGCCGCCAGCCGGGGTGGCATGACCGTATATGTCCGCGTAAACCGTGGCCGAATGTCCGAGCATGGCCACCACGTCCTTTACCGGCACCCCGGCCCGTAGGATCAACGTGGCCGCCGGATGCCCAAGCGGTGAAAGTGTGCCGCCTTTTCGTTGCTCCCAGCTGGCGAAGCGCAAAAGAAGCCCAGTAACGGCGCGGGTCTCTCGGGCGGTTAAGGGTACTTGCATGGAGGGGCCCCCTGCCCTTTTCCCCTGACCGGTTCTCCGCGTTGCAGGGGCCGATGCCGGCCGGTGATCAAGGGGGGCGAAGCGGCCTGACCGTTACCCGGGCTCTGGTGGAACACCTGCTGGACCTCCAGGAAAAGGCTTGTGCATATAAAGTGACTTGCGGAATAAGCGGAATAAGGCATGGCTGTAGGGCTGACGGGTGCGGAAAAAGTCCTGGCCGGGTCCGGGGGGCCATCTGTCTGCCGGCCAAGCCGTGCCGGTGATCGAGGCGGCTGCCAGCTTCGGACCATCATTAGTTTGTGGCCGATGAAAAATAAACCCCACCCCGGAGGGTGAGGCTTCTTGAAAGTCACGGTGCTTGTTTGTCTCTTTGGATTACTTGGCCATAATCTACTACGCCAAGATGACTTTTTAGTGCCGACTGAAGAAGGTGGGAGAAATTGACCTTCTTTTGCTCTGCCATGTCATTTAGCCATTTAGGAATGGTGAGGGTCTTCTTAATTGCCTTTTCTGCCATGGTATCTCGAAAAGCAGGCATCCATACCTCAATTAAAACTACTGCTTGATTTGGGTCCGCCTGTATCTTAAACGTAGGAGTGGGCTCAGGAATCTGGTCACCATCTTCTTCCATCCCCCAAAGGTGGAGGGCCATTGCCTCTTTTGCCATGGCAAACGCTTCTTCGTCGGTGTCGCCGCAGGTCAAACAGCCGGGAAGATCCGGAAATTCGATAGAGATACCGTCATCAGCGTAGTCAAAAATTGCGGGATATACGTACCTCTCTTTAGCCATTTTTATTGTCCTCCTCTTTTCTAGATTTTTATACCCGCTTGACTAAATATGCTTCTTGCCGTTTTAACCGGTATCATTTTCTTGGGGTGCGGGACCGTTACGGTTCCTTTCTTTGTCGGGTGCGTAAACTGATGGTGACTGCCCGCTGTCCTAACTAACTTCCATCCATCGGCTATAAGTATTTGCATTACCTCCCGGGAACTGTATTGCTTCACGGCACTCACCTCTTGCGTGTTATTGTATACGTGTAAATTATACGTGTCAATATGCTGGCGAACTATTTTTTACTACCGGGCTATTCACCCCGGGCCCTGCATCCCCGGTAATGATGCGGCCGGCCCGGGGTCCATCTTATCACCGAGGCATGGTTCTTCCGGGCTAACTGCGGTCTCCCCTGGTGGAGCACTGCCGGCGGTCCTCCCGGGAAGAACGTGACCGCAAGAACCGGGCCCGCCTGTCGGGCAGGTACCTTAACCCTACCTGCCGCCTTTTCGTCGCTCCCAGCTGGCGAAGCGCAAAAGAAGCCCAATAACGGCGCTGGTCTCTCGGGCGGTTAAGGGTACTTGCATGGAGGGGGTCCGTTGCCGATCCTGGTTGACGCGGGCCGGCGGTCGAGGGGCCGGGCCTGGTAGTAGTAGCAGGGGCCTGGTGAAGGACTGCCGCCCCGGTAGGAACATGGGTGGCCCTTAACCAGTGACCACATAAAAGAGAGTAGGTTAACGAATTTAACGAATTTGCTACAGCGGCGCGGCCTGCGGGTACGAACTATGGTACGAATTATGTACGAATTTAGGTGCCCTTGTTCTGGTGGGCCGTGCGCCGTAGACGGTGAAAATGTCCGCCTGCTATTTTCAGCTTCCTTGCCTCAGCCCGCCAACCGGCACTAAAGGACCAAGTCGGGAGATCCGGAACACCCTCGACCGAAAGCCCTGGGAGTGCCCTTCGTTCCCAGTTCGCCGGCCCTCCCGGCCGAACCCCGGACATTTACTTCGGCATCTGGACGAAAGGATTTGCCATTGGCCGCCGGGTGTGCTATAATAACTTTGCAACGCGGGGTAGAGCAGCTGGTAGCTCGTCGGGCTCATAACCCGAAGGTCGCTGGTTCAAGTCCAGCCCCCGCAACCATGCCCATATAGCTCAGTCGGCAGAGCGTATCCTTGGTAAGGATAAGGTCACCGGTTCAATTCCGGTTATGGGCTCCAGACCTGGCGGCGTAGCTCAGCTGGTTAGAGCATGCGGTTCATACCCGCAGTGTCCGGGGTTCGAGTCCCTGCGCCGCTACCATTTTTATGCCGGCTTAAGGTCGGCAGTTTTGTTCGCCGGAAGGAGATTCTCTCCGTGCGGCGAAAATATAAATCCAGCCAACGCGGGGTAGAGCAGCTGGTAGCTCGTCGGGCTCATAACCCGAAGGTCGCTGGTTCAAGTCCAGCCCCCGCAACCATGCCTGTATAGCTCAGTCGTAGAGCGTATCCTTGGTAAGGATAAGGTCACCGGTTCAATCCCGGTTATGGGCTAGGTGAGTCTCAGCTGGAAGGGGCATGCGGTTCACAGCCGCGATGTCCGGGGTTCGGGTTCCCTAACGTCATATATTTTTATGCCGGCTTATAGCCGGCTGTTTTTGTTATCTACGGCAGGAAATTTGGTGAGCCCAGCGAATATAAAAACCGGTTGTTTTGTCTCTTGCGTAAGGCCGGTTCAATTGGTTATAATTGAATCCGGTGACTCATTATTGGAAATGAGGGAGGAAAAGGCATTGGGAAAGCAAAAATTTGAGCGCACCAAGCCGCACGTCAATATAGGTACGATCGGGCACGTGGACCACGGGAAGACCACGTTGACCGCGGCCATTACGATGGTTTTGGCGTCAGTGGGCGGCGCGACGGTCAAGAAATACGAGGAAATCGACAATGCGCCGGAGGAGCGCGAGCGCGGTATTACTATCAACACGGCGCACGTGGAGTACGAGACCGGGAAGAGGCACTACGCGCACGTGGACTGCCCGGGTCACGCCGACTACGTGAAGAACATGATCACCGGCGCGGCACAGATGGACGGGGCGATCCTGGTGGTGAGCGCGGCGGACGGCCCGATGCCTCAGACGCGGGAGCACATCCTTCTGGCGCGTCAGGTGGGCGTTCCCTACATCGTGGTTTATCTGAACAAGGCTGACATGGTCGACGATCCGGAGCTGCTGGAACTGGTGGAGATGGAAGTCCGGGAGTTGCTTTCCGCTTACGAGTTTCCGGGTGACGACGTTCCGATCGTCACCGGATCGGCCTTTAAGGCCATGGAGTGCCACTGCGGGAAGAAGGATTGCGAGGCCTGTAAATCGATCTGGGAGCTCATGGACGCGGTGGATGAATACATACCGACACCGCAGCGGGATATTGACAAGCCGTTCCTGATGCCGGTAGAAGACGTGTTTTCGATCACGGGCCGCGGCACGGTGGCCACGGGCCGGGTGGAGCGCGGCGCGGTGAAGACCGGGGAAGAAATCGAAATCGTCGGTTTGATGGACAAGCCGCGCAAGGTAGTAGTGACCGGCGTGGAGATGTTTCGCAAGATCCTGGACCGGGGCGAAGCCGGGGACAACATCGGGTGTCTCTTGCGGGGCGTGGACCGCAAAGAGATCGAGCGGGGGCAGGTGCTGGCCAAACCGGGCAGCATCAAGCCGCACACGAAATATGTGGCGGAGGTATACGTGCTGAGCAAGGAAGAGGGAGGCCGTCATACGCCCTTTTTCAACGGCTACCGGCCTCAGTTCTATTTCCGGACCACCGACGTGACCGGTGTGGTCACGCTGTCCGAAGGGGTGGAGATGGTGATGCCGGGCGACCACGTCAATATCAGCGTCGAATTGATCACGCCGATCGCCATCGAGGAGGGTCTACGTTTCGCCATTCGCGAGGGCGGCCGTACCGTGGGCGCCGGCGTGGTGGCCGGCATATCCGTTTGAGAAACGGGTTTAAGCCAGCTGCGGGCGGTGCCTCTAAAGGGGCACCGTCTTTTTCATGCCGGTTTCGGTCCCGCCTCGGCGCAAATTCAACTTGAAGGAAGGTGCCTGGTTCCGGAACGGCTAATATTACCGGAAAAGGCGCCAAGGGGGAGAGGTAATGCGGGGGGGCGACCGGCCAGGTCTGCTTAGGGAACTGCGAAGGGTTGTCCCGGAGGAGCGGGTGGTTGCCTCCCGGGAAGCCCGCACCTTGTACGCATACGACGCCACTTTGGCCGAGTCCATGCCCGACGTGGTGGTGTACGTGCGGTCCGCCGCTGAAGTAGCCAACGTGTTAAAGCTGGCTGGGGAAAGGGCGGTCCCCGTGGTACCACGCGGGGCCGGCACGGGCCTGTCCGGCGGATCCGTTCCCGCCCGGGGCGGTATAGCCCTGGTTCTGGCCGGTATGAACTTGATTCTGGAGATCGACCGCGGGAACATGGTGGCGGTGTGTGAGCCCGGCGTGGTGACAGGCGACCTACAGGAGGCGGTGGAACGCTGCGGGCTTTTTTATCCGCCGGACCCGGCCAGCCTCAAGGCATGCACCCTGGGAGGGAACGTCGCGGAAAACGCCGGCGGACCGCACGGCCTCAAGTACGGGGTAACCGGGGATTATGTCCTGGGTCTGGATGTGGTTCTGGCGTCCGGGGAACTGGTTCGTTTAGGCGGCCGCCAGCTCAAGAACGTCACCGGCTACAACCTGGTGCAGTTCTTCGTCGGTTCGGAAGGCACCTTGGGCGTGATTACGGGTATAACCCTGCGGCTGTTGCCCCTGCCCGCCGCGCGCAGGACCATGGCCTGCAGCTTTGCCGAACTGGATCAAGCGGCGGCGGCCGTAACGGCCGTTCTATCGAGCGGAGTTATTCCGGCCACCCTGGAACTGATGGACAAGAGTTGCATCAACTGTGTGGAGGACTACCTGCATCTGGGCCTGGACCGGCAGGTGGAAGCCATGCTGCTGATAGAAGTGGACGGGATGCCGGAGGCGGTGCGGGCCGAAATCGCTACCATCGACCGGGTATGCCGCCAGAACGGGGCCGCCCATCTCCAGGTAGCCGTCGATGCGGCGGCTGCCGCTACCCTGTGGCGGGCCAGGCGGGCGGTTTCCCCGGCTATCGCCCGAGTGCGTCCTACCCGAATAGGGGAGGACATCTGCGTGCCGCGCAGCGCCCTGGGAGCCATGGTGCGGGAAATTCGGCGCATCGCCGGACACTTTGCCCTGGAAATTGTCATCTTCGGCCACGCCGGCGACGGCAACCTGCATCCCAACATCCTTTGTGACCGCCGCGACCGTGCCGGGATGGCCCGGGTGGAAGAGGCTGCCGCCGCCATCTTTGCCGCCTGCGTCCGGTTGGGCGGCACCCTCTCGGGGGAGCACGGCATCGGTCTGAGCAAGAAACCGTTTCTTTCCCTGGACCTTGCGCCGCCGGCCATCCGCCTCATGCAGGACCTGAAAAGGACCATGGATCCGGCGGGTATCTTAAACCCCGGCAAAATCTTCAGCGACCGGGACTGAGGGCGGCCGGCCATGTGCTGTACGGTCAACTTTTGTGCATTATATGTTCATGAAATGGAGTGAAAATGAAAAGTGATATCCTTGGAATATTATGGGCATTCAAACTTTCGTTTAACTAAAAATGACATATCCTTACTGTTTGACCCCTTTTTTACTGGCAACCCTGTCAATACAGCTAATCCTGAAGAAATCGACTGCAAGTATATTCTGGTATCACATGCGCATGGTGACCATATTGGCGATGCCATAAGTATTGCCAAGCGTACCGGTGCCACGATTATTTCGTCTTTCGAAATTGCGGTTATGGCTGGTGAAGAAGGTTGTAAATCCCACGGGATGCACATCGGCGGCAAACATTCCTTTGAGTTTGGTTCCGTCAGACTTACAACGGCCCTTCACGGATCGGGAATATCGGGCGGACATGCCTGCGGCTTCGTCGTCAACTTCTTTGGCATAAATATCTATTTTGCCGGAGATACCGGTCTGTTTGGCGATATGGAGCTTATCGGCCGTATGGATAAGCTGGATTACGCTTTACTGCCCATCGGCGACAACTACACCATGGGACCAAATGAAGCGGCCCAGGCCGCCGGGCTGCTCAAACCTAAAGCTGTCATTCCCATGCACTATAATACCTGGCCTCTGATTGACCAATCCCCGGAGGAATTCAAAAAGAATGTGGAAGGCGAGTTTGGCACCCCTGTCCACATTCTTACGCCAGGCGAGACCCTACGCCTTGCATAGCAGTCTAATCCCTCGTATTTGAGGCTGATGATACGTAAAGTTAAGGAGATGAAGATTTGAAACTGGGCAACATTTGGCGCGACTCACGGGTTGAACCGGTCGTCCAGGTGCCAGGAGGGGTGGTGGAGATCAACCATCTGGTGCACGCCGGGCTCTTGCCAAGCGACTTGCGCCTGGCCGCGCTGGACGACCTCTGGCAGCGTCCCGGCTTTTTGGACCAATTGCACGAGAGATTCCTAGCCTTTGCCGCCGGCGACTATTTCGATATCCGGGAGTACGTCGTTCCTGAAGACGGGGCCACATTCGCCTCCCCTGCCACCAACCCGGAAAAAATCATCTGCATAGGACTCAACTACCGTCGTCACGCTGAGGAGACCGGCGCCTCCGTTCCCGCCAGTCCCATCCTTTTCAGCAAGTTCAGGAACGCCCTGGCCGGCCACCTGGAGTCAATTCCCATTCCCGCCGGGGTGCGGGAGGTTGATTACGAGGCCGAACTGGCCATTGTCATGGGCCGCTACGCGAAGGACGTGGCAGTCGATACCGCCCTATCCTTTGTCTTCGGGTACGCGAGCGCCAACGACGTCTCGGCCCGGGACCTCCAGTTTGCGAGCAGCCAGTGGCTCTTGGGCAAGACCTGCGACAAATTCTGTCCTCTCGGCCCCTGGCTGGTTACCCGCGATGACATCCCCAACCCCGGCAACCTGCGGGTTCAAACCTGGGTGAACGGTGAGAAGCGCCAGGATTCCAGTACCTCGGACCTGATTTTTCCCTGCTCCGCCTTGATCAGTTATATTTCTCGTTATCTTCCCCTTCTACCGGGAGATGTCATCCTGACCGGCACCCCGGCTGGCGTCATTCTGGGACTGCCCCGCGAAAAGCGCGTCTGGCTCAAGAAGGGAGACCTGGTTAGCGTCGAGGTGGAGAAGCTGGGCCGGCTCACCAACCGGTTCGTTTAGGCGATGACAGGTTAGCGCCCGAAGACCCGGCTCAGGGAGAGACCATGAAAGAAATTTTGGCCTCTTTCCTGGCTTTTGTTCCGGGCATAGCATAAAAAGGAGGCCAGAAACTTCTCCCACAGAATGTTTACTGCCTCCCGGCGGGTTTCCTGCGCCCTGAGCCGCACGCTGCGGTCCACGATCGGTTTCAATTCCGCCAGGACTCGCTCCAGCTCGCGGGCCAGGTCGACCATTTCCTCATCCACGCGACCTAGGCCTCCCCGGGGCCGGGGCCGGCATCGTCCTCGGCCGGAGTTCCCCCCGCCGAGTTTCCGAACTGTTGGAATTTAGCCTCCGCAACCAGATCCTCCAGGTCTTCCCGGGTCTGGCTCACGAACCGCTGGATGCGGCTGCCGGCTTCCATAACCTCTTCTACAACTTTGCGGGCTACCGGCCGGACATAGCGGCGGGCACCGGGTGCCAGGAGAACTGCGGCCAGGGTCAGCCCCACCCCCCAGCCGAAACTCTTGCCTTCCCGGCTGGTGACCAGACCTTTCAGGCGTCCCCGCCACGACGGTCGAGCCGGCCCGGCCAGCCGGGCGTAAAGCTCATCCGGGGTTAAGTTCAAATCACGGGCTTCCTCCATGATGTCCCTGGTCAGGGTTTCCCGGCGGGCATCCCGGTAAGGCCCGGCTAACCCAAGCCCTTTTTGCCGGCTGATCTCCTGCAGGAGCTCACGGCGCAGGGCCTCCTTCTCCTGCAGGTAAGCGGCATGCGTCTGCCCGTCGTAAGAGGGACGGGACAATTGGGCCAGAATCTCTTCCTTCAATTCCTCCCTGAGGTGCGGGTCGATTCCCGGGTTGTGCCTTTTATTGTACAAGAACATGACCACCTCTTTCAGAAATCGTCCATATCTTGTCTCACGTGCCAAATAAATATACCGGGCCGGGGGCTTCTCCTCCCGGTCGCCGCCGTAAAGGGACCTGGCGGGAACAATAGGACAAATTACAGGGTTGGAAAGGCTGTTGAAGCCGGGATTGGCCCAGGCTTTTCCCGTGGAACTAGCGGTTGGGGAGAGCCGTTGGGGCGCGGACCGGGACACCGGTGACCGGGGCGGTCTTCCTTCCTCGGGGGAGCGGCGCACCGGGTCGGCGGTGCAGCGGATGCACCGCTATCAACAGGGCAACCAGGGAGGTCAGATTGGCCATGAGGGCGCCCCGGGTCGGCGGTAACCAGCCGGCTGCCGCCAGGGCCAGGCCGGTCAGATTGGCCATGCGTACGAAGGAGAGGCCGCCATTGGTTCGGTTGGCGGCTGCCTGGGCCAGACGGCGGGCTTCGACCAGGGGGCCGGGATTGCTGTCCGGCAGAAACACGGCTGCCCCGGCCAGGACCTCGGGTGGTGCGTCGCGGAAGGTCATGGCCAGGTAGGCTTTTTGCATGGCCTCCAGATCCTCCGGGACCTGCCCTATTACGGCTACTTTGGCTCCTTCCGCCTGGAGCCGTTCGACCTGACTCAGGAAGGCCCGGGAGCCGGTGTCCTGTACCGGTGCCACCCGCAGACCGATGCTTGCCAGGTTGCCGAAGTCCCGGGGGGCAAGGCCGGTTTTCCGGCCCGGGCCGATTACCAGCGTATCCATGCCGGCCAGGGCGGCCATTGCCCCGCGGTTGCCGGCCGAGACCCCGAGGGACCGGGCCCGGGCCGCCGCTGCCGTAAAGGCAGCCGGAGCGATCAGGCCGGCTGCGGAAGGGTTGGCCGCCAACAATACGGCCAGAGTCCGCCGGAAGTCGCTGGCGGCCACTCCGGCCAGGATGCCGCCGGCCAGCGTCAGCCCGGCGACCCGGTCGGCGTATGCCCGGGCCGCCTTGGTAAACTGATCGGGCTTGGCTGCAGGTATCCGCCGGTCCGGCAGGGGAAAGGCCTGCCGGGTCTTCTGCCAGAGCAGGGCCTGGACCATGTCGGTAACGTTGACCAGCCAGATTACGGTTAGGCCTAAGAAACCTTCGCCCAGGAAAAGCACGGTCAGGGTGGCCAGGCTGAGCAGGAAGTCGTGCCCGGCCGCCCGGCGTCCGCTCAGGTAGCGTAAGCCGTTCTTGATGTTCGGATAACCGGCCGCCAGGGCGGTGGCGGCCATAAG
>Ga0307376_10002571_pt1 | contig 17652 bp, 21 predicted proteins | sample TR2MG_FD_202536 | JGI IMG/M metagenome (GOLD analysis project Ga0307376, IMG submission 202536) | Soil microbial communities from Risofladan, Vaasa, Finland - TR-2 | ecosystem: Environmental > Terrestrial > Soil > Coastal area > Acid sulfate soil | place: Finland: Risofladan, Vaasa | collected...
TTTAGAATAGCGGGTACGTCTTCGAACCAATCAGAGACATCAATTGGACTACCAGCGATTAATATCACTACTGTATTTGGGTTTTTTATTATAGTAGACCTAATTAACTCTTGCTGCTTAGCAGGTAATGCGTAGTGAGTCCGGTCGTTTCCCTCAGTATCTCCTTCACGTTTTATAATTAAATTCATGAGCATATTTCCTCCATGATTTAAACCGACTATTAGGAACACAACTTCAGCGTCCTCTATATTGGGTACAATTTCGGCTTTTCCAGAAATGTATTTACTTATTCCATCGTAAGGTGTTATTTCTTTCGGTGGAACAACTGCAGAGCTCCCTCCATTTATAAACTTTCCAAATATTTTCTTCGCATTTGGACCTAAAATAGCGATTTTTTTTATTTTATCCAAATCTAATGGTAGAAAATTGCCGTTATTTTTTAGCAGAACCATACCTTCTTCAGCGATCGTTTGAGCAATTTTTTGATGTTCTGGTATGTCTAAAACTTTCTCTATAAATAGCTCCCTTTGTTCAATTAATCCCACTCGAAAAAAGGTGCGGAGTAAAGGTCGAACGATATAATTAATGTCGCTCTCATTTAACTGCCCAGCATCAATAGCTTTAAACACTTTTTTAGGTGTCATTACTTTACTCAAGAGAAACCCAGGCATTTCAAGATTTAATCCTGCTTTAATGCACCCAACTGCCCCTGATGAGCGTTGAGCTGCGCCCCAATCTGATACTACATGTCCTGTAAATCCTAATTGATCGCGTAGCACATTTTGAAGAATATATTTGTTTTCTGCGCAAAGTATTCCGTTTATTTTATTATAGCTAACCATCAAGCCCCAAGGATCAGCCTTATTAATAATTCTGCCGTAATTCTTTATATAAATCTCTTGTAATGCCCGCTCACTGATTTGAGTGCTAATCTTTGTCCTTTTCGTTTCTGAATTATTCGTTAGGTAATGTTTTATACAAGAAGCTATACCCTGTGATTGAATTCCCCTAACAATTTCAGCGGCAATATCAGAGGATAGTATGGGATCTTCACTTAAATATTCGAAATTTCTTCCACATAAAGGAGAGCGAATGATATTCACACCTGGTCCAAGAATTTGATGTCTTCCAGATAATTTAGTTTCCTTTCCCATAGCTTCTCCCATATTGAAAGCTAAACCTTTATTCCATGTAGAAGCTAACATAATTGTAGCAGGAAACCGTGTTCGTTTTCCATGATGACTAGAATGAGATGCCACCCCAATAGGACCATCTGTCATACCAAAGGAAGGGATATTAAGTCGTTCAACTGGATTAGTTGTCCATAAATCCTTTCCCCGAATCAAATCTATTTTTTCTTGAAGAGTAAGACGATTTAAAAGATCGTTAACGCGATCTTCTATTGGTACTTCTTTATCTAAATATAGGATATTATTTTGCTCCATCATCAATCATTCATAACCAATTATTCTTTAAATATCATATTATAAAAAAGATTAAATAAATTTATTTATCAATAAACTCCGCAGTTTCTTCAAGAACTTCGATGACAGCAATTTTTACATAACATCGTAGATGTAACGGATGTGCTTACAAAGGATCAGGATTTTAGTGGCAATATTATCTAGGCAAAGTTGTATGTCATATTAGTTAAATTATTCAAAAAGCGAAATATGATTATTCAAAAAAATTATATTGTATTCTTTATTTTTTTGCTTATAATAACACATTATGAATAATTATTTAAAATCCAAAATAAATAAAAGATGAGTTAAAAATGCCAAGCTTTAAAGAAACGTATGAAGCAATAAAGGATGATTGGAATAATGGGGAAAAGAATTTCAATGTTGAGTGCGAGATGTTATCGGAAGGTATGCAAGTTAAATGCTCAATGGATACAAAACCTTTTGAACTATTAATTGACGCGCCTCCGGGTTTAGACGGAACAAATCAAGGACCATCTCCACTACTCGTTATTTTAGCCTCAGTAGGGGCTTGTATAGTAGCAGTTACGAAATTTTGGGCTAAGATTATGAACATTGAAATCAATGAGTTAAAAGTATTTTCTCGTGGCCATATTAATCTTGGAGCCATTTTTGGGCTTGACGACAGTAAACTAGCAGGCTACGATAAACTCGAACCTGTTGTTAGAATTAAAGCAGACGCCCCAAAAGAAAAAATAGAGGAAATGATGGAAAAAGTATTTTCTCATTGTCCAGTTATAACTAATTTGGGTGGAGCTTCACCTATTACTCCAAAACTCCAAATAAAAGAATAAGATAAAAACAATCTTTGTTTTTTTTAATTTTTTAATTTTTTTTTATTAAGACTGGACTTCTTTAGCGTAAAGGGTATTTAGGATCTTTTTTTCCAAAAAATGCTGCTGAGGCTTCGTTCACATCTTTCGAACTAAATGTGAGAACGATACTTGAATTTTCTAATTGGAGAATTGTTTCTAAACTTGGAGAATCTAGAGTCAAGTTTAACGCTTGTTTTGTCATTCGTAAACCTAAGGGACTTTTCTTTAACATCTCGTTTGCTAACTCCATCGCGGATTTTAATAGATCTTTCAACTCAACTGATTTTAAAGCTAATCCAATTTTTACCGATTCTTCAGCCCCAACTGGTCTTCCGGTGTACATTATCTCAGAAGCTCTCGATAATCCTATTAAGCGAGGAAGAAAATAGCTTCCGCCTACATCTGCTCCAGTCAAACCAATATTAATTGAGGCATTTATGAATTTAACATCAGGGGCTACAATTCGAAAATCTGAAGCCATTGCAAACCCAAAACCTCCCCCAGCAGCCGCACCGTGAATTAAAGCAATTATTGGTTGACTTATCCTGCGCATTTTTACAAAAATCGAACTAATTCGCCATTGATGGTACATTTTTCTTTTTATCGGTTCTGGAACATTTAGAAAATAATATTTCTCATACCCTTCAGGATGCTTTTTAGTGTTTAAGATCAATCCTTCTTGTAAATCTGTTCCAGAACAAAATGCTCTTCCTTCAGCTTTTAAGATTAAAACACGACAGTCCAAATTAACCATTAAATGATCAAATAATTCGTGTAATTCTTGTTCCATTTGGAAGTTAATAGCGTTCAACTTCTCTGGACGATTGAGTGTTATAATACCAATACCATTTGGTTGTAGTTCAAAATTTATTGTTTCAAAATTCAATTTTTTTCACTTTATTTTTCAATTGATTAAAAATATTATGATTAAATTCATTAAACCTTAATTGTCAGCTCAAGGGATATTTTGGGTCTCTTTTTTCGAAAAAGGATTGAACACCTTCCGTAATGTCATCTGAAGCAGAACAAAGCATTTGTGCACGATTTTCTAATTGAAGAATCGTTTCCAGACTTGGGGAATCAAGAGATAAATTTATTGCTTGTTTGGTCATCCTTAATCCCAAAGGGCTTTTGTGCAACATATTTTCAGCCATTTTAATAGCAGTATCTAATAGTTTTTCTTCTTCTACCACATTTAAAACTAATCCAATCTTTTCAGCTTCATAAGCCTCAACAAATCTTCCCGTATATAAAATCTCTGCTGCTCTTGACATCCCGATAAGTCGAGGGAGATGATAACTAGATCCTAAGTCTGAGCCAGAAAATCCGACATTTATGAATGCATTATTAAATCTAGCTTTTTTGCTGGCAATCCTAATATCTGCGGCTAAGACAAAAGCAAAACCAGCTCCAGATGCCGCACCCTGAATTAAAGCGATAATTGGTTGACTAATCTTACGCATTTTCACGATAATTTGACTTGTGTGCCACTGAGCGTATAATTTTGCCTTTATAATATCTTTATCGGGAGCATTTAAAAAATGAAACTTTTCTTTTAATTCTGCTGGCTTCTTTTTAGACTGTAAAATCATCGATTCTTTCAAATCCAAGCCAGCACAGAACGCTCTCCCTTCTGCTTTTAATATAACAACACGACAATCTAAATTAACCATTAAAGAGTCAAATAAAGAGTGCAAGTCTTTAATCATCTGAAACGACATAGCATTTAATTTATCAGGACGATTAAGTGTTAGTAATCCAATTCCGTTTTCTTTTAATTCAAATTTAATAGTCTCAAAATTCAATTTTTTTCACTTTATTATTTATCTAAATAAGACTGTAGTAATTTTTTATATACAACAAAATATTAATTATTCTTCATTGAGAATTAATTTGATTGTTTCTTTTAATTTTGGAATATGGTTTTCAATTATATCCCAAACTAAGTCATAATCGACCCCAAAATAGTGATGAATTAGTTTATCTCTCATTCCCGCAATTTTATTCCATTCGATCTGTCTGTATTGTTCACATACTTGGTTAGGAATTCTTTTTACTGCTTCCCCAATAACCTCTAAGCTTCTAACAAATGCTCTTTTTAGAGTTTCATCTTTAATAAAATCATCATGCGCTAATTCTTTTGATTTGGTTATTATATAATCAATTTCATCATTAATGTGATTAATTTTGTCCATGTAATCGTTAAATTGATTCAAAATAAACCTCCTTTAATATCTTTGGCTTCATATAAGGATTGAGAGCTTCAATTGTGAGTAAATCTATCTTTCTCTGCAGAAGACCTTCTAAAAAAAAAAATAATTCGATAAAATTATCATAATTTTTTTTCCCCTCCTCAAACTCGACTATAAGATCAATATCACTCTCATTAGTATGCGCTCCTCTCAAAACGGAACCAAATAATCCTATCTTTTTAACATTATGATTCTTTAATTTTTCTTTATTTTGCTTTAGAAGCTTGAATATATCTTCTTTATTTAAAGATTTCATGATTTTCTCACTCGATAGGTATTATTCATATTTATTAAATATAATCATCCTAATTTTTTTTAAATCAATATTTTAGATATAATATTTTCGGGTTCTACTATCTTTGGGAAAAAATTCGGGATTTAATAGTTTCAGAGTAATAGAGAGCTTAAGGTCTTTTTAACCAGAGTAAATAAAGTGTGCAGATGGTCCTCAGTTAAATGAAAGTGCAGCTCCCAATTTTCTTCAGTCAAATAATCGCTAATAGTAAAAATTGCCCCTGCCTCGATCTTTAAATATTTTGCTATCACAAATACAGCAGCAGCTTCCATTTCTACCGTTAATACACCTTCATCTCTGTAATGTTTTAACTCAGCTAAAGTTTCACGATAAGGCGCATCTATTGTCCAACTTGTTCCCGTGTGGTAATTTAAATCCATATCTTTTGCTATTTCGATTAATTTTTCAGTCAAGTCACGAGAGGGATATGAGTACTTCTCGCTTAATGCGTAATGATGCGATGTTCCTTCATCTCTAATTGCTCTCGTGCAGATAATGGTACTACCTAATTGAAGATTTTTCTGTAGAGATCCAGCAGTCCCTATTGAAATGAATGATTTTATACCAAAAGCATTAAGTTCTTCCAAGAGAATTCCAACTACTGGAGCTCCGATTCCAAAAGTTCCACAAATAGCAATCTTTTTATCAGAATCGTTTAAAAGATAGAAATCTTTTCCAAATACATTATCAACCTTAGTAAGAGAATAATTTTCTATGATGTAGTCTAGTATTGTAGGGGAATAACAGATTATTAATCCTTTTGGAGGTTCAATATCAGGATATATCCCAAGTTCTTTCTTATACTTCCAGAAATCCTCAGCTTGAACAACAGTTCTCTCACGATGTTTATCTGGAAAATTTGGAAATGTCATATTTCTTTTAAAGCTTTAAAGATTATGAAACTTTTTGAAAAGTCTATCTCTTACAAATTTCTGTTAGGTTATTTCTGAATAGGATTATTCTGAAAATTAATTTTCTCAACCAATTTTAACTCATTCAAGACATCCGGGACAACTTTAAAGTCGTTCCAACTCAAATCAAGACTTTGAAGATTTGTAAGGTCACTTAAGGTATGTGGTAAATCAGTTAAATTATTACAACTAAGATTCAAATTTTTTAAGTTCTTCAATACTTTAATGGAAGAAGGAATTTGATCTCTTAGGGATATACTTAATTCTGATATATGTTGGTCCTGAATTTTAAACATTACATCATCATCATAGATTAGCTTACTGTTTGAATTCCAATTAAAACTATTGTAATTATCAAGATTAAATTCTATATCCAATAAGAAAGGAACTTCCTCGGAAACAATATCAAACTTTTTAGCTATTTTCTCTAATCTTTGAAGATAAATTGCACATAAAGTCTTGTATTGGTCTACTTTTGGATCATTTAACATCTTTCCGAGAATATTAAGTAATTTAGATGACTTATCGTTTAATAGAGCCCATTCCATGCATTTATTTCCAACTGGTAAGTAATTTTCTAAAATATTTTTAGCGGAAATTATCCTAATCTCTTCATATTCATCAGAAATTACGCAATTTTCTAGGGTTTTAAAAACAATGTGATCTTGAGTTTTCAGTCGGTATAGAATCTTTAAGCTTTCCAACCTAGCGTTAGTATTATCAGATTTTTCTATGATCGAAATTAGAAACTCAATACATTCTATCCTGTTGATTTTATTCTGGAGCATTTTCTGGTAGATGGTATTTGGGTTTAGTGTAACTTTCATTTCGAACGATTAGGTAATAAATTTTAATAATACTATTCCACTTATTTTTTAAAGTTTTAAAATACTTATTAGATTGTTGATTATAATTAACATCATTTACAATTTACAAATTTAAATATCAGAGAAGAATTTGATTGTTAAAACTCCTTCTGAACGGATAGATAACCTTAAAGATAACATGCTATCAAGCAAGTATGAACTGTGTATTGAACGCATGAGATTTTTCACTGAAATCTATAAACAATATCCAAATGATCCCGAAATTATTAAGAGAGCGAAAGCTATAGCACACACTCTAAAAAATATGACCATTTTTATTAGAGATGATGAATTACTGGTTGGAAACGAAACCAGTAAAAATTTAGGCGAAAAAATCAATCTCGATCTTCAACGCTATGATAACAGCTTAGAGAAGAGAACAACATATAAGAAGTTAAGAAGAAGAAAACTTCAACCCTTTTCTATCGACGAGCCTGATATTGATGAGTTACTCGAAATAATTCCTTTTTGGAAAGGGAAATCGCTAGCAGACGGTCGGATTAATGCAAAATTACGAGAAGAAAAACTTATCACAGGAGAGGGGCAAATTGCTTCCTTAGCTCCAAATATTTCTGTTCAAATTGGAACGACAGAAGGCCATTTATGTGCTGGCTACGAAAAACTCTTGAATTTAGGATATAAGGGGATAATCGAGGAAGCTGAAGCATATCAATCCCATCTAGATAAAAATAATAAGGATTTTCAAGATAAAAATCATTTCTACGAGGCTGTTAAAATTTATTACAGAGCAGCTATAGATTTTTCACACAGGTTTTCAACTCTTTCTCTTGAAATGGCAAAAACTCATAACGACGAGAAACGAAAAGAAGAGCTTAATACTATCGGAGTCATGATGAATAAATTTACTCAAACTGCCCCAGAAACTTTTTACGAGGCAGTCCAATTTATATGGTTTACCCAAAATATAATAAATATTATTTATCAGCGAAGCGTTGTAGCTCTTGGTCGATTAGATCAGATTTTATGGCCTTATTATGTTCAAGATCTTAAAAACGGTGAGATTGATAAGGAACACGCATTGGAATTAATAGAAGAACTCAATTTAAAATTAACCTGGAATGTAACCATATTACCTACAGACTTTACTTTGGTAGCTAACGCTCTTGGTCAAAACACCCAAACAATTACTATTGCAGGCATGGATTCAAATGGTAAAGACGCTACAAACGAATTATCATACCTTTTTCTTGAAGCATATAAGGATGTAAAAGTTTTCACAACTGATCTTTCTGTAAGAATTCATAAGAAAACCCCAAGAGAATTCTTTGAAAATGCTATTAAAGTTTTTAAACACACTTCAGGTATTGCGTTTTATAACGATGATGTAATCGTTCTAGCACTTCAAAATACTGGTTACTCTCCCGAAGATGCTCGGAATTACGTTATAATAGGATGTGTAGAACCTACAGGTCAAGGAAACAGTTTTTCAGCAACAGCTAGGATGTTCATTAATCTACCCGGAGTATTGGAATTAACTTTAAATAATGGATATAGCAATTTCTCAGAAAAAATAGATGGTTTACAGACAGGAAATCCAAGAGAGTTTACCACATACAATCTATTTTACGATGCGTTTACACGCCAGCTTAAGTATAATATTGAACTATCTGTGAGGATTGCCGAAGCCGGAGATAAAGTAGCTATGAACTATTTTCAACATCCGTTTGTGTCTGCTACGCTTGATGGGTGCTTGGAAAGTGGAAAAGATTATGTGTGTGGAGGTGCAAAAAATAATTATTCGTCGATTACTGCTTATGGGTTTGCTACTTTAGTTGATTCCATGTATAATATTAAAAAAGTTGTTTATGATGAAAAGTTAATGTCTTTATCAGATCTTATAGATATTCTCAATTCAAACTTTGAAGATAATGAAGTTTATCGCCAAAAATTAATTAATAATTACGAAAAGTGGGGAAACGATAGTGCTGAGATTGATTCTTTTGCAAATGAAATTTGGGATTTGTTTACTCAAGAAGTAACTAAGAATAAACCTTTAAGGGGAGGACGATATAATGCGGGAGCTTATTCAATGGGCATCCATGTAATGGAAGGTATTTTAACTCGACCAACAGCTGATGGTAGAAAAGCAGGAAGTCCCATCTCAAATAGTTTATCTCCCGTGAATAGAGTTGAAAAAAACGGAATCACCGCAACTCTTAATTCAATCGCAAAATTAAATTACAACTACGCTACGAACGGAGTAGCTGTTAATGTGCGATTACATCCCCAAAACTTAGAAAGTCAAGAAAACATTGAAAAGTTTTATCACCTCTTAAAAACCTATTTTGATAAAGGTGGCATGCAGATTCAACCAAATGTGGTTTCAACTGAAACTTTAAAAGACGCGCAGATCCATCCCGAGAATTATGCAGATTTAATTGTAAAAGTTGGAGGTTATAACGCTACTTTTGTTGATTTAGGAATTCCGATTCAAAACGACATAATAGATAGATTAGAAAACAAATTTTAGATTTACAACAACTATGGAATTAATAATATCGTATAAAAAAGATACTAAAATTGCACCTAAGTATTTAAATTAAGGATACAATTTTCAAATAAATTCAAACTCTTTTTTATATAGAAACGCAATTTTGTAAGCAAAATCCAGAATTATTTAATTACTTCTCTTTAATTATTTTAAACTTACTAATATTTTATAATCATCTATCGCTCTTTTTAATGTTCTTATCGCCAATTCGGCACAATGTTTGTGATCTTTTGGTAAACCGTCTAAGGCAGCGTCAATATCTTCCGGTTTTAATTTTTCAGCGTCCTCTAACGATTTATTTTCAATAAGAAGAGTGGTTTGGCATCCTGCTGCCACTGAAGCTCCGCAACCGTCAGTAAGAAAATTGGCTTTCTCAATAACATTATTATTTATTTTTAAAAAGAAAGACATTGTGTCACCACAAGGACCCTCGTAAGTTTTAGAAATGTTAATCTCATCTTCAGAAGGTTTACCCCAGTTTTTAGGATCGTGATACAGTTTTACTATACGTTCATTATACTCTTTAATCTCTTCCTCAAGTATGATTTCTTGAAGATTTTCTACATACTCATCAAACTTATCTTTAGGCATCTAAAATGAATTATTTATATTAATTAAGATTTAATTACTATAAAAATAAATTGTTCAAATGTTTAATCAATTCGATTATTGCTGTTGGTGATGATGATTGTGATCGTTATTATCATCTGCGTCAGTGTGGATTTTTTCTACACCATAACCTTTACCGCCACCAGGAGAACAAATGTTTTCACCACCTTCTAATGTCCCATCTAAAACCTTAGCAATTACATCGTCAATTTGGCCAGTAACACCCTTAATAACTTCAATACCATATTGGCTAAAAAAATCTATTGCTCTATGGCCTATTCCCCCGACGATCATACCTTTCGCACCTTGTTCGTTAATAAAACTTGGTATGCTCCCGACTTCGTGTCCGGGATTAGGTAACACTTTTTTTTCAACTACTTTGTTATTTTCAATTGAAACAAAAGTAAACTCTGGAGCTCGACCAAAGTGTTGCGAAACACTTCCCATTTCTGTACATATCGCTATTTTCAATTTTTAAATCACTTTTTTTATTAAATTACTTTTAAGAATAATCATTCAAAATACTTAAAGTTTTCTAGGAAACTAGGCTAGATGACACCGCGATTGAAAAAAAAAATAAAAATTATTAAAATTTGGTTTTCTTCTGGAATATAATGATACCAAGAATTATAAAAGCGAGGGTAAATGCAATTACAATTAAAAGTCCACCAAATAATGTAATTGGAAGTTGTTGAGCAGTTCCAGTCGGTCCAAATAGGGAACTACTATATAAAGGATCAAACAATCCATCTCCCAATACAGTTATTTGAAGAAATACCTGCTTAGCCCAGTAAGGAGGAGTGAAAAATACAATAGCACTTTCAAATGGCCATAAGCTACCTGAAAGAAATAAAATTGGCAGGTAATAGAATAATGCGATTGCGTTAGCAATTTCTGGAGTTTTTGCTATTCCTGAAATAATAATACCAATTCCAACAGCTGAAATACCAAATAAAACTGCAATGAAAAATCCGATAAATAATTCAAAAATGCCTTTAAATGGGACTTGTAGCACGACATATCCAAGTATGAACATGATGATAATCTGTAGAGAAACCATAAAAGTTTCAGACAAAAGAGCTCCTAGAAATAGATTTTTTCTTCCTGTGGGCATTGTATCCAACCGTTCAAGCATACCTGATGTTTTTTCTCCCGCAAATGATATTGCTGCACTTGTTGTACCTGCGGCTGTTATATATATTATCATTCCTGGAAAGCTATATTGGAAAATCTCACGACCAAGAAAAGAATAAAACAATAATGTAAACATAACCCCAAAGCCTAGAGAAAAAACTAAGTACTGCCAATGGCGTGTCTTATCTTTAATATTTTTGATTGCTATTTGGATAGCCTTATTCTCTAACAAGTTCATTCTAATCTCTCAACCTCTTTCCTGTTAAATTAAGAAATACATCCTCAAGTGAGTTTTGCCTAAACTTTATATTTTCAACCTCATCAATACTGTCTATAAACCCCTGTTGTAATAGTTTCATAAGGTTTTTTAAACCACCCTGAAAAGAAATTAATAATGTATTTCTTTCTTTCCTGCTACTTTCATTCCAATTTACAACAAATGGAATGTTTTTAATATTGTCTCTTACTATTTCAAGGTCTTCTTGTTCGAGGAATGAGACTTCTAACGCATTATCACTTCCATATTTCTCCTTTAATTCGGTGGGAGTTCCTTCAGCAATTATCTTTCCTTGGTCAATAAATGCAATTCGATCACTTAAAGAATCAGCCTCAACCATATCATGTGTCATAAGAATTATTGTAATATCCCTATTTTTCAAATCTCGAATATAGTCCCACACAAGACGTCTTGCTTGAGGATCAAGACCTGCCGTAGGTTCATCTAGAAACAAAATTTCCGGTTCAAATACCAAAGACATTGCGAGATTTAAACGTCGTTGCATACCACCTGAAAAGCGTTTAGACCAGTCTTTTCTTCCTGCTATGCCAAAATCTTCTAAGATTTTTCTTGTTTTCTCTTTCGCTTCTTTACGAGTCATTCCATGCATAATTGCTATAAACTCAACATTCTCCTCAGCCTTTAGAACTTCATAAATTGTGATAACCTGTGGACACACTCCTATTTTTTTAACAATCTCTTTTTTCCCAGTTAAGATACTATGTCCATTAACATTCGCATCACCTGCAGTTGGAGTTAAAATAGTGGTTAACATGCGTACTAATGTAGTTTTTCCCGCACCATTAGGACCAAGAATACTAAATAATTCCCCCTTTCTTATCTTTAAGGATACTCCATCAACTGCTTTAACTTCTTTAAAATGTTTCTTAATATCTTTAATTTCAATTGCAATAGATTCTTTACTTACACTCATTTTTTCATAATCACATTAATTTTTCGTTTTTCATTTTTATTATAAAAACTTACTTGATGTTAAAAATAAATTTATAAGAATAGGAGTCCAGATTTTGATTTTTTCAATAATCTGTAAACCAATTTATTTAATTTATTAATATGAAATTTGATTTATTAATACTAAAGTGGAAAATGTTTTAGTAAAAATTTATTTACTAAGTTTAAATTGAAAATAATTTACTATTTTTCAATCCGGACTTCATTATGTATACAGATACTAATAATTTTTACGGAGGTTCCAAATTATTATCTCATTTATCGTTGAGATAATTGTAATAACAATACTAATATACAAAGCAGTGAAAAGACCAAGATTCGCAACTAAAATAAAAGGAACAATAGTTGATGCACTTATCCAGCAAAAAACAGTTATATAATATGCATATAAGAATCTTCTTTTATACCTTGAAATCCTAACCGACTCATCAGTTTTACTTAGTAAATTAAAAGCAGCTCCTCCAATCCCCGAAAGTTCGTATTTATTTCCTTTTTGTCTCAGTAATAGTTCTAAACTTTTAAGATGATAAGAAAGAGTTGGACTATCAATAGATTCTATTTTATTTTTAATCTCTGTGAATGATAATTGTTTTTCCCCCAGAAACTTTACAATATCTCTTCTAACCTGATGATTTAAAGATTTAAAAATTTCATCTTCATTAGGAATAGATTTTTTCTTCTTTTTCTCCTCTACATCTCTATTATTAAGCATATTTGCATCAATAAATTCCTTTTTTCTGATATATAAGATTAATCTATTTTGAATAAAAAAGTTTACATAGAATCTTAGATGTAAGCAGACATCCTTGCGAAGGATCAGGATTTAAGCTTTCACCGAGAATAACGATTATAACGTATGCTTAATGAATGATTTTTTAGTGAATGATTATTCATAATGCTTAAATATTGTGTTTGATATATGATACATAGGATGTAATGAATGATTATTGAATAATAATAATTATTCAAAATCTAAATTTCATAATAAAATATACAAAATATAAGGAGATGAAAATAAAATAATGCCTGGTGGAGATAGAACTGGCCCTAGAGGTCTTGGAGCAAGAACTGGAAGAGGTTTAGGATATTGTGCAGGATATGATGCTCCAGGATATGCTTACGGTCCAGGATATGGTTATGGAAGAGGTGGGGGTCGAGGGATGGCGTGGGGTTCCGGATGAGGAAGAGGATATGGGCGAGGATGGGCTTATAGAGAGCCCTATTATCCTCCAATTATGCCTACTGCCCCGGTTTATGCTTCAAGAATCCCTTTAGAGCCAGTAGATAAATTAACAATGCTAAAACAGGAAAAAACTTACTTAGAATCTGAGTTAAAAGGGATCGGTAATGCTATTGAAGACATAGCCAAAAGCATTGAAGAATTAGAGAAAAAAGAATAATTTTTTTTTCATTTTTTTAAAATTAACAATTAAGAAGTCCAGAATATTTAATGCTGAGTACGATGTCGCAAATTAATGATACCCACGAAGATTATCTTAAAGCAATTTATATGGCATCTAAGAAAAACAGGGGCGGGTGGGTTTCAAATTCAGAAATCTCTAATTTTCTTAAAGTTAAGCCCGCCTCAGTCTCAAATATGTTATATAGACTAAAAGAGAATAATTACATACATTGGTATCCAAGGAAATCAGTAAGATTAACTGCGAAAGGCAAAAGAATCGCGTTAACAACTATTAATAAATATAACCAATTGAAGCATTTCTTTGAAGATGTTTTAGGCGTGGACAATACATTTGAACTTGACGAACTTTGCTGCAAAATAGAGCATACTATAACGCCAGAAATATCAGATGCTATAGAAAACCTTTCTCTTAAAGTAATTCAAGAAAATATTTAAATAATAAACTCAAAATTTAAATTTTTTAATATTCATTTAGAAATCATGGTAGATGTTATTTTAAAAGTAAACGATGAAAAAGTTCCTTTAAACGATTTTATGGAAGAAATGTTGAAGAATTTGATGTTGGCATATTTAAAAGCAGCAAAAGGTATCCCTGAAGACATAAAATCGATTAATGTCGAAATAAATCAGTAATTTTTTATTTTTTTTAATTAAGAAATCGGTATTTTAATAAAAATACTGGGCAATATTTTCATAAACCTATTTAAACAAGAAAACATAATATTCTCAAAATTCTTAATTTTCATCAAAAAAAAATAAAAGTGAGATTTTAATGACAGAAAATAAATCTAAGGAAAAATTTGACATTAAACATACTTTTTTCATCGGTTTAGCATTTTTTACGACAGGAATTTCGTGGAGTTTGTATAACACTCGAGTTAATCAACAGTTAGACAATTATTTCGCAGGTTTTGTACTAGCCGGATTAGCCGTAGGTATTTTAATGGCTTTAGACAATATGCTAGGAGTATTCATACAACCAATTATGGGGACCGTCTCTGATAATACAAGATCTAAATATGGTCGAAGAATACCTTATATTATTGTTGGAGTTATCTGTTCTGCAATATTCTTTGCTTTGATCCCTACAGGATTTCTACCGACAGGAAATCTACCAATACTATTAATTTGGATGTTATTTTTCAGTCTAAGTATGGGTTTCTATAGATCACAAGCAGTCGCACTAATGCCTGATTTTGTTAAACCTCAACATAGAAGTAAAGCAAATGCTATTATTAACATTATGGGGGGTATTGGAGCAATAGTTGCTTATACCATGGGTTTAGCTTCAGGTGTTCTTGGATTACAATTGACCTTTATTATCGCCTCGATAATTATGGTTGTTGCTTTGCTAGTTCTCGTCTTAACTGTAAATGAAAATGATGCCTACAGTTATAAACTTCTACTAGAAACTGAAGCCAAAGAAGGAAAAGTTAAAGAGAAGAAAGAAAAAGTAGGTTTGGTGAATAGTTTCAAAGATATTTTAAATGAAGAAGATAAAAGTACACTCTTCATACTATTAGCTATTTTTGCTTGGTTTATCGGATATCAAGGTTTAGAAGCATTCTTCTCAATTTATGCAGCTTCTGGTCCAAATGGTGTATTGAATCAAACCGATGCATTTGCATCCTTTATGTTTAACTTTGTTGCGATTCCATTTATTCTTGCAGCATTCCCATTATCTTTATTAGCGTCTCGAATCGGGAGGAAAAGGTGCATTCAAATCGGATTGATAATTATGATTTTATCCATGCTAATTGGATTTTTGATTCAAACCCTAACAGTAACTATGATTGTTTTAGTTTTGTTCGGTATCGGATGGGCTTTTGTAAATATTAACTCTATTGTAATCGTCTGGGAACTGGCACCTAATGTAAAGAAAATTGGAACTTACACTGGACTTTATTACTTCTTTAGTGTGTTAGCGGCTATAATCGGTCCTGGAATTGTTGGGGGTTTAAGAGATATCTTCGGTCCAGGGTCTTTGCTTTTTGATGGGCTTCTGTTTTTTGTAGTAGCATTTATATTCGTATACTTTGTCAAAAGAGGCGAAGTAGAGTTGACTGATGAAGAGAAAATAGCACGGAAAAAAGCGATTGAAGAATTATAAAATTGGTCTACAAATAGATTGGTTTTACAAAATTTTATCTTTTTTTTTTTATTTACTATACTAAAATAATAAATAGATTTAAATGAAATTAGAGCCAGAATGTGTACCTTGTCTTTTTAATCAAGTGTATAGAGCCTTTCAATTATTGAAACCGGATATATCCCGTGAAATCATATTAGATACTCAGAAGAAGTTAATGGAATATCTCCTGAGTTTTGATTTAGAAAAAAAAGCATCTCCGATAATCGGTAAAGTAGCATACAATCTTGTTGCTGAAGCATTAGGTTTAAAGGATCCTTACGCTTCAATAAAGAAACAATATAACCAATTAGCTATACAATTCTACGATGAGGCTAGAAAAATAGTTAATAGCGCTAAAGATCCTTTATTCAAGGCAATTATTGTTGCTGCTCTTGGAAATACAATAGATTTAGGCACCAATCATAAAATTGATTTCATAAACGATATTAAAAACTTTACACCCGACAATTTAGCAATAAACGACTACAAAACATTTAAACAATCGCTTCTGGATACTGGCCATTTACTAATTCTATTAGATAACGCAGGAGAGATTGTTTTTGATAAATTACTGGTAGAAACTATGCTAAAGACTTTTCCAGAATTAGAAATTACATGTTCGGTTAGATCAGCCCCAATTATCAACGACGCAACCATAGAAGATGCGAAATTCGTTGGTTTAACTGATCTAGTTCAAGTTATAGAAGCAAGTGACACACCGGGTATTGACATTCCAACAACCACAGATGAATTCAAGAAGCACTTTTTTCTAAAGGATGGCGTGATTTTATCAAAAGGTCAAGGTAATTTCGAAAGCTTATACGGTATGGAAATTCCAGATAAAGAAGTCTATTATTTACTAAAAGCAAAGTGTTCATTAATGGAAAGACTGTTTTCCGTTAAAGAAGGAAATATCATTTTTAAGAGAAAAACTGAGAATTTTTAAAGTTGTATAAAGCGAAAAAGGTTGCAAATCAGGATTTAGATTAGTTCTATTATTTTCTCGATTTTGCAATTGCTTCTGTGAAAAATCCAAAATCTTTAATTTCTCTTTTTGTATTTTCACCATTAACTCGGTTAAAGTACTCAACAATTTGGTCGTATAAGATTTTTTTAAAAGATTCAAACTGAGAAACATCGGTATAATCGCTGATTTCGTTTTGGTATAGGTGATAAAACATGTCGAGTGCTTTTTCTGCTTCTTTCCTCATATCTTCTTTGACAAAATCTTTATCCATTATCGCAATTAAAACCAGGTCAAATTTATTCACAATTATCATCTGAATGGATAATCCTTTAATTGTAATTTCTTCAATCTTTCCCAAACTCTCCGATCCGAATAAGGACAACGCTCCTACAAACGATGAGAGCAACATAGGATTAATTTCAGAATCCAAAATGAGATCTAATAAATAAATACCCGTTTCCTTACAAATAACAATTCCTTTTAAAAGTTTTGATACATCTGATTTTTGAGCTAAGTTAATTTTAGATTACCTTTAACCTGTTATTATGAAGATTTTCAAATTCTCCAATAGGGTAATAAAATTATATAGTTGTTTGTTTAAAATCTTTTATAATTTATCAGACTTTATATTATGGTGATATATACTCCCAGAATTCATAGGACTTTAAGGACTTTTAACTTTTTGTCGGTTATAGCACATTATTAATTTTTCTTTACAGATAAAGACTTGATAGTTTATAATCGATAACTTTATTTTCTTATGAATATTCATTCAATTAAATAATAATATAAGTAGAGCTGATATAAATGAATAAAATTATAGGAATTCCTTCCGATGGACCAGAACTATCCGATACAATATCAGATCATTTTGGTCATTGTCGTTATTTCGTAGGAATCGAAATTGACGAAGGAAAAAATGTGAAAAAGTTATTTTCTTTACAAAATAATGGGCATACAGGTTGTATGGAACCAGTTAATAACATGAAAGAAAGAGAAGTAAC
>Ga0307376_10002573_pt1 | contig 17630 bp, 14 predicted proteins | sample TR2MG_FD_202536 | JGI IMG/M metagenome (GOLD analysis project Ga0307376, IMG submission 202536) | Soil microbial communities from Risofladan, Vaasa, Finland - TR-2 | ecosystem: Environmental > Terrestrial > Soil > Coastal area > Acid sulfate soil | place: Finland: Risofladan, Vaasa | collected...
CTGTTGTGGGATTTACTGCTAAATTGGAAATTGTCGGCGCTGTAAAATCAAATGTAACTGTTGTAGATCCTGAGCCTGGGTTCCCGGCTGAATCTGTAGCTGAAACATTCACTGCCTTACTCCCTTCACCTTCTGTCCCCTGCACTGCATAAGTGTAGGTATAATTATTTCCAGATTTACTATTGAAAGTAGCTCCATTCCCTGCCAGTGTCACTAAAGGATTACTCTGTAATGTTTCACTTACTGTAAATGTAATGCTTAAATTCGTCCCTGATTTGGCTGTTGTGGGATTTACTGCTAAATTGGAAATTGTCGGCGCTGTAAAATCAAATGTAACTGTTGTAGATCCTGAGCCTGGGTTCCCGGCTGAATCTGTAGCTGAAACATTCACTGCCTTACTCCCTTCGCCTTCTGTCCCCTGCACTGCATAAGTGTAGGTATAATCATTTCCAGATTTACTATTGAAAGTAGCTCCATTCCCTGCCAGTGTCACTAAAGGATTACTCTGTAATGTTTCACTTACTGTAAATGTAATGCTTAAATTCGTCCCTGATTTGGCTGTTGTGGGATTTACTGCTAAATTGGAAATTTCTGGTGGGACTGTATCGGGCACAGTCATAGATACTGGAACATTCTTATTGCCACCATTACTGGTAAAACTTATTGTACCCGTATAGGTCCCAGGAGTTAGTCCTCCTCTATTCACCATTGCCGACACATACTGTAATCCCCCAGCTCCTACACTACCTCCGGATGAGGATAAACTTAACCATGATATCCCTTCACTTACACTCCAATTAAGCGTACTTTCTCCTGTATTTTGTACTGCAAACTGGCAAGTTGTGCCACCTTCTCCAAAATTATACGAGCCAGGACTTACTGATAACTGCGCTGGCAATGGTACCCTCATGCTTACAGAAAGATATGCATAACTCGTACTAAACAGACGATCATAGAATTTTACTGTACCGCTATAAGTCTGCCCTGGGGTTAGTCCTGTTCTGTTAACACTCACTTGTACCTGTGCAGGTTGTGGGGCTCCTACATTTCCAGGGTCAGGGAATGTCCCCCCGCCACATATAACCCAGCCTGGCTTACTCTCTACCCCGTACGGTATCTGGTATCCAATACCAAAAGTGCTTGTCAGTGTAACTGTAAGACTAGTTTCATACGTTCCAAAATTAAGCGATGAAGGTTCTACCCATAAAGCAAATGCACTTGATACAAAAAGTGTGTTTATTATAATTAAGAAAAATACAATTTTAAATAATTTTGTTTTCATTTTATATCGTCCTCTTACTCATTTCTTTCACCCTCACCTTACTCCTCTCCCCTCAAGGGAGAGGAACTTGTGGGTTATTAGGGCCTCAACTTTTCATTTGCTCTTTTCATCATCTCCAGAGCCCTCTCGTTCTCAGGATCCAACCCCAGAATCTTGTTGAACTCAAGTATTGCCTCAGGATACTTGCCCTCATTATAGTATTCCATCCCTCTCTTAAATGCCCTCTTTATCATCACTGCCTTTGCCTCTTTGCCAAACCTGGTCACTATCCCTATCCTGTGCGTATATCCTAATTCTCCAAAATGGACAAGCGCATAGTCTATCTGGAATACGTTAACCTTTATCCCTCCTCCAAAACTTATCCCATTCCCTAAGTCCTGACCACTCTTGTATCCCACCCTCAGTGCAATTAAATCCCTCACCCAGTACTCTATCCCCAAACTTCCATAGAAATCGTTATCATTGGGAAGATTACCATCTATCGCTATGGTCAGTGGGTCTCCAAATACTTCCTTCCTTATGCCCACTCCAAACTTGAAGTTTAACGGAAGACTTCCTTCCTCTTTTTGAAACTTCACTTTGCTTCCCAGATTCTGCAAATTTACACCAATGACAAGCTCCTCCAGTCCCTTTACCTTAAGCCATCTACCCAAACCACCAATAACACCTATATCAATACCAAATGCAGACGAGGATTCTTTCTCTAACTTCTGTTGAATGAACTTCAGGTTTATCCCTCCATATATCCCATAATAAGGTAGTTTCCTGGCATAGGATAGAACTCCTAAAAAGTCAGAGGCTCCAACCTTTTCTGTCTTTACATCGCTAGCTGTATATCCCTGAATCTTATCCATAGATAGATAGTTGATGCTTCCGGCAAATGTGCCCAGGGTGGGATGGGGGTAGGTATAGCCGAAATATTGCGAGCTTATACTTTCAAACCATAGATTGTACATAAAGGAGGCTTCCTGGCTGTCTATCCTTACTAAACCTGCCGGATTCCAGAACACACTGGTTATATCATTGCAGATTGCTACCTGTGCCTCTCCCATTCCCACTGCCCGGGGTCCAACTCCTATCTTCAGGAAGTTTGCTCCTGTTGTTCCCGGGTCTGAGGCGTATGTGAGATTGATAAATTGAGAGGCTAACAGGAAAATAAATGTAATTAAAATGGTCTTTGGAACCTTTAATCTGTTCATATTTCTGACTCTCCGTTGGTCGAGCATTCTTCAGGGTGCCAATTGGTCAGGCATTTATCACCTCCCTTTCGGGAGGACTCCATTCCATAAAAAAGCCGGGTTACCAAAAATTTTTAATCTTCGGTAACCCGGCTACCCCCCATCCAGCGTTCTGGGTGTGGGGCCCGTAGTTTTGCCCCGACTTCTCAGTCGGGATCCCAAAAATTCGGGACGCCCTCCGATTACTCGGAGTTTGCCTTTGTCGGATTTTTCGCCTTATGTAAATGGTAATTACAAATCAGTATACTCTCTGTTTGTAACATTTATATAAACGAATTGTAAAATCTTTGTCCATTTGACTTGCAATCTTCCTCTCTAAGTATATACCGTTGATGTTATGGATAGGTTAAGAAATTGTTAATTTTTTGTTAATTTTTCGTTAATTTTTAAGCGGGTGTTTTTTAAGGCGGGATTATAGTGGAGGGATTATCACGTAGAACTATCGCTCTGCGGCTACAATTTGGTGGGGGAATGAACGGTAGGAGGAGAGCATTCCCACATGGGACAGGTGTTTCCTCTTTGTTATCTCAAATTCTTTTCTGTATTTATCTTTTACAGATTCGGCAGCAGGAATTTTAATTTTCAAAAAATTGACGAACTTTCCATTACGAACTACCCTAAAGTCTAAATGTGGCCCTGTAGATAATCCACTCGCCCCCACATAGCCAACCACCTGACCCTGCTTTACCTTAACCCTTCTCTTTATTCCTTTTCCATATCGAGAGAGGTGACCATAAGTGGAGTAGTAACCATTTTGATGTCTGACCTTAACAAACCTTCCATAGTCGTTTTTCCATCCCACGTAAGTTACCGCTCCATCTCCAATACTTACCACGGGAGTACCTAAAGGAGCGGCGTAGTCGATACCCAGGTGTGGACGATAGTACTTCAGAATCGGATGGAATCTCTTGTAGGAGAAATAAGAACTAATTCTACGATAGTTCAGGGGAGAGCGTAAGAATTTTTTCCTTAATGATTCACCTTCTATAGTATAATAATCTTTAAGACCTTCCGGGTCTTCAAAAAGTATTGCTGTATGACTTCCCTCTTTACCCAAATACTGGGCAGCCAGTATCGTTCCATCGGAAAATTCTTCTCCGTTCTTATAAAATCTTTCCCAAACTAACTTGAACGTATCTCCGGGACGGGGTTCGGTCAGGAAATCGACCTGCCAGGCGAATATATCGGCAAACCTCATAGTAAGTTCCGGAGATTGTCCAATCTGAACCATAGACTCATAAAGAGAACTATCTATTTTTCCTATTAGTCCAAGAAGACGTTTCTCCAAAGGTATTTTCTCGTGGAAGGCGATTAGCTCTCCAGAAGGAGATTTCTTGACCCCATATATATCGAGAGGTCCTGAATAGTAATTGAATCCTTCCAGAACCCCGCTTGTAGAAATAATTATTTCATAACTGTCACCCGGGTAGCACTTTCTGGTATCGAAAAGCGAATTTATCACTTTCTGTAAAACGAGAATCTCCTTAGGAGAAATTCCCTGGCCACTCAGACAACTGTAAAGGGAATCACCCCGGGCAAATGTTCCTGTTGAGACAACAACATCCGGGGGAGATAAATCGGCCACATCCCTATTCTGAAAAAGAGAGATAAGGATAAGCGAACCTATCAGCAAGAAAAAAGCCAAGAAAATATAAGCCCTTCTCATCTTTAAGCGGAGCTATCCTTCCGCTATTCCTTTCAACCGTTTATATTGCAAAACCAAATTCTGGGTTACCCGCTCCCCAAGGAGTTGGAAATTGTAGCAAACTCTTCTATGCTTAGGGTTTCTGCCCTGCGAGCGGGTGAGATATTCAATCTTTCCAAGAGTTCCTCTAAGAGAGGTTTATCTATTTTTAGAACATTGCTAATGGAATTACTCAATTTCTTCCTTCTCTGGGAAAAGGCTCCGTGAACAATTTCAAAGAATAGCTTTTCATCTTTTACTTTTATTCTGGGACGCTCCAATAGTTTCAACTTAATAACAATCGAATCGACATCTGGCTTGGGACGAAATACATTTCTGGATACATTGAATCGCTTTTCCACATAGCAATGATACTGTACCAGAATGGATAATGAACCATAATCTTTGCCCCCGGGGCTAGCTGTAATTCTCTCTCCCACCTCTCTCTGGAGCATAAAGGTAGATTCCGACCACCCTTTCATATTTAGTAATTTTGCAATGATCGGTGAAGTTATATAATAGGGTAAATTTGCAATAACCTTTACGGACGACCTGGAGCCTGAGCCTAAAAACTGGGAAATATCCAATTTTAAAAAATCTCCTTCTATAATTTCCACGTTTTTGTAATTTTTCAGTTCTTCCCGAAGAAAACTACATAGTTTTTTATCAATCTCTATAGCAATAACTTTCTTTGCCTGGGAAGCAATCTTGCCAGTCAGAATTCCTTTCCCTGCACCGATTTCCAACACTATATCTTTGGGACTCAGTTCGGCAGAAGAGACTATCTTCCTGGCAATATTATGGTCAACCAAAAAATTCTGTCCCCACCGCTTGCGCGGTCTAAATCTTTCCATTACCATCTTTTGTACGCTCCGATGAATCGGAGCGACTACCGACACCAAAAAATAGGGTAGCCGCAACCTTTAGGTTGCGTCAAGACGCAGACTGAAGTCTGCTACTCCTTTTCTAGACGCAGGCTGAAGCCTGCGACTACCGTTTTTTTTCCATTAACTTTGTTGCTAGTTTTATTGCCTCGATAAAACTCTGGGGATTTGCTTTATTCTGCCCGGCAATATCGAAACCTGTTCCGTGGCATGGTGAAGTGCGGACAAAGGGCAAACCCAAGGTAACGTTAACACTTTTGGTGTAAGATAAAAGCTTTACGGGAACCTGCCCCTGGTCGTGATACATTGCTATAGCTAAGTCGTATCTGCCTCCAGCAGTATCATAAAATCCTTTATCGCTGGGAAGAGGCCCATTAATGGCTATCCCTTCTTTTCTCGCCTCTTCTATAGCCGGAATAATCGTCTCAATTTCTTCCTTACCCAGAACTCCCCATTCACCGGCATGGGGGTTTAAGGCACAGACTCCTACTCTGGGTGAATCTATTCCCAAAGCCTTCATCGCCTCCACTCCCAATCTTATGGCCAGAAGAATCTTTTCTTTACTAAGCGAAGAGGCTACCTCTTTTAAAGGGAGATGTCGGGTCACTAAGACTACCCTTAAATTCCCTCCCACCAGCATCATAGCGAAATCTTTCGTTCCGGTAAGTTCGGCTAAGAGCTCTGTATGCCCGGGATAAGAAAATCCTGCATCTTCCATCGATTTCTTACAGAGGGGAGCAGTAACCATACCTTTAGCTTTACCACTCTGGACTATTTCAACTCCCTTCTTTATATATTCGAATGTTGCCTTACCACACATAGGATCGACTCTCCCTGGTTTCAGTTTATTGATGTCTATATTGCCTAAATCAAAGAGGTCGATAACACCATAATTGAATCTTGCCTTTCTAATATCTTTGATGGGATTAAGCCTCAGCTCTCCTTTCGGGCACACACCTTTCGAAAACTGTAAAACCGACGCTAAAACTCTGGCATCACCAACTACTATCGGTTGACAAATATTATATGTATCGGGTAGACTCAAAACCTTGACAATAACCTCAGGCCCTACTCCTGCAGAATCACCCATAGTTATGACAATCTTAGGTGGCATCATTCACTCCGTTAGAAGGAAGGGACGACACGGCGGTCGTCCCCTACAGTCTGTCATCCTGAACTTGTTTCAGGATCTCTTTCTTTTCAAGAGATGCCGAAACGGGTTCGATAAATCGAACCCCTACATTCCCTTAAGTTCTTTCACTACACTCTTGCAGGCTTCATAGAAAATTCCCACATCTACAGAAAAAGAGATATACTGAACTCCCTGAGCAATCCATTTCTTTGCAGCTTTAACATCATCAACAAATGTGCCCACGGCGAGTCCAGCTTTTTTGGAGATACTGACTACTTCTTTCATTTTCTCTACGACTTTAGGATCGTTCACCTGGCCGGGTATATTGAGTGATTGAGAAAGGTCGTAAGGTCCAACGAATATAATGTCCAGGCCCTCAACCGACAAAATCTCTTTCAGGTTACTTATTCCCTTTGTCCCTTCAATATGGGGTATGGTTATAGTCTCTCTATTAGCATCTTCAAAATATTTGTAGCGGTCCGAAGCAGAATAGTCAGCAGCTCTCACAAAGCGACACACCCCGCGGCTTCCCCGGGGAGCAAACTTGGCCGATTGAACCAACCTTAAGGCATCTTCTTTATTCCCAATTTGCGGAACCTCCACACCACCTGCACCGATATCTAAAGCTCTCAGTATCAATCCAGGCTCATTTTCAGTCACCCTTATGATCGGCGTGATATCTACTAACTCTGCTGCCCTTATCAAATTCTGTCCAGTCTCCACCGACACAGGTCCATGTTCCATATCAATTATAACGAAATCGAACCCTGCCTTTCCAGCAATCTCCACTGAAGCTGGATCAGTAAACTTCATAAATGGGCCCAGCGCAACTTTGCCTTTCTTTATAATCTCCTTTACTCTATTTTTCTTCATTCTTCACTCCTGAATTCCGGGGACACAATACTTAATTATCCTAAATTCTTCTGCCTTTCACTTTTTCAACATTCTTCTCATTGTCTGCAAAATTCGACGACAGTATCTTGAACATCTTAATTAAGTATTGTGTCCCCGGAATTCCTTTTTGTAGATTCGTGGAACTCTCTTACTAATCCCGCAGACTACCTCGTAGGTAATAGTCCCGGTCAGTTTAGCAATCTCATCGGCAGTTATCTTCTCTTTTCCTTGAGAACCGATTAATACTACTTCCTCGCCGACCTTAACATTTGGCAAGGAAGTAACATCAACCATACACATATCCATACATACCCTTCCCACAAGGGGAACTCTTTTTCCACAAATCAACACCTCAGCCCGATTCGACAGCAAACGATTGTATCCATCAGCGTAGCCTATGGGAAGTGTTCCAATTATAGAGTCCCTGTTTGCTTTCCATGTTCGGCCGTAACTTATGCTCGTTCCTTTCTTCACTCTCTTTATAAATACAATTTTCGTCTTGAGTTGCATTACCGGTTTTAAGTCTATCTCTCTTTCTGCTCCCTCAAAGGGAATAAGACCGTAAAGCGATATCCCGGGCCTGGCTAAGTTGAAATGGGCATCTGAATACCTGAGAATAGCTGTAGAGTTAGCCGCATGTCTATATTTTATGTTTATATTATCTCGCTTGAGCTCATTGATAACTGATTGGAACTTTCCAATCTGCTCCATAGTGAACTGGTAATCGCTATCTGCTGCTGCAAGATGGGTGAAGATTCCCTCAACAATTATCCCTGGCAACTGGATAACTTTCTTGACAAGACTTGCAGCATTTTCCGCTGAAATGCCGATGCGTCCCATTCCCGTATCTACTTTTATATGAACTTTTACTTTCTTCTTTCTTCGCTTGGCAATTTTAGAAAGCTCTTGGGAAGCCTGAAGGCTACAAATTGTGGGTGAAAGATTATATCTTAGAATATAAGTAAAATTGGACAAGGGGTAAACACTTCCCAGAATAAGGATGGGTGCTGTAATCCTTCTCTTTCTCAAGAATATTCCTTCTTCAATATTGGCTACTCCTAAAAGCTTCGCTCCACAAGACAGACTGGCGCGAGCAATTTCTTCCATACCATGACCATAACCATCAGCCTTAACTACCGGAAGTAAGGATACACTTTTCCTGAGTTTTCTTTTTATCTCTCGGAAATTATGTCTGAAGGCACCTAAATCAATTTCAGCCCAGGTTGGCCGGAGAAAAGGAAGAACATAATTGGAAGGATAATGATATTTTGGCATATTTTATTCAGGTTGTTTTGTTAAATTCTCAAAAGAAGTATATTCATTCAAAAATTTCAGCTTCACTGAACCGGTAGGACCATTTCGTTGTTTTCCAATAATTATTTCTGTAACTCCCGGGAGAGCATTTTTGGCGTCGTAATAATCTTCTCGATAAATAAAGATAACCAGGTCGGCATCCTGTTCTATTGCCCCGGACTCCCTCAAATCGGAAAGTTGTGGCCTTTTCGATGTTCTCTTTTCCGTCTCCCTGGACAACTGGGAGATAGCTATAACAGGAACCTTTAATTCCTTAGCCATACTTTTTAGAGAGCGTGTAATTTCCGAGATATCCTGCTGTCGATATTCGGACCTTCCCGTGCGGCCAGGCATAAGTTGTAAGTAATCGACGATGATTAGAGATAGTCCCCGTTCAGATTGTAATCGCCGGGTTCTGGCTTTCATCTCTAAGACCGAAATTGCAGGAGAATCGTCGATGAAAATGGGAGCGTTGGAAAGAACGGAAGCGGCATTGGTTAGAGGAGTCCAGTCCTTCTTATCTATGAAACCTGTTCGCACTTTATGTACACTCACTCTAGCCATTGAACATAGAAGGCGCAAAACTAATTCTTCTCGGGACATTTCCAAACTGAAGATTGCTACCGGAAGAGATTCGTTAACTCCTACATTACGAGCAACACTCAAACAGAATGAGGTCTTTCCCATGGAAGGACGTCCAGCAACAACTATTAGATTTGAGGCATAGAATCCTCCTGTCTTCCTATCCAAATCTATAAACCCTGAAGGCACTCCAGGAACCTTCTCTTTCTTCTTGTATAAACTTTCGATAGTCTCAATACTCCCATGTACCATTTCAGAAACAGGGATAAATCCTGCTTGAACTTTGCTCTGGGTGATACCGAAGATTGCCTGCTCTGCCTGGTCCAGAATTTCACTGACGTCCTTGGTATCGGTATAGCCATCGGTTACAATCTGCGTAGCTACTCTAATTAAATTTCTGAGGACCGCTTTCTCCTGCACAATCTTGGCATAGTACTCAATATTAGCTGCTGTGGCAACACTATCTATCAGATTACTCAGATAGGTAGCACCACCCACTTCTTTGAGTAGCTTTGCCTTTCTTAACTCTTCAGCAGCAGTAACGAAGTCAACTGCTTTATTCTTATCGTAGATATCGATAATCGCCCGGAAAATCGTCTGGTGTACTTCACTATAAAAACTTTCCTCTCTCAAAAAATCTATAGCCTTAGCAATTGCTTCCTTTTCGATAAGCATCGCTCCCAATACCGAGCGCTCAGCTTCCAAGTTCTGTGGTGGAATTTTATCTATTAAATCGACCATTTTCTCCCTCCAATGTAGCGGCAAAGCGTAAGCTTTGCTTTCCTGTAGGGGACGGACTCCGTGCCGTCCCTTCCTTTGGGCGACCACAGAGTGTCGCCCCTACTCATTAATAACCAGAACAGCTTTAGATATTTACTCTTTTACTACCCAGACTTTTACTCTCCCTGTAACTTTTGGATGAATTCTAACTTCCACTGTATAGATTCCCAATTTCTTGATCGGCTCATCCAGAAGTATATCTTTTTTATCCACATCTATTCCTTTGGAAAGTAGAGCTTCCCGAATATCGGAAGAAGTAACCGCCCCAAAAATTTTCTCACTCTCTCCTGTCTTTACAGTAATGGTACAAGAAATTTTATCTAACTTGCTGGCAAATGTGACTGCTGATCTCAAAATCTTCTCATCTTTCTCTCCTTCTTTTCGCTTCTCCTCTTTCAACCTGCGGATATTCTTCTCGTTAGCCTCCCAGGCCAGGCGGCGAGGGATGAGATAGTTCCGAGCATAACCAGCGCTAACCAAGATTACATCTCCTCTCTCACCAAGGCTTTTAACTGTCTGACACAGTATGACTTTCATCCTTCCCCCTAATTTCTTCTCCAAAATTTGTGGGTAGTGTAGCCCTTTATGGGCGTAATTTTTTACGGGGACAAGCCCCTACACTCCTTTATAAGTCCCGATTTATCGGGAAGCTACAATATTTGGAAAGATCGTTTGTGAAGCTCTTGGAATTTCAGCCAATAACTAGGAAAAATTAAAGGTATGACTTTCTAATCCAGAATAAATGGAATATCTTGGAGAGAATGACATCTTCTATCTCGTGGTGAATGGTAATAAACTGATACTTCTTGCTCTCTTTACGGCTCTACTCAAGCTACGCTGGTGCTTAGCACAGTTTCCAGTAATCTTATTGGATAGAATCTTGCCTCTATCTGTAATGTAACTCCTGAGGAGAGCTATATCTTTATAATCGATATACTCTATCTTCTTTATACAGAAACGGCATACCTTCTTTCGAAAAGGCCGATACCGTCTCCTCCTGGGATCGAAGCCTCCTCTTCTTCCTCTACTTTTCTTTTCTCCATTGGCAACCATTTTTTCTCTCTTTCTAATAATCGTAGGTCGGGCACTCTTCAGAATGCCGTCTGGTCAGGCACTGTTTACAGTGCCGATTCCGTCACCCTAAAGGGCGACCGACCTGAATTCAAAACGGAATTTCGTCTTCCGATTCACTCCCTTTTATTTCTTCGTCTTTGGGAAGTTCTTTCTCTTCCAAAACCCCTTCTGGTGGAGGAGCTTGCTCAGTAGCCTTAACTTCGCCTTTAGCCCCAAGCATCTGCATCTGATTAGTTATAATTTCTGTTACATATCTTTTGTTTCCACTCTTGTCTTCCCAGCTACGCGTTTCCAGTCTCCCCTCAATATACACGTGGCTTCCCTTCTTGAGATATTCGCCACAAATCTCGGCCAACTTTCTCCAGACTACTATCCTATGCCATTCCGTCCTCTCCTGTTGATTACCTTTCTGGTCTTTCCAAACCCTGTTCGTTGCTATTCTAAAATTTGCTACAGCATCACCATTCGGTGTATACCGAAGTTCTGGATCACTACCCAAACGACCAATTAGAATAACTTTATTGACAGTGCCTCTAGCCACTATTAATCCCCCTTTCTATTTAGACATCACTGGTTGGGCTTTCTTTTCCCTTCTCATCTTTTGACTCCTCACTGGTTACTTTTTCCTCTTTCAGTTTTTTCTTGTCTACCTTCACGATTAAGTGTCTGATTACTTTATCAGTAACGCGATAATTCTTTTCCAATTCAGCAATCAGAGTCGGCGGAGAATTAAAATTTAGGCAATACATAAAACCTTCTTTATAACCTTTTATTTCATACCCCAGCTTCCTGCGTCCCAATTTATTACAGGAAATTACCTCGCCCTGCCCCTGAGTTATGATTTTCTCAAACTTTCTGGCAAGTTCCTCCAGTTCTTCGGTTGATAAATCTGGTGGACAAACAAAGATACTTTCGTAAGTAGGCATAAGATATCCTCACTTTGTTCGGATACTTCCATCGGGGCTTCGCCCCTCTGGCGCTCCAAAATGCTCCTCTTCGTCGCATTTTTTCGCTGTCACCCCTTGGGAGAAATCAGATTATTTCTCCCAAACCCTCTAATCCGCATCCCGATTATTATCGGGATGCTTATAAAATTTATTTCCTCCTATAGTTCCCAAAAAATGTCTGTGGGAAAAATTTATTAGAATTATATAAAATTAGCCTCGGCATTGCAAGAAGAAAATCCCTTCCACTGTAGGGATTGACGGTTCTGTCAACCCAATCAATGGACAGACACGGCGGTCTGTCCCTACACGATATCTATGGTCTAGACGTGAAATCTAAAACGCACTATATCACCATCTTGAATTTCGTAATCCTTTCCCTCTATCCTGACCAATCCTTTCTCATGGAGTATCTTCTCATCACCCTTCTCTAAATCTTTAAAGGAGAAGACCTCGGCCTTGATAAATCCTTTCTCCATATCAGAATGTATCTTCCCTGCTGCCAATACGGCCGGAGAACCTCGTTTTATTGTCCAGGCTTTTACTTCGGTCCCCACAACAGTGAAAAAAGTAATTAAGTTGAGCAACCTATAAGAAGACAGTATCAGACGCTCCAATGCGCCCTTTTCTATACCCAGCTCTTTTCTAAATTTCTCCCTTTCTCCTTTCTCCAATTGAGTAATTTGAGCTTCCACTTCTGCCGACACACTCAAACTCTCAGCCCCTTCACCTTGGGCATACTCCTCCACCTTCTTCCCCGAACCGGGGTCCTTCTCATCCACGTTAGCCAAATATAGAACTGGTTTCGCTGTAAGTAAGTTGTAGGAGGCTCGTAAATCTTCAGGAACTTCTGTTCTCCTTGCAGAGATTCCCTTCTCCAAGCCTTCTTTTATCTGTTCCAGTGTTTTCAGTTTTTCTTTAGCTTTTTTATCGCCACTTTTAGCTGAACCGCTCAATTTTTCAATATTTCGCCCCACCACTTCCAAATCTGCCAGCATAAGCTCGGTGTTGACAACTTCGATATCCCTCACCGGATCGATATCTCCCATAACATTAACTACCTTCTCATCTGGAAAACAGCGAACGAGGTGGACTAAAGCATCCACCTCCCGAATATGGGATAGAAATTTGTTTCCCAGACCTTCGCCCTTCGATGCTCCCTTTGCCAGACCGGCCACATCTAAGAATCTTATCGTAGTATGGGTCAACTTTTGAGGTTTATAAATCTCTCCTAGCTTCTCCAGCCTCTCATCAGGAACTTCCACAATTCCAACATTAGGCTCGATAGTACAGAAGGGATAGTTGGAAGCTGGAGCATGACCCGTAGTTAGAGCATTAAACAGTGTCGATTTCCCTACGTTGGGAAGACCAATAATTCCTAATTCCATATCTTTTCCCGAAAAAAAGGAACAGGCAAAAAAAGTACCTGTCACCTTTTTTGTTTTTTATAGGAAGAGGATGACCAACCAGTTGTGGAATGCCAGAATCGTATTAGCAAATACTAAAGATACAATAGCCATCAACTTCAATAAGATATTTAAGGAGGGACCCGCTGTATCCTTGAAAGGGTCTCCCACAGTATCTCCGATGACCGAAGCCTTATGCACTTCCGAGCCCTTTCCACCTAAATTGCCTTCCTCAATATATTTTTTGGCATTGTCCCAGGCTCCACCTGCATTAGCGAGAAATATTGCCAGGGGAACTCCTGTAACAAGAGAGCCAGCCAAAAACCCACCCAGTGCTTCCACTCCTAAAATGGTCCCTACGATGAGAGGCAAGAGGACAGCTGCAATTCCTGGAACCACCATCTCTCTCAAAGCTCCCCGAGTGGCAATATCCACACAGCGAGCCGAATCCGGCCTTGCCGTACCAGCCATAAGCCCGGGAATCTCCCTGAACTGCCTTCTCACTTCTTCCACGATTTTAAAAGCCGACCTGCCCACTGCCTGCATTGTGGCTGCAGAAAAGAGAAAAGGAACCACACCGCCGATAAACAGTCCAGCAACAACCTGTGGTTTCATTATATTTATAATAAGTTGTGAAGTCATTGTAACTTCGTCATATACGCTCAATCCAACTGTCTGGGCAAAAGCAGTGAACAGAGCCAACGCAGTTAAAGCAGCAGAGCCAATAGCAAATCCTTTACCAATGGCTGCGGTTGTGTTGCCCACTGCATCGAGCCTTTCAGCTCGCCGCCTCACCTCAGGAGCCATTCCAGCCATTTGGGCAATGCCACAAGCATTATCAGCAATTGGTCCATAGGCATCAATAGCCACAGTCATCCCTGTGATGGATAACATCCCCACCGCCGAAAGAGCTATGCCAAAAATATTTGCAAACTTATAAGCAACAATAGTAGCCACTCCTATGGCTACTACAGGAATTGCTACACTGAACATTCCCGAGGATATTCCCTGGAGAATATTAATAGCTGGACCAGTGCGGGATGATTCGGCTATATCTCGCACAACTTTGCCCGATGTATAATACTCCGCAGTAAATCCCACAACCATTCCCGCAGATAATCCCGAAAGAATGGCAAAGAAGACATTGACTTTTCCATACCAGAAAGTTGCCAGGAAAAAGGCGCCAATTATGAAAAGAGAAGCGCTGGCAATCATTCCTTTACGCAGAGCTCTCTGAGGGTCTTCTCCCTCAGCGGTGCGGACGAAGAAGATTCCAATAATGGAAGAGATAATTCCCCAGGCAGGCAGAAGCAGTGCTAACATTACTCCCTTAATGTTTTGAAAAGCTACGGCAATAACAATTGCCGAAATTATTGCCCCTACATAGGATTCGAAAAGGTCTGCGCCCATACCCGTAACATCGCCAACATTGTCTCCAACATTATCTGCAATCACTGCTGGATTACGAGGATCGTCCTCGGGAATGCCCGCTTCCACTTTGCCCACTAAATCCGCACCCATGTCGGCAGCTTTGGTATAGATTCCACCACCAACACGAGCGAAAAGGGCTACAGATGAAGCCCCCATACTGAAACCAACGATAAGTTGGGTTGCCTCGATAATCCTATCCAGAAAGTTTTCATAATGGAGACCGGCGTGGTGGAGAAAGATTAAGAATACAAGAGATAATCCGAATAGGCCAAGACCGGCAACACTAAGCCCCATTACTGCTCCGCCGGGAAAAGCGATCCCCAGCATTTCATTAAAGCTTTTGGTAGCTCCCTGGGCAGTACGGGCGTTCGAGCGAGTGGCAATCTGCATTCCTAAATAGCCTGCCAGAGCGGAACAGAATGCTCCTGCTACAAATGCTATTGCTGTCTTTTTAGCCACAAAAAAGTAAAGAACCACGCCCAAGGTAACCACGAAGAGAACAATCGCCGAAAACTCACGGAAAAGAAAGGCCATGGCCCCCTCGTGAATCATTTCCGATATCTCTCTCATCTTCTCTGTTCCCTGACTTTTTCTGAGAATCTTTATGGAGAGATAGACCACAAACAATAATCCAAGAAATCCTGCCCCTAAAGCACTTCCTATACCGGGTAAACCTCTGAGCGATTCAACCACTTCATCCTCCATTAATCTTGAGAATTATTTTTCGTAATTTCGATAGAATAGTTTTCGGGAGTAATAATCCCAGCTGAAATTATCAACTTCATAGCCTCTTCCACCGTCATTTTTAGGGGAATTACTTCCTCCTCAGGAACAATCAAGAAGAAACCAGTAGTAGGATTTGGCGTTGTGGGAATAAGAAGGGAAAGTTTTCTTTTCCCTTTTTCCCCATGGATGTTGGTTACGAAAGCAACCGTTTGAACTCCTTTGCGAGGATACTCCACCAGCACCACCTGGCGCAGGGCTGTCTTGGAGACAATTATCGTCTGAATGATTTGTCTTATAGTCTGATAAATGCGGTTAACTACAGGGGCTTTGAGTAGCAGAACTTCTGGTAATTTAAGGATTTTTCTACCAACAATATTTGTGGCTACCAGACCAATTATCCAGATGATGACGAAGGTTATTAGAACCCCTATAACCCTTAGCACAACAACAGGCATTTCTTGCAAAAGAGGAATCCTTATCAGTAAAGGCGCGAAAGATTTACTCACGAGATTAAACAGAATCCAGACGATATATAAGGTCAGTCCTATGGGCAAGAGGACAGCTAATCCAGCGAAAAATTGTCTTTCAATTATCTTTCTAAAATTGATAGCCATTTTAAACCTGCCTTTTCAATCCATCGTGCGAGGGGATTTGGTGTAGTAAGCATTTCTTGTAGCAGCAAAGCGTAAGCTTTGCCTTCTTATGTAGGGGACGGACTCTGTGCCGTCCCTCCTTCGGGCGACCACTGAGTGTCGCCCCTACTGAGGCAGAGCTATCGCTTTGCAGCTACACTATTTCCAAATTAGCCAGATAAAAGTAGAGCTGGCTAATACTGCAAAGAAGGTAAATGGCAAACCGATGCGAACAAACTGCATAAAATCTACAGTATAGTTATGCTTCTTCAACATTCCACAGGCAACCACATTAGCTGAGGCACCAATAGGAGTAATGTTCCCTCCCACAGAAGCGCCAATCAACAGGCCAAAATAGAGAAGGTAAGGATCCATTCCCATTCCCAGGGATAAACTGCGCACGACGGGAAGCATGGTAAGGACATAGGGAACGTTATCTATAAACGCAGAAAGGAAGACCGAGCCCCAGACAATTGCCAAATAGGCCATTAATCTACTGTCTCCCGCAAAGCGTATAAAGAAACTGGCTAAATCATCAATAATTCCCGCTTTAGTTAAGGAGCCCACTATGAGAAAGATGCCGGCAAGAAAGAAGAAAGTCTCCCAGTCGAGAATCCTGATGTCACGGAAGAGGGTACTTCCCAGTTTTCCTCGATTAAATTTCCTAACTCCCAACCCAGTCAGCTCGTGCCACATTAAGCCAATAAAACCAAAGACCATACAAATAATCCCTGATAGATTAACTGAAAGACGGTGGTCAATGGAAGTTCCCAGAAAAGAAGCTCCCACCAAGCTTAGAATCATAAAACCCAATAGAAAAGTTGGTATCCATGTTGTCACCTTAGCCCTTTCCACAACTCCCACACGTTCTTTATTTCTTCGAAAAACAGAATAGAGAACTCCCAGAGATGCCAATGCACCAAGTTGAATAGCAAAAAAGATGGAAGGTTTACCGGAAAAAAAGAAAAAATCGTTAAAGTTCATCTCAGCGAATCCTGCCAGGATTATACTTGGCGGATCACCAACTAAGGTAGCTGCTCCCTGTAAGTTACTGGAGATGGCAATACCGATCAAAAAAGGAACAGGACTCACTTTCAACTTCCGGGCGATTGCCAGAGCTATGGGAGCAACTATGAGGACAGTGGCCACATTCTCTACAAAAACAGAAATAGCTCCTGCCACCAGGCAGACTGAAAGAATTGCCCAGTTAACATATTTTGCCTTTACTACCAAAATGTTAGCCAAATAGGCTGGGACGCCAGAAAGACTGAACAGCTGAGCCAAAACCAGTGTCCCCCAGAAAATACCCAACACGTTCCAATTGATTATGGTGAAAATGTCAGAAAATCTAATTATCCCGAAAAGGAACAAAACAGCACAGGCAACCCAGCATACCTGTGCCTTATACTGCTTCTTCCAGATAAAAAAAAAGTAAGCTATGACGAAAATAGAAAGGGTAAACAGTTTCATCTATCCACCTCTTAAGGGCGACCGCAAGGGTCTCCCCTACGCGACTGAGGATGAAGGGATAGTTTCAGGAGCTTCAAATCCGCCAGGTTTTCTGTAGTGTAGCCCTTTATGGGCGTAATTCTTACGGGCATAAAGCCCTACACTACCGAGCGACTCCGAAAACTATCCCTTCATCTCT
>Ga0307376_10002575_pt1 | contig 17619 bp, 27 predicted proteins | sample TR2MG_FD_202536 | JGI IMG/M metagenome (GOLD analysis project Ga0307376, IMG submission 202536) | Soil microbial communities from Risofladan, Vaasa, Finland - TR-2 | ecosystem: Environmental > Terrestrial > Soil > Coastal area > Acid sulfate soil | place: Finland: Risofladan, Vaasa | collected...
CCACTACCTTAAAGACATTAGAAAGATTAAGGTAATGACCGCAGAACGTGAGCGTTATTTGGCAACACGTATGAAGTCTAGTGATCTCACCTTGACCGAGAAACAACAGATTGAAGAGGAGTTATTGACGGGTAACCTTCGTTTTGTTATCACCGTTGCAAAACAATATCAAAATCAAGGTTTGGATCTTTCGGACCTTATTGCTGAGGGTAATCTTGGTTTGATGAAAGCAATTAAGAACTTTGATTGGTACAAAGACCTACGTTTTATTTCATATGCGGTATGGTGGGTTAAACAATCAATTATTCAGTCACTTAACGACAACTCAAGAACAATCCGTCTACCGGTCAACGTTGTTCAAGATTTACACAAAGCCAAGAAGGCGGTTGAACAAACAGGTAAGAAGTTGGACGACAAATTCTCAACATTACCCTCAATTATAGATCTTGATATGAACATCAACGAGGAAGGTGATACCTTAGTGGATATGATTGAGAATAAGGACGCTTTGGCACCCGATGCAGCATTCCACACCAAAGACATCCTTAAAGACAAACTGATGGGTCTATTGAGTGTCTTAGATGAAAGAGAAAAGATCATTATCGGTGACTACTTTGGTTTAACTGGTACACCACGAACTTTGGAAGATATCGGATCTGATTTTGGTTTGACGAAAGAACGTGTTCGTCAAATTAAAGAAAAGGCACTTCGTAGATTACGAAATGATTCTTCCGAATTATTTGATTATTTATAAAAGGGTTGAACCGAGATTACCCATATAACTCGGCGGAAGGTGCCTGATGTCACCAAGGTGAAAATCCTCAACTATATCTATATGGTATGGTGAAACTACACTCCCCCACTGGTACCGGTGGGGGTTTTTTATTTTATACCATATCTATTTCCTTATCTTATTGTTTTTTGGATATTTATGAAATAAAACAATTTAAATGAACAAGAAATTTTTACCTTGGTTTTTATTATTCTGTGCTATCGGTCTATCAGGTACCGCAGCATATTATAGTGTTATCGGACTCTCAATCATATTTTCAACAGTTGCTATTCCTGTAATCATTATGGGATCATTTTTGGAAATTTCCAAATTAGCAATCGCAACTTACCTTCACGACAAATGGAAAGAAACTTATGGTCTTTTGAAAATCTATTTGACCATCGCTTTGGTTACCCTATCGTTACTAACTTCAATTGGTATATACGGCTTACTATCAACAGGATTCCAACAAAATATCGCAGGTCTTGAGATTAACAACAAAAAGATTGAAAATATTGAAGTTAAAAAAGGAAGATTTGAGGAGATTAAAGTTGATTATCAAAAAGAGAAAGAAGGTCTTGATAAGGACATTACGAACCTTAGAAATGCACTATCAACTAACACAACCACCCAAAGTGTTGACAGAACTACAGGACAAGTTATAACACGAGCAAATGGTGGTAACAGAAAGGCGTTTGAGACACAATTAAAGATTGCTCAAGAAAATAGAGATGTCGTATCAAAAAAAATCGAGTCCTTAAACGACAGTATTACGAGTTTGGATCTTGAGGTTTTAGATTTAGCATCAACCGAGATAGAATCAGGTGAGTTGGGTGCGATCAAATATCTAAGTGAGATAACAGGTTGGGATATTAAGAAAACTGCAAACTTTTTTATTTTAGCATTAATTTTTGTTTTTGATCCTTTGGCAATCGCCTTAGTTATATCGACAAACCAAGCATTTAAAATTGTTAGAAAAAAAGATGAAACTGAAGAAAGTGTAATACAAACTGAAACGGTTGAAAAGATTGTTGAAGTTCCTGTTGATAGAATTGTTGAGGTTGAAGTACCTGTTGATAGAATTGTTGAGGTTGAAGTACCTGTAGATAGAATTGTTGAGGTAGAAGTCCCTGTTGACAGAATTGTGGAAGTTGTCAAGGAAGTTCCCGTTGATAGACTTGTCGAGGTTATTAGAGAAGTGCCTGTTGAAGTTGAAGTCCCTGTCGAGATCCCATTCAAATACTATGTAAATGACAACGGACAAATTTTTGACGATCAAGGAAACAAAGTAGATGAAGATATTTTTAATAAAAAACTAGAAGAAATCGAAAAACGAGTATTATCTTATAAAAAATAAGTATGGAGATTATTGATAATGTTGTTGAGACCAAATTTGAAAATGGGATCAAAAAAATACAAATTGTATTAACACACACCTCAAGAACTTTGTTTGACTATATGGTGTCGATCAAATTCAGATTTGGAGGAAAACCAGTAAGATTACCACATTATGTTGTTGGTAGAGATGGTAAAGTGATCAACTTATTAAACGATGATACCAATAGCAGATTTACTAATAATGACAGAATTAATAATAATGCAATCATCATTTGTTTAGAAAATTTAGGTTGGTTAGAAAAAGAACCGCTAAAACAACATCACATAAACTGGATTGGTAATATTTATAAAGAGAAAGTTGTAGATCGTAAGTGGAGAGACTACTTTTTTTGGCACCCTTATACTGATATTCAGTTGGAAAAAACTGCGGAACTTTGTAAAGAATTGTCAGAAAAACATGGTATCGAACTCAAATGTGTGGGACACAATACTAAAGTAAAAGGTGTTGAATCTTTTTTGGGTATATTAACGAGATCAAACTTCGATGAGTTTGCCACAGACATAAGTCCGGCATTTGATTTTGAAAAATTTAATAAGTTATTAGGAGATGAATAATTACGATGAAATAAAAATGTTGGTTGAAGCATCAAGACGTGCTCTGTCAGGTAAATTAAACGAAAATCGTACTAGTGATATTCGTAGACAATACGGTTTAATCATAGAACAATTTGAGACCGATGAGGTTGAAATTGACGATATCAACATCGATGAAAAACCAAAAAAAGACTCCGACGAGATTGGAGTCAAAAAAGACAAACAAAAGGCGTTCAGGGTTCTAAATAACATTATCATCTTACATGGTAAAACTAAAGCTGACTTACAATTAACGACTGACGAAAAAAATGCTTTAACATCTAGTGTTGATGAGTTCAGAACTGATGTTGCGGAACTCGTTGATTTCGGAGATTTAAATGTTTACCACGATAATGTTGAATGGAAAGGTAAAATATTAGAGATCAACTTAGAATTCTTCTTTTCAATCAACGAACCAAATGGTTTATATATTAAAGGAGATATGATAAAAATAGATCAAGACTATGTTGAGATGGTTTCGAAATTACAGTCGTATTACGAAAAGTTTAAAACTAAATGGAGTAAAATTGTTGCTTCAAGACAAGAAGACGTGGAAGAATGAAAGAATTTATGATAAAAAATTGGAAGAACATCACTCTTGGGATACTAGGGGTGATTTTCGTTTATTTATTGGTTAGAGTTTTAACACCAGCACCTGACATGTCAGAACTTAATAAATATAAGTTAGAACAAATAGACAAACATATTGAGGAAATGAAAAACCAACAAAAGAGTTTGAGTGATTCAATACAATCATACCAAAATAAAATAGTTGCAATTGATGAAAAAATCTCGAAGATTAAAGTTGAGAAAAAAGAAGTTAACAACTATTACACTCAGAAAAAAGAAGAGATAAAAAATGCGGACAAAAAACAAATAGATAGTCTGTTGAGAAGTAGATACAATTTTTAATATGAAAAAAATATTTTTAGTTTTTGTTTTTGGTCTTTTTTCACTTGTTGCAAACGCACAAAAAGGTTTAAAGGATACGTCAGACATGACTATACCTTATAGTGTTGCCCAAAAAATATTGATAGATCTTAATGATTATGATAGGTTAAAAGAAATATCTAAACTTGATAAAAAAGAAATTGTGGAACTCAACAGTAAAATTACATTTCTTAATAAAGTCAACCAAACTTGGGTAGAAAAAGATTCTTTAAGTAGAGAAATAATCGCCGAAACGGAGGAAAAAGTTAAAATCTACAAAGAAAAAAACGAACAACTAAGAGACGATAACAAACGACTAAAAACTAAAAACACACTATTCAATATAATATCAGGAGCAATTGTTGCACCATTAACATATTTGGTACTACTTAAATAATGGCACTTACAACATCAGATAAAAGAGAGATTGAAACTTTAATAAGAAAAGAAATTAAAGATTTTTTAGGTTCAAATACCGCAAAACAATTTGAAACTAAATTACTAGACACCATTTCAAAAGAAATGCAACGAGGAGGACTTAAGAAAAATGTTAAAGATATAATCATAAAATCATTTCAAGAATACTTTACTGTAATGTACCAACAGAGAGGATTTTGGGAACAAAAATTTAGAAATGCGTAATGGGAGATATAATCACACAACTTAAAGACGCTATTACGAGTGGTTTAGCTTCAGAACCAGAAGCAAGAAGAAACGTAATCAAGGCTATTGATAAAGCCAATGTGAATGAAGAGTCAAGACATTACTTAGAGTTTTTGAAAGATAAAAATGATATGTCTCAGATATATACGTTGATCAAAAATAAAAAATTATCTAACAACCAAATTAGAAAAAAAATTAGAGAATTTCTTAAAGACCCCGAGGACTTAAGAAATTTCTTAAATGCTATTTTAGATACAAAATCAAATGTTGAAAAGTTAGTGACTAAAACTGGTAAAAAAGAAGAAAATACTGAGGCTACGGGTGCCGGTGCTGCCGGTGGGTACTCAATGCCATTATTCTCAACTACTAAGGAAGATGTCGTTAAAAGTGTGAAGACTGTTAGAGAACAAATAGAAAGTGATGGAGAAGTTGGATTGACTGATGGTGAATCGGTAAAGTCAGAAACAAAAGAAGCCACAAGTTCTTCTTCTTCAGGTCAGTACAGTCAACCAGCGATATGGGCAAAATCCATGAAAAAGAAAGATTGGAAAGGAGCATCTACAAAGTGGATGCCAGGTTCTAAAAGAGTACAAGTTAAGAAAAAGTGTACAAGATTTCCATACTGTAACCAAGGAGATATAAACGCTCTCAAGATCTTTGAAAATGAGACAGTTCAAAAGGCTATCGATAGTGTCTCGAGTAGCTATGGAGTTAATAAAGAGTATATTTCAGAGATTGTCTTTCAAGAAATCAGAAAAAGACAAAAATAAAGATATTTATAAGAAAAATTAAAAATGAACAGAACAGAATATATCCGCTCGAGATTTGAAAAAATCTTGTCAGAAAATATCAACGAGAAGGCTGACGAAATCCTTACCAAACTTAATTTGGATAAAGAAGTACCATTTGACCCACCAGGAGGTCCAACAGATTACGTACAAGAAAGTGAAGTGTGCGAACAGTGTGGTGGTGAAATGAAAGAAGGTGAAAAATGCGAACAGTGTGGTAGTAAAGGTGAAGTTATGGAATTAGGTGGTATGGATTCAGATCACCCAAAATTCGGTAAATTGAACCTTAAACAATTATCAAAAAGAGAATTAGAAAAAATGCTTGGTGATGATGAAGAAGACGAAGATGACGAGTGGGAAGAGATTGATTTAGACATGGAAACTGATTGGGATAAATTAGAGGAAGAGATCGAAGAAGAATTACACGGTGGACAAAAAAAATTGGATGTTGCCAAACCATATGGTAAATTGACTAAGGACGATTTTAAAAAACTCAGATCTATGAAAGAAGAAGATGATGAACAACCTTTATATGAAGTAGAGTTTGAATTAGATTTAAATGAGTATTCTATGGGTGACGATGATCTTGAGGGTGTAAAACCATACGGAGATTTCTCAACTGATAGTCCTAATATTAAACCAGGTAGAAACCAAGTTAAAAATGTTGGTGATAAATACCAAAGAAAGATCTCGAAAAAATTTGACGATTACGAATTAGAAGAAGGTGAGACTGAAGAAGGAAATGCATTTACAGGAGCACTATCTCAAGCAAAAAAAGAAGGAAAAACTTCTTTTGAGGTTGATGGTAAAAAATACGATGTTAAAGAATCGTATATTACTGAAAAATGGAAAGGTGATGTTGACGTAAAACAAACTGGTGAATATTCAGACATGACCATAGAAGAATTGAATGCAGCAATTAAAAAACAAAAGGCGAAAAACGATAAAACAAAAGATGCTGGTAAAAAAGTATCACACGCAGATAGAACTAAAATGAGTCAACTTTATTTTGCTAAAAGAGCTAAACAAGGTTGGAAAGGTAAAGGAAAGGCTAAAGTAACTGAAAGTCTTATCTTTACAGAAAATGAACTTATCTCACTTATAGAACAAATGATCAAAGAAGAAAAAAACTCATTTAAAATGAAAGAACCTAAAGGTTATGCTGAATATGAAAAAGCACACAGAAAAGATAAGAAAGAAAACGAAGATTATTTGAAAAGTGTTGCTAAAAAAATGACTGATTACCTTAAAGGATCTTCTGACGACGGGTCAAAATATGAAATGAAAGAAACTCAAAAATTCCCAACTGAAAATGGTGGGATGAAAAAAGGTAATAGAAAAAAATATACACCTTCAGATGCTGTTGATGAATATATTGATGCATTCTCTTATCCAGGACAAACTAACTTGGTTTATGATGAGATTAAACCAAACGAAGAGTGGATTGAGGCTAACTTAGTTGGATCATCTAAAACAGGTAATGCACAGGTTGATAAAGACGGTAATGCTTTAGGTAACGTCGTACCAAGCAAAGTAGGTGAAAAATTCCTCAAAAACTTCAAAGACAACCTTTACGGTCAAGAACAAATGGATGCCTCATATCAAAGACAACCACAACCCGTTGATCAAGCAGGTGAGAATACTGAAAGAGGAACCCTTAAATCTAAAAGAGGTAAAAAAACATCCCAAAGCGTTTTGAATAAGTTAGATGAATCTGTTGATGAAAAACAAACTCTAAAATTGAATGAGGAGTTCGATAGAATACAACAGTTAATGGGTTACCAACAAAAAACTCAATAATTTACATTATTGGGTAATCCCTTATTATTTTTTCATAGTTAAAAACTATGGATAATTTTCTTAACTACATAACAAAAAATCTTGACCCTGAACAAGTTGATATCTGGTTCAGGGTCAATAATATTATACCGGAGAAGATGGAATTATATTACGATCTCTCCTACAGTCTATACCTTTTAATCAGGACGACTTATTTGGGGTATGACGATGACTTTAGTGAAACTAAAGTTAAAATGACACCTGAGGATAATCAAAATCACTTTGATTGGTGTTGGAATAAGACAATTGAAAACTTTAAGAAAGAAAACATCAATTTTGAATTGAAGGGAGAACATTATGATTACTTCCTTAATTTATTTGTTGAAATTTATTACACACAAAGTAAGGATGTTGTTAGAAATTCCATAGATCTATTTTTTAATGACTTGTTTAATAGAGACAAACCATTTACTCAGGTAGACTTAGATTTAGTATTCAACATATATAAAAGTTTGGACAAAAATCTAATTATATAACCTTTACAAAGTCAATAGGGGTAATTACTATAGACTTAATAAACATTAATTTTTTACGTTAAAATGGAAACTTTAGAAAAAATTAAAGACCTTACCGAACAATTGAGTCTAGATGTTACTAAGTTTTATGCTGGTAATAAAAGTGCTGGTACTAGAGCTAGAAAAACATCACAAGATTTAAAAAATCTTATTCAACAATTGAGAGGAGAGATTCTTGAGGAAAGAAAAAAATAATTAACATGAAGCAATTGGATATTTTATTATTATTTGTATTTGTATTATCATGTGTATTCGTGATTAATATAATATTCAAAATAATCACACGAATTTTGAGTGACGAACCCAAACAAATAACCTACGATCGAATTGAGAAAATATCCAATTACTTCTTTATTTCCTATCTGATAACTTATTTTATAACCAATATAATATAATATGTATAATGAACTTAAGGATATATTCCAATACCTAATCTCGGTTAGAAAATTGAAACAATATCTAACTATTGATATAGAATTTCCAAATCACTGGAAAATCCCAAAAAGATTTGTTCAGGAAGATAAAATTGTTGAAAATGATAAAGTAAACGATGGATATAGGTTTTTCTCCTTTGTTAGTGAACTTGATGAAAGACAACTTAATAAAACGGTTGAAAACATCAGAAATATTATTGACTATAATAAGGAGATCGAAATGAAAGAAAAATTATTAAAACAAAAGATTGATGAATTAAAAAGAGTGTTCGAAAGTGAAAACCTTGATAAATTACAATCTTTAAAATTTGATATACTCGAAGAAAAATTAGATGATGGAGAAGAAGTTATCAACACGAGAGGAGAAAGCAGTAGACTGGCTGAGGAACGAGATTGAAAAAGATAAAACCGAGCTAGAAAAAGAAAAACGAAGAATGATTGAATCTTTGAAAGACTTTAAAAAGGAAGATATTGCCAAACCTAAAGAAAAATTAACATTATGGAAGAAGATAAAAAGAGTGTTGACGGGGTCTTAGAAAACTTGGCGTTAATTACCGATGCGATGCAAACCTTATTCCCTGAAGGTAAAATGATCTGTGTTTTTGAATTAAGTGACGATGACTTTAAAAAAGTCCAAAACAACTTCAGAAAAATAGACAGAGGACACAAGAAATTTTCAATAGATATGTCTGGTGTGGAGCATGTGTTTATCCATGAAGATAGTGTTGATTATTCATTTGAAGACCCTAAAAAAGAAGAACCGAAAAAAAAACTTAGTCCCCTTAAAAGATTTTTATCTCGGTTTATAGGTAGTCGATCTTCTGTAAAGTGATTGTTTACTAATACCCATCTCAGATAAAATATCATATAGATACTTCTTTTGTGGTTTAGAAGTCTCAATAACAATAATAGAATCACCCCTCCCATTATCAATCAAATAGTCATTTAGACTCTCTAAAAATCTACGTGACTCATCCTCATCTTTGAGTGAGAATAATTTAACCTCATTATCATTCTGAACAACAACCTTGTTGTTTAACCTTGAGATCAACTTCACAGAACTTTTAGGTAGATACTTTTTAACAAACTCTTCGGTCGTTATTTTCTTATTTGTGTTAACATCAAATATTTTCTCAGGTACTTTGTATTTCGAAACCTTTATGATCTTGTAGTCAGGATCGTCAAGGTTAACTAAAATATTTCTACCGAACTCATCTTTTACAAATAACTTATCAAAGTTATCATCATTCCTTTTCAATAAACAAAGTTCATAATCACAAGGTCTCGCATTTTCAACTCTTGTTTCAAAAATAACAGACTTATTGTCCTCAATCATTTTATTATAATAGGACTCAGCCCGTTCAAAAGTCTTAAATCGGTTGATTATTTTCTTTCTTTCCTTATTTTTAAACAATACCACAAGGTAATTCATAAAACAATTATAATAGTTTGTCTCGATAAATGAATAATGAAAATTTTTACAATATATTAGGGGTTACAGAAACCGCAACTCAAGATGAGATCAAAAAGGCTTATCGTAAGTTGGCAAAAGAAAATCACCCTGATGCTGGTGGAAATGAGGATACGTTTAAAAAGATTTCAGTTGCTTATGATACCATAGGTGATGAACAGAAGAGAAAACAATATGATATGCAACGAAATAACCCATTCGGTGGTTTCGGTGATATGGATGATGTATTCTCACAAATGTTTGGTGGAAGACGACCAAATAACCAACAAAGACCGGTACATACCTCAAATATCACGGTTAGTATTGGTGTATTAGATTCTTACAGAGCAAATAAACATTCATTATCTTATCGCAGACAAGCGATGTGTGAACCATGCAATGGTAGTGGTGGTGATAAGACCACTTGTCATGGCTGTGGAGGTTCTGGTGTGATTGTAAGACAAGTAGGTACGGGAGGATTTGTTCAGTTAATGCAAATGGCATGTGATGTGTGTGGAGGTACCGGATCAAAAATTATTAACCCTTGTTTTTTATGTAGTGGTACAGGATCTAAACCAGAAATGAAAAGTCTTGATATTTCATTACCACACGGGATTGATAACGGACAATTCCTAAGACTTCAAGGAATGGGAGATTTTAGGAATGGTACATATGGTGATTTAGTTGTTCGAATTGACCTTAGACCCCAAGATGGTTTTGATAAAATTGGTAATCATTTGGTTTACAATTCGTTTTTAACACTTGATGAACTAAATAGTGGAAATATGACCGTACCACACCCTGATGGCGAGTTAAACATTAAAATGCCGAAAAAGGTAGATACATCAATACCATTAAGAGTTAAATCCAAAGGGTTCAGAACAGATACCGTTGGTGATCTAATGATTAATCAGTATGTTAAGTTTGAGAGGGATTAAAGGAATGAGATGAGGTCTTTAATAAAAGATATGATTCCGTAAATACCGAATACAAAAAATATACCACCACCAATTAGAACAAATCTTTGTGTGTTTTGAACTTGTTGACTTTCTTCACAAGTTCTACATTTAACTTCTGTTGCTTTTTGTTCTTTCATATCTATAATTTAAATAGTTAACGGTTGAAAATAAATATTAAAAAACGTATATTTGTACCATGATTTCATACATAGGCGGTAAGAGTAAGATTGGAAAGTGGATTGTCCCTTTCTATGATAAAAACATGGAGGTTTATTTGGAGACCTTTGGAGGAATGTATTGGTGTTTCTATAATATGGACCTCAAGCAATACCCCAACTTAAAGAAAGTCGTTTATAATGACTTTAATCCCCTCAATTACAATTTGTTTCAGTGCGTACAAAACCCAACTGAATTATTGAGATCAATCAACGCGATTGATTGTCAAAAACAAGGTGTTGATTTAACACCTGAGTTGTATCGTGAACAATTTGTCAGCTTTCAGGCTGATATTTTTAACAAAGATTTCAGGGTACAGGCTTATGATTATGAAACTGCGGCTAAGTATGTCTATATTTTAACACAAGTTTTTAGTGGGTCAAAACCCGAAACATCAAAATTTATCGACTTAAAAGGAAAATATAAGTCAAAATATCTTACCTTTAGAGACAAGTTAATGAAATCTGATTGGGTGGATCACTTCTTAAAGATTACGGATGTTGAGAATATGGATTTCGCCGATGTGATCAATAAGTATGACTCACCATCTACTTACATTTACTTGGACCCACCTTATTGGAAAACCGAGAATTACTACTCCAACCACGATTTTGATAGACAAGATCATGAGAGGTTGGCAAATGTTCTACATGGGGTTCAGGGTAAGTTTTCTTTGTCATATTATGACTTTGACTTACTACACGAATGGTTCCCTGAAGATCAATATACTTGGGTTAGAAAAGAGTTTGCTAAGGCGGCTGCGGCTAAGAAGGGGGAAAAACAAAACATGGGTGAGGAATTACTCATCATGAATTATTAATTTTTTTGGGAAATCAAATATTTATTAATAAAATATATAAAAAATGTCATTACTTTTTAAAAACCTACTGAAAGATCTTATTGTGGAAAATTCTCGTTTCCAAGTTCTTTATGACAAATTCGTGAAACCAAAAGATAAGGGTCAAAAAGGTATATTACCTTTTGAAACACTATTTGCGTTAATCGCTGCAGATCCTACGTCTAGTTTCCCTGATGGTATAGATATGGATAACGTAACACCAAAAGATATGGATCGAGTTAAGATCGGTAAGTATACTCAGTGGTTGTTAAAAAACTTTATCGCTCCGAAATTAGAACCAAATCACCCATTAAATATTGTGGACCCTAAATCAGGACAATATAAATCGGCGTTAAAAGAATACCGAGATTTATTTATGGAGGACTTATATAAGGTGACTGGTGACCTTAGAAAATTCGAGAGATTCAAAAATCGTTTACCACAAGAATTTCGTGACGTTAATAAGTTGACAATAGATACGTTGTATGATCAAGTTAAAGACTTTAGTTTGGAAAAAACTAAGGCAACCAAAGATGAGAAAAAAGCGGCTTCTAAGACTTACGAACACCCTGGTGCTGATGTTGTTTATCGTGGTCAAGATTGGACGGTTGCTAAAATTTCTGATACAGGACAAATCGGTAAAGACGCGGCTTGTTTCTATGGTGGTTCATACCAAGAACCAGGAAAAGGTGAGACAAGATGGTGTACATCTTCACCAGGACTTACTTGGTTTGATCGTTACATTAAAGACGGACCGTTATATGTTGTAATCCCTAATAAAGGTACCACATTCCAAGGACAAAAAGAATTAGGTGATGTATCTGGTCTTCCAGCACTTCGTTATCAATTCCACTTCCCATCCAATCAGTTTATGGATCCTGCCGACAGACAGATCAACTTGATCGACTTCTTAAATACAAACGAAGAAGGGTTGAAACAATTTTTCAAACCAGAATTCATGAAGTCATTATCAGGTGACAAAGGAACAAAAGTACAGGTGGAATATCCTAATGACTCAGCATCAAAATTCATCGCACTTTATGGGTTTGATGAGTTCTTTGAATCATTACCTCAAGACCTTGAAAGATTTACATTCAAGAACTCAAGCAGAGATAATAAGTTCGCTCTTAATATCCCTGAAGATATCGGAAGATTTAAAAAACTTACAGCTCTTAACTTGGTAGGGTGTGTTGCTTCTATTCCTGAATCAATCTGTACTTTACCTAATCTACAATACCTGTCTTTACCTGACAACCCACAACTTCAAAAACTACCTGAGTGTATCGGTAATATGGAAAACTTAATGGTATTGAATATACCTGGTGGTGGAGATAAAGGTGTAATTCCACAATCTGTTTATGACAGAGCGGAAAGAGACGAAGACTTCCACATCTTTGAATAAGATTAAACTCAAATATATAACCCACCTACAAGGTGGGTTTTTTATTTTATAAGGTATTTATTATTATGAAATTCCTAATCACTCAAGAACAATTTGATTTACTGAACGAAGTTTATAGAAGAGATCGTTGGGATGCTGAATATAGTGATGAATACCCAAAGTATAAAAATATACTTATGAGGATGATACACCAAAATGTTAAAGGTCGGGATAAAAAACGAAATTCGATTTATTTAATGAGTGAAAATGGTGACTCGTTATTTGTTTATAGGGAACCATCTAAAACTCTATATTACGATTATTCAATTGAAGATGATATGGAGGATATAATACCATATCATATAATTGCAAGACATTTAAAGAACGCAGTGTACGATTACTTCAAAAAGTTATTTCCTGATGTAGAAATAAAAGAAATTAGTGGGTCAAACATAGGATAATGAAAATAATAATATCAGAATCACAATATAGTTCACTTTTTGAATCCAACAATGAAAAAAACAAAAAGTTGGTGGGTAAGATGTGGGAAGAAGGTATGGATTTCGATGAGATGTCAGAACTAATCGGAATAGGTAAAACTGATATAGTATTACATCTTAAAGATAAAGATATAAAAATTGATTGTGAATTGGCTGAAAAATTAACTAGTTTACTTTTTTGGAAAACAAATCTTATAAATAAGAAATATAGTTTTAACGATGGTAAAAGTACGTTAGAATTTACTTGGGGTGGTTTTAGTGGAATCATTTATTTTACTTATAACGATGAAACATATGAAATAATAGGAATGGCAAGTCCGTATTGGAATGGGGTCTGTCATATACCCGTGGATTTACAATCTATTGAAATTAAATTGACTGGCGAAAGTGGAGAGGACTTTGATAGTAGTGGTATTGAATTAGAAAATACACCATCAGAATTTAACTCAATACAAGAGATGATCGACTTTTTTAATACGGTTTATCCTATTGAGGTATTTAAAGTAATACCGGAACTAATATCAAAGTATAGTTAAAACTAATCATGAAAATAATAATATCAGAACGACAACAAAATCTAATTTCGGAAAATATGACCGAAGAGAATTTACGTAAGTTTTTATATTCTTTTTGGAACAAACAAAAAAAGATGGGTAAAGAACCTAATCTTGATGATGTGATATACGAAATATCTGATTTAAGACGAAACACTAATGGTGATTTTAAAATCATTAGACCAATATGGTATGAATACAATGGTGGGTTTGATGTTTTAGTAAAAAAAATTTATGAAGAAATTATAAATAAAACTTTCATAATAACAGATAATGTTCCACTTTTGGATACTAAATTTCGCGTTAAACAAATTAATGTTGAAGAAGAAGATTACTGGCCACTCAAAACTCTTAATATAATTTGTGAAGTCGATAAAAACGGTATAATGGAATATGAAGATTATGATGAGGAAAATAATGAATATTATGTCAAACGAGATACTATAGAACAAGCGTTATATGATCTTGAATATGATGATCAAGGATTGAAAGATTATATAAAAGGATTAATATTTGATGTACTCGAACCAATTACAGAAGAAAAATATGGAGTACCTGTCAACATAGAGATTGAACTTATTGATTTTAATTAATATATTTGTAAACATGGGACCGATAGAGAAAAAAATAAGTGAAATTTTAAAGACAGAAAATCTGTCTGAAGAAACAAAATTGGTATTGAATTACCTTAAGACTGATGTTACAAAAACAGAAAAGGAATTGGTAAACCATTCTTACCAACAAGGTGTGCACGACAAAGAAATGGGTAGAGCAACAAGCTGGGATTACTACTCAAAGAAATACGGCGACTACTTCTCAAATATAAAAATTGGTCAATTGTAAAAAATTTCGTATCTTTGTGATATGGAAAATTTAAACTCATTAGAACTTGTTGAAATTAAATCACTCTGTAAAAAGTACGGGATTGGTACTGTTGGTGATAAAAAAAATCTCATTAAAAAACTCAAATATTATTTAGATCCAATCGAAGATGTTTTAAACACCCACCCCGGTAGAAAACTACCTAAAGACAAAAAAATTGTTGGAGTTAAAGTGTCCGATCAAGAAAAAATAAATTCAACCCTCAGAAATAAAGGTCAGTTTCAATATTATTCTTTGGGTTATCATTATTATTTGGTAACAGAATAATAAAACAAGATATTTATTAAATAAAAAAACTATGAAGAAAAGTATTAACGAGGAACTTCAGGACATCAAGTTTATGTTTAGTTATAAACCTGGTGTCGTATTGTCTGAACAGGTTGAAGATGATGAGGTTGATTTTGACATGATGGATGTTGAAATGGACGAACAAAGAGAAGTACAAATACCTGTTAGACCGGATGTGGATACACCTACAAAACCAAAGAAACCAGGAACACCATACCGTCCTAAACCAGGACCTAAGAAAGCACCTAAAGCTGAGAAAGGTGAAATGCCAACTTGGTTAACGTTTGATGAACTTGGAATCGAATTTGAATAATATGAAAAATATACACAAAAAACTATACACAGAAGGGATCTCAAAAAAAGACTTTTTGAAATTAACCGAAGCCCCTATCGATTACGAAGGACCTGAAAGGATGGAACCTAGTATTGAAAGAAAAATAACTAGTAAAGAAACACCATATCACAATTTTCCTGCAATACCTGAGATGGATCGAGATTTTGTTGAGCTAATATCTTCCAAAAGATTCAAAGACTCTGTAGATAAGGTTAGAATGGCGATGGGTAACACAAGAGCAATACAAGGGGATAATCCACTTATGACTTTAATGATGACCGTAATGGGATCGATGAGAGAGCTTATTATGATCCAAATGCAAAATAAGGAAGCTCTCGAAGATTTAGCGGTTGAGTTAGTTAGAAAAGAAATGGGTATTCCTGAAGATGCGATGCAATTCAAAGCTGAACTTGTAATGCAACCTATGGGTCCGGCCGAAGGAATGCAAGAAGAACCTGAAATGCCAAGTGAAGAGGAAATCGAGGAATTTATGGGTGATATGGAACAATTTAACCTTGAAAGGGCAAAGAGACGTTTTATTAACTCCTTAATACAAGGAGCGGCATTTAAAGGTGGACACATGTTTAATTTGGTTAGAAACGAAATTAACGACATTAACCCACGTTTAATGGATCTTTACACAACATCACAAGCACTTATGGAACACGCTTATTGGTTATATCCTGATATGGAACAAATGGCTGGTGGTGGCGGTGGTCAAATGGGACAATCTGAAGTTGATGAAGAAACAGATCCACCAACAGTAAAAGGTAAAGCTGTGACGTTCCCATTACTTGTTCACGAGTTAGTTAAAGGTGTTTACGAGGTGTTTGGAACACACGGACTACCTGACGACCCAAGACAACAGGAAATGATCTTAAAAGCTGAAGATACATTACCTGCAGAAGTATGGGATTCTCGTTTAGGACCAATCTTTTGGGAAAAATTTGTTGCAACTTATCCTATGGAATTATTTGATGAGGACATGAAGCAAATTCAACATTACTTATTTATGAGATTTTCATCATTAAGTGCTGAAGAGTTCATGAGAGTAGCAAAAATGATATTGAGTGGTGATCCAAAAGGTAATAAGTTTATTCAAGACATGGTGAACGACATAGTTCGTGAACTAAAAGATCAAGAATACAAAGATGCGATGGGTTACGAAGACGATGATGATGATTTGAGTGGTATAGATTTTAGTGATTTAGGACTTTAATTTTGACACAGAATCATAAAACCATTATACTTGTTTTATGAAGAATATTGATTGTGAAATATACATTAGTCAGGTAATATCTTTTTTCGAAAACAACCCGAACGATCTAATGGACTTGATAGGAGAATTACAGAGAAATGACTTTTATGAAAAGCTTAGAGAAAGATGTGAAAAAAATGTTGATGAAGGTGAAGACTATGTTCTCACAAGAACACAAATGATAAACATAGTTCTTGAACTCAAAGCACCAGAACTGATTGAACCACAAAATGTAGAATCTGTTATTGAAGGATACATTCAGAAAACAAAATGGGGTGAAATAATTCTTAATTAATCGTCAGAATACGATAAATTAGACCACAGTCAGAAAACTGTGGTTTTTTTTTGTTAGATCTTTTGGTATTTATGAAATATTATATATCTTTGTAATGTCTAAAACGGGAAACGAAATGAAAACTATTGAAATCACAATCCAAGAAATATGGCAGGCAACCAGACCTATTGTGCAAAAAAGTAAAAAATCGTATACTCGTAAACAAAAACACAAAAACAAACAAAACCAATAATATATGATCTACACACCAGAACTTATTAAATCAATTGCACCAGCAGTATTTGCAACAGCACCATCCCCTAAAATGACGAACAAGTATGAGTTTGTTCCTACTCACGAGATCATGGACTTTTTCGACCGTGAAGGTTGGCAACTTTCATCAGTAAAACAATCTGGTCGTGGGGTTTACAACGTACATGAATTAAAGTACCGTAACGGACAACTACCAAAAGTTGGTGACTCTGTGGTCGAAGCGGTAATCCGTAACTCTCACGATGGAACCGCAACTTTCTCGATGGGAGCAGGACTTTTCCGTTTAGTATGTTCTAACGGTCTTACGGTTCCTACTTCAGTTGCTGAAAGGTTCTCAATTCGACACAACCACTTCTCTTACGACGACGTTAAGGAATTGGCAGAGTCTTTCTCGAAGAAACTACCCAAAATTGAAGCGTCAGTAAATCGAATGATGGAGCGTCAATTGACGGAAAAAGAGAAACTCCGTTTGGTAGGTGAAGCGGTTAAGATCCGATGGG
>Ga0307376_10002578_pt1 | contig 17614 bp, 11 predicted proteins | sample TR2MG_FD_202536 | JGI IMG/M metagenome (GOLD analysis project Ga0307376, IMG submission 202536) | Soil microbial communities from Risofladan, Vaasa, Finland - TR-2 | ecosystem: Environmental > Terrestrial > Soil > Coastal area > Acid sulfate soil | place: Finland: Risofladan, Vaasa | collected...
CGTGCTTGTTGCGTTCTCAGGCGGCGTGGACAGCGCACTGCTTCTTCGCGTCGCGGTAGACGAGCTGGGAAGCCAGAACGTGCTGGCCGTCACTGCGGATTCCGAGACCTACCCCGCGCGTGAACTCGAAGACGCGAAACGCCTTGCCGCCGACATGGGTGTGCCTCACCGGCTGGTGAGCACGTCTGAACTCGCAGTGCCCGGCTATGCGGCGAACGATCGCAATCGCTGCTACTTCTGCAGGCATAATCTGTTCGAATATCTCATTCCGATCCAGCAGCAGGGCGGTTACGATCACATCGTATACGGACTGATCACCGACGATCTCGGCGATTTCCGGCCCGGCATTCGCGCAGCTATCGAGAAAGGTGTCAAGGGGCCGCTTCAGGAAGCGTTCATGTCGAAGGACGATGTGCGCGAACTTTCACGAATGCTTGCGCTGCCGACCTGGGACAAACCGGCGCTTGCCTGTCTGTCGTCGCGAATTGCGTTCGGTGAAGTAATTACCCGGGAGAAACTGCTCATGGTAGATAATGCTGAAGAGTTTATCCGAGGTCTTGGTGTCACCCAGGTACGGGTTCGGACGCATGGAGATGTGGCACGCATCGAAGTCGAACCGGACGATATCGCCCTCGTGGTGGGGCAGCGCGAATCGATCTCTCGCAAGCTTCGCGAGCTCGGCTACAAGTATGTCACGCTCGATCTTGCCGGGTATCGAAGCGGCAGTATGAATCCGGGTCTTTCGTAGGATGAGACCGTCCGACAGCGAACTCTCGCGGATCCTCACTGCTGTGTCTGACCACTCAATGAAACCTGAAGACGCACTCAGGATGCTGTCGAGTTTCGAAGACCTCGGTTTCGCGAAACTCGATCGTGACCGGCGAGCGCGTACCGGCTTTTCTGAAGTCATATTCGGAGAAGGAAAGACCACCGAACAGGTCGTTCACCTGTTCGAACTGCTCACGAAATCCGAGCGTCGTGCCCTTGCGACCCGGGTGAGTCCGGAGACCGCCGAAGCCGCCGTCGCCGCAATTCCCGATATCGTTTACAACCGGCGGGCACGCACCCTCTCCTGGAAGGCTCACGATGAGCCGGCCGTCCTGTTCCCGGGTTACGTTGCCGTTGTGACTGCCGGAACTGCGGACGAGCCGGTCGCCGAAGAGGCGGCCGTCACCGCCGAGGCTTTCGGCTGCCGCGTCGAGCGCGTCTACGACGTCGGAGTTGCCGGCATCGACCGGTTGTTCGCCCGTCTCGAACTGATCCGCGGCGCGACCGCAATCGCGGTTGCCGCGGGCATGGAGGGCGCACTCGGCAGTGTGCTCGCCGGTCTCGTGCGAGCTCCGATAGTGGCCGTACCGACAAGCATCGGTTATGGGGCGAACTTTCACGGACTCTCGGCATTGCTCACGCTGATCAATGCATGCGCACCCGGCATCAGCGTGGTAAACATCGATAATGGATTCGGAGCCGGCTACTACGCAGCACTCATCGGATCGCTGGTGAGCTCCCCACAAAACCACTGACAGAACCCGAAGGAAGGCAATCAATGCGTGTTCTCTATCTCGACTGCATCTCCGGAATCAGCGGCGACATGACCGTCGGTGCTCTCCTCGATCTGGGGCTGGACTTTGAGCGAATGAGAGGCGAACTCGCCAGGCTGGAGATGTCGGACGAGTTCACCGTGAGCGTCGAATCGGTAAATCGGTGCGGGATCACCGCCACCAAGTTCCATGTGCACACGACAGTCGACGAGCATCATGAACACGCGCATCCTGACCATGAGCACCACCATCACGAGGATCACGAACATGGGCCGCACGAACATCACCACCACGAGGATCACGAACACGGGCCGCACCAACATCACGATCACGCCCACCGTTCCCACGCAGACATCGTCGGCATCATCCAGCGTGCGAACCTGAGCCCGCGCGCGACTGAGACCGCACTGCGAATCTTCCGGCGCATAGCGGAAGCAGAAGCAAAGATACACGGTGTTCCGGTGGAAACTGTCCATTTTCACGAGGTAGGCGCGGTTGATTCGATTGTCGATATCGTTGCCGCAGCCGTGCTTCTTGACTTCATCGGCGCCGATAGAATCGTGGCGTCACCGGTTCCACTCGGCAGCGGAAGGGTGAAGACGCAGCACGGCCTCTATCCGGTTCCTGCCCCCGCAACTCTCGAAATAATGCGAGGAAAGCCGATCCGGCAGGATGCGATGGAAACCGAGCTTGCAACGCCGACGGGTGCGGCGATTGTGGCTACGATGGCAGATTCCTTCGGTGCGCTTCCTTCAGTCTCCGTGGAGGCAATCGGGTACGGTGCCGGCAGCAAGAACTTTCCCGATCGGCCGAATGTTGTGCGAGCGGTGCTTGGCCAGTCGGCCGCGGGCGCACCGCCTGTACGGACAACCGGAGACATCGAGGCCGGCACTACTGCACCAGGCGCCGGAACCACCGGCCCGGGTAACACGCAGGAGCACATCGATGGAAATGTCATGCGCATCGAGGTGAATCTGGATGATATCTCCGGCGAGCTTCTCGGTCACCTGGTGGATCGCCTTTTCGCGGCCGGTGCCAATGATGTGTTCTATACTCCCATCTATATGAAAAAGAACAGACCCGCATTCATGCTGCAGGTCCTCTGCTCAGAACAGCTTCTCGCGCCGATGACAGAGCTTCTTTTTCGGGAAACCACGACGTTCGGCTTGCGTTTCGAGCCGTGTACGGTCCACCGACTTGCACGCGAGTGGCGTCCGGTGGAGACGGCCTGGGGGCCGGTGCGCATAAAAGAGGGCTTGCATTCAGGCAGCGTCGTGCAGAGATCGCCGGAATACGAGGACTGCAGACGCATTGCCGATGAGCGCGGCATCCCTCTGAAGGATGTGTTCGATGCGGCGCGGTCCGCGGCGCACTCAGCCAATTCACCCCGCTGACTGACGGTTCATACGCCGGTTGATCCGCGCTTGCAGGTCGCGGCGAGCTTGGCGCCAGGAGGCGCCGTTCCTCATTTCCGGTTCTGCAACTCAGCGCTTGCGAGCTTCACGCACAGCGCGACCACTTCCATCGCCTTTCGAACTTCGTCCTCAGGCGGTCGGGTCGGTGCAAGCCGGATATTCCTGTTCTCCGGATCCACACCGTGCGGGTAGGTTGAACCTGCTGCAGTCAGTGCGACTCCGGCACCCTTTGCAAGCTCGACGACGCGCTTTGCGACCGGCAGACTCGTGTCAAAGCTGACAAAGTAGCCTCCCTGGGGATTGGTCCAGGTTGCAAGACCCGACCCGCCAAGCTCACGCTGCAGCACTTCCTGAACCGCGGCGAACTTCGGCCGAAGCAGCGCGGCGTGCTGCTCCATGAGTCCGGGAATCCCTCCGGGGTAGGAGCTCAGGAACTTCACGTGGCGATACTGTTCGACCTTGTTTGGTCCGATATAGGCGGCGGTGAAGAGGCGGGAGATGTGCGCCAGATTCGACTCGCTTGTCGCCATGAAGCCGATGCCTGCACCGGCAAACGTGATCTTGGACGTCGAGCCGAACAGGAATACGCGGTCAGGATTACCGGAATGCACCGCTGTTGCGAGAAGATTGTCAGGAGCTACCGGATTTGCGGCAAGGTGATGCACAGCGTAGGCATCATCGGCAAAGACGGTGAAATCAGGTGCCGCAGTCTTCATTGCAGCGAGCCGATGGACCACCCGGTTGCTGACCGTTTCACCGGTTGGATTGCTGTAGGTCGGGACAAAAAGCAGTCCCTTTACCGAGGCGTCACCACCGGCAATCCGTTCGATCGCGTCGATGTCCGGTCCCTCGGGAGTCATGCCGACACTCACCATCTCAAAACCAAGCGTCGCCAGGAGCGTAAAGTGCCGATCGTATCCGGGGACCGTGACGATAAACTTCTCGGTTCCATCCTTCCAGGGTCGTTCCTTGTCGCGAAGCCCGCAGACACGTGCCCACAGGAGCAGGTCGGCAAGTATCTTCAGGCTCGAGTTGCCACCCACGAACATCTGCGAGGGTTTGACCCTCAGAATGGTGCTGAACAACTCTCTTGCTTCAGCCAGACCGGCAACACCACCTGGATAGTTACGAATTGCAACTCCCGTTGGAGTCAGGAGATCCTTCTCGGTCACGGCGGAGAGCAGGCCGTTTGAAAGATCGAAATTCTGATCCCCCGGCTGCCCGCGCTCCATATTCAGTTTCAATCCCGAACTCTTTACCCGGTCATAATCACGTTGCAGAGATTGCAGATCGTCCATGTTGTCCCCCTCGTACGCTGAAAATATATCAGAACCGCCAGACCTCGCCAAACCATATGCGGGCCGGGCACCATTATCCGCTCACTGGTTTCTCGACAGGTGCTCTGGTATAATCGGGCCGAACGTCGCAGTGCGACCGTGGAAATCGGCATCGGATTTCAGGGGACCAATTCATGTCAGACTCGGTGCGCCAATCAGACAGGCGGATGCTCAACGTACTGCTTGTTGAAGATGAGGCCATCATAGCGCTTGCCGAGGCACAGGAGCTTTCGCAACGTGGTTATTCGGTATCAGTGTGTCACGACGGGGAAACAGCAGTTCGACTTGCAGTCGACGATGTTTCAATAGATGTCGTTCTCATGGATATCGATCTTGGTAACGCAATGTCCGGTACCGAAGCCGCAGGGCGGATTCTCTCGCTGCGCGATATGCCGCTGATCTTCCTCTCCAGCCACAATGAGGCGGCCATCGTCGAGAAGACAGAAAACATCGGTTCATACGGCTATGTGACAAAGGAAGCCGGCGCTACGGTTCTCGACGCCTCGATCAAGATGGCGCATCGCCTCTACAGCACCAAGTCAAAACTGCGCGAGAGCGAAAAAGCCGTGAGTCATGAGAGGGAGCGGCTGTCGCTGCTTCTCGATCACCTGCCGGTGCTCGTTGCGCACATCAGCGCCGACGAACGGTACCTCTACGTAAACAGACACTTCGCCGAGCTCTACGGCAGATCTCCGGACGCCCTCATCGGCAAACGGGGCCCCGAAATCATCGGTTCGAAGGTTCGCAGCGAAGCGGAAGCGTACTTTCAGCGGGTAATGTCGGGTGATGTTGTCTCCTACGAGCAGACGCGACTGAATGCACACGGTGAGGAGCGCGTGCTTCTTGTCACCTATGTGCCTGAGTTCGAGAATGGCAGAGTTGTCGGTTTCTACAGTCTCGGGGTCGATATTACCGATCGGGAGTTGTCGGAGCGGCAGGTTCTCGAATCAAGCAGACAGCTCGAAGCGACGCTGACCTCGATTGCCGACGGTGTGATGGCCACCGACAGGGTCGGCAGGCTGACACGGCTCAATCCTGTGGCGCAGCAACTTACCGGATGGACCGCCGAGGAGGCGATCGGGAAGCACGCGTCCGAGGTGTTCACCATCATAAACAGCCTTACCCGCGAGCCCGCCGAAAACCCGATAGAGCGGGTGCTTGCCGAAGGTATCGTGGTAGGACTCGCCAACCATACGGTGCTCGTGGCGCGAAACGGAACTGAGCATCAGATCGCCGACTCAGGCGCACCTATCCTGACCGCAACCGGTGAGGTCGCAGGCAGTGTCATCGTATTCCGGGATGTGACCGATGAATACCGCACGCAGGAGAGGCTGCGTGCAACCAGCGAACGGCTCGCGACTCTGTTCGAGGGGATATCGGAAGGCATCGCGATTCACGAGCTTCTGTACGATGGACATGGCCAGCCACTCAACTACCGGATAGTCGGCTGCAACCGCATGTTTGAGGAGATACTCGGTGTCTCGCGTGCGGACACCGTCGACCGCCTCGCAACCGACGCGTATGATGTCCCGGAAGCGCCCTATCTTGGCGAGTACGCATCGGTGGTTCGTGAACGAACGAGTCGCAGCTTCACCACCTATTTTCCCCGTCTGGCGCGTCACTTCTCAATTACCTGCACTCCATGGGGGAAACAGGGTTTTGCGACGATATTCTCCGACGTAACCGACAGAGTGGAAGCGGTAACTGCGCGAAACGCCCTGTTCAACACGACCGGCATTGTCCGGTTGCTGCTCGACCCGCGTACGACCGAAGTTGTCGACTGCAATCCTGCCGCAACAGGTTTCTACGGCTACCCGCGTGAGAAACTTGTTGGAATGAAACTGGCTGAGCTCACCGGAATTGCGAACTCCGCTTCTGGTCGGGAACCGCCTCATCTGTTTGCTGCCGATGCAGGACATGAGAAACAGACACATATGCTTGCGTCAGGTGAGCGCAGGTTGGTGGATGTCTATACGGAGAGGATCGAACTGAGCGGCAGATATCTTGCACTAGCGGTTGTCTTCGCTCGGGAGTAACGATTCATAGCAGTCCCGCCAGACTCGCGACCGCAGCGGGAGAATTCGGGCCGGGCGATCGTCCCGGCCCGTATCTATTTATCGAAGGTCCTTTTCCTGAACCGTCTTCCGTTTGTCCGACTTGGCGCTTGCAATTGCGGCGTCGCACAATTCACGAATCTTGTCCGACAGAACGTCGATAACGCCGGCTGAACACTTCAGATCGGCGCTTTCCTTGATGTACGACTTCACCTTCGAAGCCACAACCAGATTCTCTTTCTCAGCCATAGCACTCTCCTCTTTGTCACAAATGTCGTTCGCTATGCTACATGGGAGTCGCCTGTACGTCCACCCTCCCCGCGGAGCTGCGCCGTTTAATCAAGTATAGGCTGAATGGACTGGACGCGGATATAATAGTGAATCAAATCATCGGGATAATTAGGAAACAGGGAGGCCGGGTATGAGAAAGATCGGCATTTTCTACGCCTACTGGACCAGGGAATGGGACGTCGATTTTGTACCCTTCGTTCGGAAGGTCAAACGCCTCGGCTTCGACCAGCTGGAGGTGAACGGCGGCACACTCGTCGGTATGACTCCGGACTCGCGCAGAAGACTCCGTGATGAGGCGCTTCAGCAGGATATTGCGCTCTCGTACGGCATAGGTCTGACACCCGACCACGACGTATCGTCGCTCGATGAAGCCACCAGGAAGAGCGGGCTTGCGTTCATGCGCGGCATGATAGAGGCGGTCGCCGAGATGGGCGGCGGGATGATCGGTGGAACCGTTCACAGTTGCTGGCCCTCCACGCTGCCCTCGGGGCATGAGAGCAAGGAACCGTTCTGGAAGCAGAGCGTGCGCAGCATGAAAGAACTTGCACCCATTGCAGCGGATAACAACGTCATCCTGAATGTCGAGGTCATCAACAGGTTTGAACAATTCCTGCTCAATGTTGCCTCCGAGGCGGTCCGGTACGTAAACGAAGTGGGGAGCCCGGCCTGCCGGATCCTGCTTGATACCTTTCACATGAACATCGAGGAGGACTCGATCTCCGGAGCGATCAGGGAGGCGGGCCCCTACCTTTCAGCTCTGCATGTCGGCGAGACAAACCGCAAGACACCGGGAACCGGCCGCATGCCGTGGGCGGAGATCAAAGTCGCTCTCGACGAGATCGGATTCGCGGGTCCGATCGTGATGGAACCGTTTGTAGTGCCCGGTGGCACAATAGGACGCAACATCGCGGTATGGCGGGAGATTGTGCCAAATCCGGATCTCGACCGGATGGCCGCGGATGCCGTCCTGTTTGTCCGGAAGAATCTCGCCTGAACGGGCAGCGCGCTATTTATACTTTTTTCGCAACTTCACCTCCTCTTCATGCTCGGGCCGTACCCTCATCCTGTGAATGATCATGAAACGGCGATTCGTCGCCGTTTGCCAACCACACACAGGAGTGCTTTACCATGCTACGGACAATTGACGATTTCCTGAACAAGTTCACCATGTACCGGTTTCTGGTCTACTACCTCGGCGCCATACTTGCCGGTGCCCTGGTTCTGAGTCTGTTCCATCTGATACCGGTGCAGCCGATCGCAATTCTCTCAACTACAGCGATCTACATAGTTGTCACCTACCTCGCAAACCTCGTCTTCTCACGTCTTCTGAAAGTTCACAGCAATCCCGAATCGACGCTCATTACCGCGCTCATCCTTTCTCTTATCAGCGGTCCGGTGTCGATTTTCAGCGATCCGAGAAAGGCGGCAATATTCGCGCTCGCAGGGCTTGTCGCGATTGCGTCGAAGTACCTCATCGCGATCCGCAAGCAGCACATCTTCAATCCGGCCGCATTTGGTATCTTCATCAGCGATATTGTTTTCGGCCTCTATTCATCGTGGTGGGTAGGCAATATCTGGCTGCTGCCGATCGTTGCTGTTGGCGGCGTTCTGCTGCTCAGGAAGATCAACCGATTCCGGTTTGTCGCCTCCTTTTTTGCAGCATTCGTTGTGTTTCTCATGGCGCTCTCAATCATCCAGGGGCTGCCGTTCTCGATGGCGCTTCAGAACGTGGCGTACGTCTTCCTGCACACTGAGCTGCTCTTTTTTGCCTTCATCATGCTGACCGAGCCGATCACCTCTCCGAAACGGTTCTCGATGCAGCTTGTCTACAATGTTGCGGTTGCCTTCCTTTTCCAGCCTCAGCTCACCATCGGTGGCATGAACTTCACGCCCGAGGAAGCGCTGCTCATCGGAAACCTCTTCTCCTACATTATCAGCCCCAACTTCAAGCTTGCGCTCGAGCTGAAGGATCGCCGCGAGATCGGAAACGGCATACTCGCCTTTTCGTTCGATTATCCGAAGGGTTTCAGCCACGAGCTCGGACAGTTCATGGAATGGACTCTCCCGTTATCCGGCATGGACAGCAGGGGAAACAGACGCTACTTCAGCATCGCCTCCTCGCCGACTGAGGCGGAACTGCTCATTGCCGCGCGGTTCTATCCGCGGTCAAGCAGCTACAAGCAGCGACTCTCGGATATGAAACGGGGGGACGAGATCATCGCCGCCGAACTCTCAGGCGACTTCGTGCTTCCGAAGAAGAGCGACACTCCGCTGCTCTTCATAGCCGGTGGCATCGGCATTACCCCGTTCCGCAGCATGATCAAGTATCTCACCGATACCGGCGAACATCGCGACATCGTTCTCCTCTATTCAAATCGCAGCAATGATCAGATTGTGTTCAAGGATGTGTTCGATGCGGCGCAGTCCACGATCGGCCTGAAGGTGGCCTACACGCTGACCGATGCGGCCAGTGCCCCGGAAGGGTGGGACGGTTCGGTTGGACCGATCGACGCAGCGATGATAGAAAAAGAGGTACCCGATTATCGCCGGCGCAAAGTGTTCATATCGGGTTCTCCCTCAATGGTTGAGGATATGAAGCAGTTGATGCGGGTGTCCGGGGTGAAGCGAAGTAACGTGCGAAGCGACTATTTCCCCGGCTACTGATTTCAATCTGTGTGCGCGGAGCCGGCGGTGTGCAAATCGCCTGCTCCCGTTCACCCTACGCCATTCTGCGTCTGAATGTGTCGGGTGCTTCACCGGTCAATCGCTTGAACTGCTTGCTGAACACAAACGGATCGGCGTAACCGAGCTGTGCCGCGACCTCGCCGTTATCGAGCCTCTTCTGCACGATGAGCTCCCGAGCACGGTCGATTCTGCGTCGTACCCGATACTCCCCTGGCGCCACGCCGACATGACGCCTGAAGAGCTTTCTGAATCGTTCGTATGGCACGCCGAGCTGACGGGACAGCGAAGGAATTGAAAGTGGCTCGTCGAACTGTTCCGCCAGACGCCTGCACGCCTGTTGCACGAGTGCAACTTCGCTATCATCCCCCTGTCTGAACCGGGTACGTCTGTTGACTTCGACGAGTAATTCATGCAGCTCGACGGTTAACCGGTCCACATCCTCATCGTTCATGTTGCGCAGATTCTTTCCGAAGCGGTCGATCCGTTCGGCTATATCATCGTGCACGCCAATGTGAAGAACCGTTCTGTCAGGATCGATGACACCCAATCTGAACATGGCGTCTGAAAACGCACGGTCGGCGGTAATCCACTGCTCTATCCATCGGCCATTTGCGTCCACCGTGAGCGAACAGGGTTGACCCGCCCAGTGGACGAGTGCGTCGCCCGCGCCGACAAACGACAGAACGCCGCGACCGTCGGTGAACCGTCCGCTGCCGCGCAACACATATACGATGACCAGTTCTGACATGGTGCGCTCGGAGTAGGAGCTGCGTCGATCAACCTTGGCTGTTCGACCGTATCCCCATCTAGTTGTCAAACCTGCGGCGGTAACCGTGCGGTATACCGTCGTGCGAAGCGAGTTTGGCGACAATTCCCTGGCGGAAACGTTTGACATCCGACCAAATATGACATGCATTTGACCAACCCGGCAATGGCGTGTTCGGGAGTTTCAGAGGTAGACTATCGTATCGATTCGAACACACTGCGGAGGTGCGGCATGTCTGAACTGAAATGGGGAATCCTCGGAACCGGAGCGATAGCGAGCGCATTTGCACGCGGACTTACTCAGACTGATTCGGGACGGCTCTATGCAGTCGGGTCACGCAGCATTGAAACCGCGAACAAGTTCCCCTTCGAGGCTGAACGAAGGTACGGCAGCTACGATGAACTGCTGAGCGATCCGGAGGTGCAGGCTGTCTATATCTCCACACCACACCCGTTCCACGCCGAGTGGGCGGTTCGCGCCGCAGAAGCGGGAAAGCACATTCTCTGCGAAAAGCCGGTTGCACTCAATCATGGACAGGCAATGGCAATGATCGAGACGGCGCGCGAAAATGGAGTCTTCTTCATGGAGGCGTTCATGTACCGCTGCCATCCGCAGACTGCCCGCATCATCGAACTGGTCAGAAGCGGGAAGATCGGCGAGGTCCGAATGATACGGACAACATTCGGCTTCGGCGGCGGAAGCACAATAGACCCCAGGGGCAGGCTTTTCGATCCATCACTCGGCGGCGGTGCGATCCTCGACATCGGCTGCTATCCGATCTCAATGGCGCGGTTGATCGCGGGCGCCGCTCAGGCGAAGGAGATCGCAGAACCTGTCGATTTCTCGGGTACGGGCCACCGAGGCGCTACGGGAGTCGACGAATGGAATGCGGCCACGCTCAGGTTTGACGGTGATATTGTCGCGCAGGTAGCCGGTGCGGTGCGGGTAACGCTTGACAACGGCCTTGAAATTGCAGGGTCGGAGGGATCGATTTCGGTTCCGAACCCCTGGGTGATAAACAGAACATCTGCGGAGGCGGGGCGCATTCTTCTGAAGGTGAAGGGAGAAACAACCACGATCGATGTGCCGGCCGATCGCACAAGCTACGCCTATGAGGCCGATCGGGTTGCCCGGGCAATCGAGGCCGGAGCCGACCATGGCGAGTATCCTGCGATGAGCCCGGCCGATTCGCTCGGCAACATTGCGGCGCTCGATCTCTGGCGTGAGGCGGTCGGTGTGACCTACGCTGCCGAACAGGAGCAGGAACACCGACCGGTGCGTGGCGTTCTTCGACGTTGCCCGAACGCACCGATGAAATATGGCACCATACCCGGTCTCGGCAAACAGGTGAGCAAAATGATCATGGGCTGTGACAACCAGCGCAGCTTTGCTCACGGCGCGGCGATGTGGGACGACTGGTACGAGCGCGGCGGAAACGCATTCGATACCGCCTGGGGCTACGGACACGGCATTATGGAGCAGCTGCTCGGGAAGTGGATGAAGGCGCGAAACGTGCGTGATGAGCTTGTCGTGCTTACCAAGGGAGCACACACTCCGCGCTGCTTCCCGGACCTGCTTGTCCAGGACTTCCATGAATCGCTCTCCCGTCTGCAGACCGACTATGCGGACCTCTACATCATGCATCGCGACAATCCCGATGTTCCCGTTGGAGAGTTCGTCGACGCCCTGAGCGAACTGAAGGACGGCGGCTACATCCGCGGCGTATTCGGCGGATCAAACTGGAGCCGCGAACGCTTTGAGGAAGCAAATCGGTATGCGGCGGCCCACGGCCGTCACCGGTTCACCGTGCTCAGCAACAACCTTTCGCTCGCCCGCATGGTGAAGCCCGTATGGAACGGCTGCGTTCACGTGTCCGATTCCGGTTCGCGCACCTGGATCGCGGCTTCCGGCATTACGAACTTCGCCTGGTCGAGCCAGGCCCGGGGGTACTTTCTGCCCGAAGGCGAGCGCATGAAGCTCGGCGCAGACAATTTCGCCTCCTGGGATGCCGAGGACAACCGCGCCCGACGGGCGCGAGCCGAAGAGCTCGCTCGAAAGAAGGGATGTTCGCCGATCAATATTGCGGCGGCCTACGTACTGAATCAGCCGTTCCCGAGCTTCGCGCTCGTCGGTCCGCGTACGATTCATGAGACAGCGACCACGCTCCCGGCGCTCGATATTCTTCTCACGCAGGATGAGATCAGCTGGCTGTGGGGAGAGGATACTGCCGTAATCTGAGGCCGCGTGAACGACGCGGCGGCCTTTTTCTTGCTTGCACAGCGTAGCCGGATGCACTACGCTGCTGCACAGGAGAACGCCGCATGCGTCCGACTCTCTCAGCTGCGTATCTGGTTGCCGCGCTATCTCTGTCTGTCTGCCTTGCAGGCTGCACCGCCGGACGCGCCGTGGCAGCCGCGGGAAAAAGCGAGCAACTGGTTCGTCTCCTCGTTTTTCGACCGACTCAACTGCTTATCCCCTCCTCAGGAGGTAACCTTGCCCGCCTTGTGCCGGTTGAGAGCGACACCTGGGTCTCGGCAGATCGAGCCGCCTGGAACACACACGGAACGGGCACCTACATTCTGGTTGATCAGGCCGGGAACAAGGGGTTCATCCGCACCGCAGACCTCGCCGACGTCGCGACTGCGGCAACGAGCGGCAGGTTCAGCACATTTCCGCTGCTGAAACCGCTGCACCTGAACGGAGGAAGCATACTTCCGGCAGGTACCCGCGTCGCGATTCTATCAGTCGCCGATCAGGACGGTTCGACGTTCGTCACCGTTGCGGGGCCCGGTGGTTCGTATGGCACAGTTGACATGAGTCGGATATCGGTTGATAACGGCTCCTACTATGGACCGGAAGTTGTCCTGGCAGCTCGGAACGGGACTGATTCCGCGCTGGACAACAGCTGGGCAAAGGCCAGGGCCGCCGAATACCGTCTGCTGCCGACTGTACCGGGCGCCACACGGATAGGTCCCCTCCTGAGCATCCGCATTGGAGCAGTGCAGCTCGTCCACCTGGATTCCTCACTTCCTGACGGGAGTGCGCTCAATCTGGTCGGTGATCATGAGGGGAAGGACGTGGTGATCCACGTTCAGGACTACGAGTCCGAACGATACGGTGTCTATGACACGACCACCGGCAATCACATCGATATCCCGCAGATACCGGTATTCTCGCCCGACGGCTCCCTTTTTCTCACGTTAGGGCAGGATCCTCCGTCGCCAGTCGTGCTCGCCGTCTATTCGCTGAGTCCTGACAACCTTTACGGCCGCGTATTCGAGCGACAACTCTTTCAACTGGACCCGGGCTACGTTGTAGCGAAAACCGAATGGCAGAGTCACGACCGGATTCGGCTCACTGTGGAGAAAATTTCCCATGCAGTTGTCGGGAACGTGTATCTCGTGCAGGACAAAGGCGTGTGGAGACTCTCCGATCCCTCTTCGCTGCTCGATCGCATTACGATCACTCAATGAGGGCGTGAGCTCTCGACATTCGAAACGAAAAGACTATAATAGACATAGTAAATAAATCATCGAGAAATAGACCGCAGGCGACTCTGCGGCCCGGGGGCTTCATGAGAAAGTTGCTGGCAACTCTCCTGCTGTGCTGCGGCATTGCTGGGTCAGTTGCTGCAAAACAGGAAGAACAGTTTCGCTTCGACGTTCTGACTACCGCAAGTGGGCTTTCAAGTTCATCGGTGTCAGGAATCACGCAGGACGGCAGCGGGTTCCTCTGGTTTGCCACGCAGACGGGTCTCGATCGATATGACGGGCAGAACTTCACGGTATTTGAAAGCAGACCGTTCCATGTGGATAGTCTCGCACATAGCCAGATTCAGACGATATACGCAGACCCTGACGGCACTCTGTGGATCGGCACATACGGCGGCCTTTCGCATTTCGATCCTTCGACAAACCGGTTCAGGACGTACGCGCACGACAGCGCCGATCCGTCAACTTTGAGCAACAATGTTGTGGTGGCGATTTCGCGCGACAGCCAGGGCCGACTCTGGGTTGGAACTCTCGACGGGTTGAACCGCCTCGACGAGAGCACCGGCAGTTTTACCCACTATGCAGTGAAGGCGAACGATCCCCGTGCTCTGCCGAACTCGGTCGTCCGCGCCATCAAGCTGGACAGAGGCGGAACGCTCTGGATTGGAACATACGGCGGACTGAGCCGGTACAATTCGCAATCCGATGACTTTACGACCTGGAATGTTGCCTCCGGCCCGAAGCTCGGAAGCAACAATGTCATGACGATCACCGAGGATCCGAAGGCGACCGGCGTACTCTGGATCGGAACATGGGACGGCGGCCTCTGTCGGCTCGACACGAAGAGCGGCGCCGCCGAGTTGTTCAGGCTTCCCGATGCCCGCGTCTACACAATTCTCATCGACTCAGCCGACAGAATCTGGATTGGCACCTGGGGAGGCGGACTGCTCCTATTCGAACCTGAGAGTCACCGGATACTGCAGTACACCGCTGCGATGCCCGACAGCGTGCCGAACGATGTGATCTACTCCCTCTACCAGGACAGCTCCGGAGTGCTCTGGATCGGCACAAACGGGGGAGGACTTGCAAAACTCGTAGCGTGGGAAAATCGATACAGCTACATCCGCGAGAACAATGCCAATCCTGACGCTCTTCCGGAAGGGAAGGTCACCGCCATCGCGAAGGACAGTTCCGGCGAAATGTGGTACGGCGTCTACAATGCCGGCCTGCACCGGCTTGTCGCCGGGACAAACCGTTTCGTTCACTATCTGAACAGGAAGAACGATCCGAGCTCGCTGAGCAACGACATCATAAACAGTCTGTTCGTGGACAGGGCGGGGCGATTGTGGGTGACTACAAATGGCGGGATAGATCTCTACGACAGGGCATCAGACTCATTCCGGCACCCGTATGCGAACGATCCGAACTTTCCTATCAAGGATTCAGTGATTACCGACTATTTCCAGGATAGTCGTGGATCCATCTGGATTGGAACCTACACCGACGGACTATATCGCTTCGATTCGAAGATGAGGGAGTACGTCCATTACTCGACGACCGCAGCTGCTTCGAATGCCATAACCGATAACTTCATACGGATGGTCTACGAGGATACAACAGGCGATATCTGGGTCGGAACGAACAACGGCCTGAATCGATATACTTATCGTTCTGATTCAATGACTCAGTTTGGTGCCACGGGAAACATCGGACACTCCATCAGTCAGGGGAACGTCACCGACATCCAGGAAGGGGGTGACGGTCGAATCTACATTTCCACGAGAGGCGGCGGGGTCAGTATCTATCATCGAGGGACGGGCGAATTTACCTACCTGACAACCGATCAGGGACTCTCAAGCAACATGGTTTCCGGTATTCTTCAACACGATTCCGTTCTCTACTTCATAACCGGACGAGGTCTGTCGGTGTACAATCCGGCGTCTCGAGTCATCGATGTGATCAACGAGAGTAACGGTCTCCTGAGCAACGAAGCTACCGATGGTCACATGATCGATTCGCAGGGCACGTTGCAGTTCGGTTCGGTCGGCGGAGTTACCATTATCAACCGGTACGAGCCAGTGCCGAAGGGGCCGATTCCCCGGGTGGTCATTTCGAGTCTGCACATCCTCGGAAAGAGCGTCACACTTCCGGAAAGCAGATTGACGACCTACCGGCGGATTGAGCTTCCGTATCGCTACAACAACTTCACCGTTGGATTGGCCGTACTCGATTTTGCCGATCCGGGACAGAATCTCTACTCAGTGCAGATGGTTGGTGTCGACGAAAAGTGGGGTGAGCCCACACACAGGAACTATCTGACCTACTCAGGATTGCCTCCGGGGGACTACACTCTCAGAATACGCGGGGCCGGCAGCCGGGGAAACTGGAACACCGAAGGAATATCGCTGCCCATACGGGTTCTTGAACCCTGGTGGCGAACCGGCGAAGCGTACGCTTCGTATGTGGTCATTCTGTTCGCGCTCATTCTGGTCACCGGATTTCAGGTGAGAAAGCGACGGCAGGAGATCGCGGCAAAGATCGCGGAACAAGCCGCGCGAAATCAGGAGCTCGAAGAGCGCGTTCGCGAGCGCACCTCCGAAATCGAGGACGCACGCAGAATAGCGGAGCTCGCGACAGGTGCAAAGAGCATCTTTATGGCGAAGATGAGCCATGAGATCCGAACGCCGTTGAATGGCATATCGGGAATGCTCAAGCTGCTTGCGCGGACGCCGCTCAATTCGGATCAGGAGCGATATGTGGAGTTTACCCGGGTAGCATCGGAGAATCTGTTCAACATCGTCAACGACGTACTCGATTTCGAGCGCATCATGGCAGGGCGACTGGTCATCAATCCCGCGCCCTTCTCGATGAGCGACACGATCAACTTTGTGATGGGAATGTACGCCCCGCAGGCCGCAAACAAGCTCATCGACCTGCGTACCTCACTCGATCCGGAGCTGCCGGAGGTCCTGATCGGTGATCGCACACGGATCATCCAGATTCTCACGAATCTGGTGAGTAACTCGCTGAAGTACACCGACAGTGGTTACATCGAAATCCGGGTGTCGGTTGCTGACGACAGTGACACGCAGGTGCCGAAACGCGGAACGCACATCGTTGCAGTCAGGATATCGGTTGAGGATTCCGGCATCGGTATTCCGGCAGATCGCCTCGGCGCGATTTTCGAGCACTATATTCAGGTCGACGCAAGTCCGGCCGCACAGGCAGGCGGCGCCGGACTCGGTCTTTCAATTGTCCGACAGCTGTGTATGCTGATGGAAGGGGACGTCCAGGCAGAAAGTGAGCTCGGGCGGGGTTCCCGGTTCATCGTGATCTTGCCGTTCGCCCTGCCGGAAGAGGATGCCGTCCTCGCCGCGGCTGAGGGCGTGCCGGCCTCAGTGGATGCATCTGGTGGCCGGGATTCCCGAGAAAGAGGCGAAACTGCTACTACCCGCGAAACACCGGCCGCATCCGATTCGACAGCTGCAGGCATGGAGTCCGCCGCGGACACATCAACGGCAGCGGACCCGGTACGAGTGCTTGTCGCCGAAGACGAGGCAATCAACAAGTTGTTTATCATGAGCATTCTGGTTGCAGAAGGGTATAGTGTGGAACTGGCAGGAGACGGAGCGGAGGCGCTCGCCCTGTTGAAGAAGTACACGTTTGACGTCGTGCTCATGGACCTCGGCATGCCTGTTCTCGGCGGAATAGACGCGACCCGCGCGTATCGTGACTATGAGAGGAGCATGGGCAGGAGAAAGGTGCCAATTGTGGCGCTGACCGCCTACGCCTACAAATCGGATATCGACGATTGCTTTGCGGCCGGGATGGATGATTTTCTCTCCAAACCGATCGATGAACGGCTTCTGTTCGAGAAGATAAGCCGGTGGGCACAGGCGTACCGACATTCCCTGATCATTTCCGACACATGAAGGATAGAGCGATGAGGACAGCATACTGCACATTTGAGACCGAACTTGGCCCGTGCGGCATCGTTTGGAGCGATACTGATGGTCTGGTCCTGCCCGCATACT
>Ga0307376_10002581_pt1 | contig 17609 bp, 16 predicted proteins | sample TR2MG_FD_202536 | JGI IMG/M metagenome (GOLD analysis project Ga0307376, IMG submission 202536) | Soil microbial communities from Risofladan, Vaasa, Finland - TR-2 | ecosystem: Environmental > Terrestrial > Soil > Coastal area > Acid sulfate soil | place: Finland: Risofladan, Vaasa | collected...
GGCCGTTTTTGCCCTGAAACGCGTCCACGACGGATCGTCCGGACACTCCCGCCAGCGGTTTTTCTCCGGCGCTGTACACGTCGCTGATGATCACCAGGTCGGCGTCATCGAAAGCCCCGGCGAATTCAGCGGCCAGCCGGGCCGTCCGGGAAAAGCGGTGCGGTTGAAAACAGGCCACGATGCGCCCGCCCGATGCCTGGGTGGCCGCCTGTAACGTGGCTTTGATCTCGCTGGGGTGGTGGGCGTAGTCGTCCACGACTGTGATGCCGCCTGATTGCCCCACAATTTCAAACCGCCGGCGCACACCCTTGAATTCGGCCAGCACGGCAGCCATGGCCGGAAAGGGCAATCCGGCGAAGGTACCGACCGCCACCGCAGCGCAGGCGTTAAGAAGGTTGTGCCGGCCGGGCACCCCCAGTTCCAGCCGGCCCAGGACCCGGCCCCGGTAACTTATTTCCGCCGTACCGGAAAGACCGGCCAGCGTCAGTACCCGCAGCAGGAAGTCGGGAGAGCCGGTGGTACCGTATGTCAGGTAAGGACCTTGATACTTTTCCAGGATGGCGCGGATGTTGGCGTCGTCGGTGCATAGCACCGCCGTGCCGTCCGGAGGTATCCGGTCCAGGAACCGGGCAAACGCCCGCGTGATTTCCTCCTGGGAGCCGTAGTGCTCCAGGTGGTCGTCCTCGATGTTGGTAACTACCGCGATCACGGGCCCGAGCAACAAGAACGACCCGTCGCTCTCGTCCGCCTCGGCTACCAGCCAATCGCCCTGTCCCAGCACGGCGTTGCCACCGATAGCCGGAAGTTCCCCCCCTACCAGGATGGTGGGATCCAGGCCGTTTCGTGCAAGCAGAAGCGATATCATGGCCGTGGTGGTGGTCTTGCCGTGGGTCCCGGCCACGGCGATGCCCTTTTTTCCTGCCATCAACCCGGCCAGCATCTCGCCGCGCCGGGTTACGGGAATATTTAGGGACCGGGCCGCCATCAATTCCTCGTTATCCTCATGTATGGCCGAGGAAACCACCACCTTGTCCGCCCCGTCCACCTGATGGGCCCGGTGGCCGGTGTAACACACGGCTCCCTGGGCCTGCAGGCGTTCGGTCACCTGGGAGGCCTTGCTGTCCGAGCCGCTAACCTTGTGACCAAGACCAAGTAGGATCTGGGCTATGCCGCTCATACCTACACCGCCGATACCGATAAAATGGATGTGCTGCCCTGCTTTATGCACTAACTTACATCTCCTTCCGCAGAGCGTCGATCCCTTCGTCATATGTTATGGGCAACCGCCATCCGGCGTGACGCAAAGGGCCTGTCCACCCGCCCGGGGCCTAGGAACGACCGAAAGTCAACTCCTCCAGGAAATCCAGGATGTCGTCCAGCGCCCGCGGCCGGCCCAACTCTCCGGCCGAGCGGCCCATCCTCCCCAGAAGGGGGCGGTCCCGCCGCAGTTCCTCAATGCTCTCAAGCAGACGATCACCGGAGAGATCCCGGTCCAGGATCATTCTGGCCGCCCCCGCCGCAACCAGCTCTCCGGCATTAGCCACCTGGTGATCACCGGCCGCATAGGGATACGGAATCAGGATGCCGGGCCGTCCCAGGACAGTCAGTTCCGCGATTGAGGCCGCCCCGGCCCTGGCAATGACCAGGTCGGCCGCCGCCAACAGGTCGGCCATCTGGTCCCGGTAGGCATCTACTTTAACGTTCCCATAATTAGCCAGGTTTATGCCCCGGCGATCCAACTCCGCCTGGAAGGCGGCCTGGCCGGCCTGACCGGTCAGGTGCAACAGGTGCAGATCCGGTTGCCCGCCCAAGGCGCGGATAACCTCCACCATACTCTGGTTGAGGCTTTTCGCGCCCCGGCTGCCCCCAAAGGATAACAGAAAAAAGGCCTCGTCGTCCAGACCCAGATTGCGCCGGGCCGCCACCCGGTCAGCGACCAGTATGTCCGGGCGCACCGGCAACCCGGTGCACTTAACCCGCCCGTGCCGGAAATAGGGGAGCGCGGCGGGAAAGGTAACAGCGACCCCGTCCACCAGGCGGCCCAGCCAGCGGTTGGTCAGGCCGGGGATCGCGTTCTGTTCGTGGATGAGGGTCGGAAGCCGTAAGGCGCAGGCCGCCAGCACGACCGGGGCGGAGACGTAGCCGCCGGTACCCGCCACCACCGAGGGGCGAAACCGCCGCAAGGCGGCGTGCGCCTGCACCACCCCCCACCCGGCCCGTCCCAGGGCGGCCACGTTGTGCACCGACCAGGAGCGGGAAAGCCCGGCCGAGCCGACGGCAGCAAAAGGAACGCCGGCCCGCGGTACAATGTCGCCCTCCATCCCGGTCGCGGTACCAATGTAGAGTACCTCCCCGCCACGAGCCACCACGCCGCGGGCGATGGCCAGGGCCGGATAGATGTGGCCGCCGGTGCCGCCGCCGCTCACCACCACGCGCAACCCACTGTTTTGGCCAGTCATCAAAGCCCCCTATTTCTCCACGCAAAAGCGGGAAATATTCAGCAATATACCCACCCCCAGCAGGGTAAAGACCACCGAGGTACCGCCATAGCTCACCAGCGGCAGGGGGATACCGGTAACCGGCAGGCTGGAAGTCACCACTCCCATGTTTATTACGGCCTGCAAGATGATCCCGGTGGTCAGGCCGGCCGCCAGCAGGCTGGCAAAAGGATCCGGGGCGGTGACCGCGATCTTGTAGCCCCGCCAGGCGAAAACCCCGAAAAGCGCAATGAGCATGGTGGCGCCCAGGAAGCCCAGTTCCTCCCCCACGATGGCAAAGATGAAGTCGGTGTGCGAGGCTGGCAGCCAAAGGAATTTCAACTTGCTCTGTCCCAGCCCCACGCCGAAGAGTCCGCCCGAACCAAGGGCATAGAGCGACTGAATAATGTGGTAGCCCACCCCCTGCGGGCTTTTCCAGGGATCGAGAAAGGCCAGAAAACGGCTCATCCGGTAAGGCGCAGCCACAATGGCCGCCCCGACCCCCGCGACACCCACCATGCCCAGAAAGCCCAAACTCCTCAGATTGGCCCCGGCGGCGAAAAACATGATAAAAATGGTACCGGCCAGCGTCACCGCCGTACCCAGGTCAGGCTCCAGCAGGATCAGGCCGCAGGCCAGGCCCAGAAGGACCAGGAAGGGCATCAGGCCGCGCATGGTCTGGAGACTGTCCCGCCGCCGGGCCAGCCCGAAGGCGGTGAAGATTACCAGGCATAGCTTCACCAATTCCGACGGGGTGAAGACGAGGGGACCGACGATGATCCAGCGCTGCGCCCCATACACCTGCTTGCCCACACCCGGAACCAGCACCACCAGAAGCAGGGCGAAACCCACCACCAGGGCCGGGGCGGCCAGCCTTCTTAAGTTGCGGTAGTCGAAATTCATGGCGAAGATCATGGCCCCCAGACCAAGAACGACCCACACCAACTGCCGCTTCAGGAAATAGAAGCTGTCGTGGTAAGTGGTCAGCGCGCTGTACATACTGGCCGAAAACACCATAACAACGCCGAAGCTGACCAGGGCCAGCACCGTGATGAAAAGGGTAAAGTCCGGGGTCTCCCGGTGCATGGTCATAACTCTTCCCCCCGCCGCCGGATTCTTACTGGCCGGACACCTGCCGGGCCAACAGGCAAAACTGGTCGCCGCGCTCCTCGTAGTTCCGGAACATGTCCCAGCTGGCGCAGGCCGGCGAAAGAAGCACGGTATCACCGGGACGGGCCCGTCTGAAGGCCTCAAAGGCCGCCTCCTGGAGGCTGCCGACCCTTTGCACCGCGGTAAAGCCGCAGTTGGCCACCGCCGCCTCGATTTCCGGCGCGGCTTCGCCCAAAAGGAGCAGGAAACGCACTTTTCCGGCCACCTCGGCGGCGAAGGCGGCAAAGTCGCTTCCCTTGTTCCGGCCGCCCGCAATCAGGATGATTGCACCGGCGAAGGAGCGGAGCGCCGTAATAGCCGCCGCCGGATTGGTGCCCTTGGAATCGTTGACCCAGCGTACTCCGTTCCTGATCGCCGCGGTTTCCAGCCGGTGGCGCACCCCGCGAAAGGCAGCGAGGCCCCGTGCCACGGCCGCCGGTTCTATGCCCGCCGCCCGCGCGGCCGTCACAGCGGCCAGAGCGTTGGCCAGGTTGTGTTCACCGGGCACGGCCAAACACGTGAGGTCGGCCACCTCTTCCTCCCGGCCGTATGAGCGGAAGACGATCTTGCCGTCCGCCACGAAGGCACCCTCGTCCACAGCCTGCCGGGTACTGAAAAACAACACCCGGCCCCGGCACCGCCCTTGCAAATCCCGGGTCAACGGGTCGTCGTAGTTCAAGACCGCCGTATCCTCCCCGGTCTGGTTGGCCAGGATGCGTGCCTTGGCCTCCACATAGGCCGTCATGCTCCCGTGCCAGTCGAGATGGTCCGGTACGATGTTGAGCACCACCGCCACGGCCGGCCGGAAATGGACCGTGGTGGCGAGCTGGAAGCTCGATACCTCGGCCACCACCAGGGACCCCCCCGGCAGGTCTTCTACCCGGGAAACCAGGGGCAGCCCGATGTTGCCGCCCACCAGGGTGGGCCGCACCAAATGCGCGATCTCCCCGATCAGGGTTGTGGTGGTGGTCTTCCCGTTGGTCCCGGTGACCGCCACCATGGGCACGGAACAAAAGCGGCAGGCCAGTTCCAGCTCGCCGATCAAGGGGATGCCCTTGGTAACAGCCTCTGCCAGCACCGCTTCCCGCAGTGGTACACCGGGACTGGTTACCACCAGGTCGAAACCGGCCACCGGGGCGTACCCGCCGGTGTGCAGGGCCACTCCATGGTCCAGTTGCGCCAGTTGCGCCTGAAGATCCTTGTCTTTCTTGCGGTCGGTGAGAGTGGCGTACGCCCCGTGAGAGGCCAGAAAGTTGGCCGAAGCCAAGCCGCTTTTGCCCGCCCCCACCACCAGTACCTTCAAACCTGCCAGTTCCATTATATGCTCCTTTAGGTCCGGCCCAGTCCGTACAGTCCCGCCAGGCCGAGAAGAACGAAGGCCAGGGAAAATAGCCAGAAAGTGTAGACCACCTTTGTTTCCGCCCAGCCGCCCAGTTCAAAATGGTGGTGCAGCGGGCTCATGCGGAAGACCCGGCGGCCGGTGGTCTGAAAGGAGATCACCTGAATGATCACCGACAGCGCCTCGAGAACGAACACCCCGCCGGCCACCAGGAAAAAAACCTCGCTCCGGGTCAGCACCGCCGCCCCACCCAGGGCGCCGCCCAGAGCCAGTGAGCCGGTGTCACCCATGAAAACCCGGGCCGGGTGGCGGTTGAAATACAGGAAGCCTACAACTCCCCCGGCCACGGCGGCCATGGCAATCACTACGCCGTTCCCGTCCACCGTAGTCTTGTCCCCCATAAGGGCCGCCAGGCCAAGAGCTATGGCCACCCAAAGGGTAACCCCGGCCGCCAGCCCGTCCAGCCCGTCGGTCAGGTTGACGCCGTTGGCCATGCCAACCACGATGAAAACGGTAAACGGGAGATAGAACCAAAAACCCGCATCCAACCAAATCCCGTGCCCCAGGATCAAACCGGTGAAGGGAACCGCCAGGGCGGTGCCCCGCCCCTGGGCGAAGACGGCCAGGAGCACCAGGATAATTGCGATTAAAACCATGCCCAGCAGCTTTTGCCGCGCTTTGAGCCCCTGCGGGCTTTTGAGAGCGACCTTGAGGTAATCGTCCAGGAAGCCGATCAATCCGTAGGTCAAGGCCATGAAAAGGATCAGGAGCGCCCCGGGACTCCGGTTAGCCAGCACCAGGACGGCGGCCGCCAGCCCCCCGAGGAAGGCCAGGCCGCCCATGGTGGGTGTACCGATTTTTTGCAGGTGCCGGGCCGGCCCGTCGTCGCGCACCTGCTGCCCGGCCTTGAGGCGGATAAGCACCGGAATCAGCAAAACTTCCAGTCCCATAGTCACGGCCAGGGAAAGAAGGAAGGCGTAAATGACTAGCACTCCACATACCTCCCCTGGAGGCCGGCCACGATCTCTTCCATGTGCATGCCCCGCGACCCTTTGACCAGCACCACGTCGGCATCCCCAAGGAGATCGGCCAGAAGTTCGAGCGCTGCGCGGTTATCCGGCACGGAGAACACGCGCGATTCCGGAAGTCCGGCCAAGCGGGCCCCTTCGGCGATTAAACCGGCCAGGTTTCCCACCGTCACCAGGAGGTCGACGCCCTGGGCGGCCGCGGCCGCACCCACCACCCGATGGCCGCCGGGGGCCAACTCGCCCAGTTCCAACATGTCCCCCAGGACAGCCACTTTGCGCCTGTTTCCGGCAAGCTGCGCCAGGGTTTCCAGGGCGGCCCCCGTGGAAGTGGGGCTGGCGTTGTAGGCGTCGTCGATTAGGAGAATTCTTCCCAGGTCCAGGACCGCCAAACGCATGGCTGCGGGACGCAAAGTCGACAGCCCCCGACCTATTTCTTCACTGGAGAGTCCCAACTCCCGCGCCACGCCGATGGCGGCCAGGGCATTGACCGCATTGTGGCGCCCCGCCAGCGGCAGAAAATATTCGGCGCGGTTGGTGCCGTCCCGCACTTCCATCCAGGCCCCCGTACCTTCCGGCCGGTAGGAGGTGAGCACCAGGTCGGCGTCCGGTGACTGACCGTAAAAGATGACTTTTCCCCGGCAGCGAGCCGCTTCCCGGCGCAGAAGGGGGTGGTCGGCGCCCAGGAGCGCAAAACCTTGCGCCGGTATATGGTCCAAAAGTTCGCCTTTGGCCCGGGCTATGTTCTCTACCGAACCCAGAAACTCCAGGTGGCTTTCCCCCACCGTGGTGATCACGCCGGCGGTCGGCCCGGCCAGACGGCACAATTGATCTATTTCCCCGGACGCCCGCATGGCCATTTCCAGAACGGCCGCCTGGTGGCCCGGTCTAAGAGCCAGCAGGGTCAGGGGCAACCCGATCTCGTTATTAAGATTGGCCGGGGTCTTGTGGACAGATAGGCGCCCACCCAGCACACCGGCAATCATGTCCTTGGTGCCGGTCTTCCCGACGCTGCCGGTGACGCCAATCACCGGAAAGTCGAAGCGTTGCCGGTACCAGGCGGCCAGGCGCTGCAGGGCGACCAGGGTATCATCCACAGCGAGCAGGGCACCGGCCGCCCCGTCCGCGTCCCGGGCCACCACCGCGCCGGCGGCGCCCATTTCCCGGGCCCGGTCGACGAAACTGCGACCGTCGAAATTGTCCCCCCGCAGGGCGATGAAGAGGTCGCCTTGCTTAAGAGTACGCGTATCCGTACTCACTCCCGTGATAACGCCATCCGGATCGCCGCCCCGGAGCACGGCCCCGGTGGCGCGGGCTGCCTCTCCCAGCGTAATGTCCATGTTCAAGTCCGTCCCGTCCCTCGCTGTACCAGTTCTTCCAATATTATACGCGCCACTTCCCGGTCGTCAAAGGGAAGCCGCATCCTACCCACCAGCTGATAATCCTCGTGCCCCTTACCGGCAATAACCACCGTGTCCCCGGACCGGGCCCCGGTCAAGGCAAGGAGGATGGCTTCCCGGCGGTCCGGCTCGACGAAGTAGGAGCCTCCCCCGGCAGCCGCCCCGGCCTCCACCTCCCGCAGGATCTGTAACGGATCCTCGCTGCGGGGATTGTCGCTCGTGAGCACTGCCACGTCGGCCAGACGGGTGGCGATCCCGCCCATCAGGGGCCGCTTGCCGCGGTCCCGGTCGCCGCCACAGCCGAAGACCACCCACAGCCGCCCGCGGGTAAAGGACCGGGCCGTTCGCAACACGTTGTCCAGGCCGTCCGGAGTGTGAGCGTAATCCACTAACACCGCAAAATCCTGCCCCTGGTCCACGAGCTCGAAACGGCCGCTCACCCCGGCCAGGGTTTCCAGCCCCTCTTGGAGGACGACGGACGACAAGCCCCCGCCGGCCCCGACGGCACACGCGGCCAGGGCGTTGTACACGTTGAACAGCCCGGTAAGCGGCAGGCGTAGCGGCATTTCGCCGAAGGGACCGTGGGCGGTAAAGGAGGTGCCTTTGGGCGTTACGACGATGTCCGAGGCCCACACGTCACACCTTTCCCGGACCCCGTAGCGCAGGACCGGGGCCCGGCATTCCCGCACCACGGCCGCTTCATGCGGATCGTCGGCGTTGACCACGGCAAACTTGGCCGTCGCCTTGTGCTTGGTCGCGCCCAGGCAGCGAAAGAGACCGGCTTTGGCCGCGAGATAGTCGTCCATATCCTGATGGAAGTCCAGGTGGTCCTGGGTCAGGTTGGTAAAAACCGCCACATCGAATTCCACCCCCTCCACCCGGTGCAGGGCCAGGGCATGGGAAGAAACCTCCAACACAGCTGCCTGCACGCCGGTCTCCCGCATGCCGGCCAGCAAGCGGTAGAGATCAAGGGATTCCGGCGTGGTGTGCTCTACGGGCAGTTCGATGTCGCCGATCAGGTTTTGTACGGTCCCGCACAATCCGGTCGTCAGCCCGGCCGCCCGATAGATGGAGCGGATGAGGTGGGTGGTGGTGGTCTTGCCGTTGGTACCGGTCACACCCACCACCGCCATACCCCGGTCCGGGTGACCGTAAAACAAGGCGGACAAAAGGGCCAGCGCAAGGCGCGTGTCGGGTACCTGCACCCAGGCCACGCCTGGCGGCACCCCGCCCGGATCTTCCACCACTACGGCGGAGGCCCCTCTGGCCACGGCGTCGGCCAGGTAAAGATGGCCATCGGTGGCAAAGCCCCGGACGGCTACAAAGAGAAAACCAGGCTCGACGCACCGGGAGTCGTAAGCCAGGCCGCTCACGGCCCGGCCGTGGTCTCCGCCGACGGCGAGCACAGTCAAAGATCCGGTTAGCTGATCAAACCGCATTGGTCCGCCCCCTGCCGGAAAAACAAATCCGTTAAGTAATATGTATTGTAACCATAAAAGTTGTCTAATTTCCATCCTTCACCAGTACGCGGCCGGCGTAGCGCGCCTCGGTCTGGTCTTCGCCGCCCTGTTACCGTTATCCTGCCGCTTTTATGGCGTGTCGGACCCGCTCTGGCCCGGTATCTTGAAGTTCACCCGCACGGGGCTCCCCCGTGGGAGAAAGCTGCCGGCCGGCGGGTTCTGATCACTGGCCACCCCGCTGCCGACTTTTTCAACCTGCAGGCCCAAACGGTCCAAAAGCCCCGCCGCCTGTTCCACGGTCAGGCCGGTAAGGTCGGGAACGACCACCCTTGAATCCCCGCCCGGAATCCCGCCACCTGCTTCCAACAGAACCCGGGTGTCGGACCGGACCACCACGCCTGCGGCCGGGGTCTGGCGGGAAACAATCCACCCCTCACCCTGGACATCGGCCGACAGGCCCGCCCTTTGTAGTGCGGCCAGGGCGTCGGCCACGGGGTAGTTGGCCACGTTAGGCAGCGTCACCATCGTATGCTGTTCCGGTAGGGAAAACGGTGTCACCGGCTTCGTCATGCCCGGCTCTTCGGGCACCCGCAGATAATGAAGGGTATCCCCCACCACGGCGCTGAAAACAGGGGCGGCCACCACGCCGCCGAAATACTGACCACCCTGGGGCTGGGCTATCATGACCAGCACGGCCACCCTCGGGTCCTCCACCGGCGCAAAGCCTACGAACGAAGCCACGTATTGACCGCTGACGTAGCCGCCGCCCGCTCCCACCACTTGTGCCGTACCCGTCTTACCCGCAGCCGGGTAACCGGCCACCCAGGCGTTCTTCCCCGTACCCTTTTGGATCACGCCGGCCAGAAGCCGGTCTACCTCCCCGGCTACCGCCGCCGGTATAACCCGGGTGCTCAAAGGCTCCTCCTGCTGGACCACCCGGCCGTCCGGGCCCAGGATTTCCGATACCACATGCGGTTTGACCAGCAGGCCGCCGTTGGCGATCTCCGACATGGCCGTGAGCAACTGGATGGGCGTAACCGCAATGCTCTGACCCAGGGCCATGGTCGCAATGTTGAGGTTGGTCGCCTTCTTCTCGGGAATAATGATGCCCTGCGACTCACCCGGCAGGTCGATCCCGGTGCTTTGGCCAAGGCCGAAAGTCTGCAGGTACTTGTAGAAACGCTGCGCCCCCAGTTTGAGCCCCATATCGACAAAACCGGGGTTACACGAGTTTTGCACCACCTGAGCCAGATCCTCGCTGCCATGTCCACCGTCGTACCAGCAGTGGATGGTCCGGTCGGCCACCTTGATGAAGCCGGGATCAAAGAAGTGCCAGTTGGCGTTCACCACACCCTCGCCCAGCGCCGCAGTCAGGGTGACGATCTTAAAGGTCGAACCCGGCTCGTAGTTATACCAGATGGCCGGATTGCGATCCCAGACCGATTGGGGAGCCTGCTGCCAGGCGGCAGGATCGAAGGTCGGCCGCATCCCCATGGCGTAAAGCCCGCCCGTTTTGGGGTCCATCACCATTATCACAGCCGTCTTCGGGTGGTAAGTCGCTTCCACCTGATCCAACTCGCGCTCCACAAAGGATTGAATGGTAGCGTCGATAGTCAGTTTCAGGCTGTCCCCCGGTGCAGGAGGCAGATATTCTTCCCGGGCGCCCGGAATACTGCGGCCGCCCGCGTCATGCTCGATGAGGATGGCACCGTTCTCACCGGTGAGCTGTCGGTCATAGGTCTTCTCCACGCCGGTCAGGCCCTGGTTGTCCACACCGGTAAACCCCAGGACACCGGCCGCCAGAGAGCCGTACCGGTACTGACGCTCGTTTTCGGCCACCATGCCTATGCCCGGCAACCCCAACCCCTTTACCCGCGCGGCCGTCGCCGCGTCCACCTTCCGCCTTAGCCAGACGAAGGCCGCCTTCTGGGTTACCAGGCTTTGTATTCTGGCCTGATCCATGCCGGTGGCAACGGCCAACTTGGCCGCCGTCCCGGCGGGATCCTTCACCTGGGCCGGCACGGCGTACAGGGAATCCACGCTAACGCTGTCCACCAGAAGGTCCCCATTGCAGTCAAAAATGTCGCCCCTGGCGGCCTCCACCGGAATTTCCGCGGTATGGGCCAGAAGTCCCCTTTCCCCCAGTTGCTTTCCCCAGAGCAGTTGAACCCAGAAAAGGCGCGTCCAAATCAATATGAGGGCCAGACCGGCGGTCAACAGAAGGAAGGCCGTTCGCTTCTTAATGGAGAGAGTCCCGGGCAACGCTTTCACCACCCCGGCCGGCCAAATGACCTTGGCGACCGTATTTGGCCCGCACCCCGGCTATGGGGTCCGGTCGTACATTCCCATTCTTATGCTCGTCCGGTCTGGAGAATGTACAGCCTCTCCGGAAAGTGGCTGAGCGGGGATAGCTGAAAAAGCGTTTCCGGCCGGGAAAAGGCGTCTTGGGAGGTCTGGGTCCCGCCGCAGGAGTGATCAGCCGTTCTTGATCTTTTGTTCGAACCGGCTTACCATCTGGTTAAAGGCCTCAATCACCGGGTTCTTCACCGCATATACCTGCTTGGACGGCTGGGTGGTCGCCTGCACGATCGGCGCGGCAACCGGCGGGGCAACGCTTACCGTCAATACCGGCTGCCCGGAAGCCTTTACCATGCCCAGTTTGGTAGTGGCCACCTCCTCCACGTAGCTCAAGGAAGAAAACGTACTGACGGAGGCGTTCAGGTCCTGGGTACTGGCCTCCAGCGTGTTAATCTGGTTCTGCAAGGTATTCAACTGGTAATCCAGGGTATATAGTTGCGCATAGTAATAGGCCACGGCCATGCCGGTCAGGAAGATGACCATCACCATGACAACCAGGGAGCCCCTGTTTTTACGGGCTTTCGGTCTGGGGCGAACCGCCCGGACGGGTTCCTCCTCATAAAGGTACCCGGTGACAACCTTACTTTCCGGTGCAGCTATCAAGACGACTCCCCCATCCTTTCGCGGTCATCCCCCGTGACCGGTAATTTCTCCGCCGCCCGCAATTTGGCGCTGCGCGAACGCGGGTTCGCCTCCACCTCCCCGGGCCCCGGGGTTAGCGGCTTCTTCGCAACCAGCCGCACCACCGGCCGGTGATCGCACCGGCAGACCGGCAGCCCGGGCGGGCAAACGCAGGAACGCGCCAGATCGACAAAATATTGCTTGACAATACGGTCTTCCAGAGAGTGGTAAGAAATGACCACTACCCGGCCGCCGGGCGCTAACGCCTCTACGGCGGCGGCCAGCCCCCTTTGCAGATAACCCAGTTCGTCGTTCACAGCGATGCGCAACGCCTGGAAGGTCCGTCTGGCCGGGTGCGGCCCGACCCGGCCGACCCCGGCGGGCAGGGCCCCCCGGATCACTTCCACCAACCGCCCGGTGGTCACCACCGGCTCCCTGGCCCTGGCCCGCACCACCCCGGCGGCAATGCGCCGTCCGTATCGCTCTTCCCCGTACGTCCACAAAATGCGTGCCAGTTCTTTTTCGGATGCCGTCGCCAGGAGCCCGGCCGCCGTCAAATCCCCACCCTGATCCATGCGCATGTCCAGAGGACCGTCGGCGTGGTAGGAGAAACCCCGTTCGGGCTCGTCCAACTGGTGGGAGGAAACCCCCAGGTCGAAGAGAATGCCGTTTACCGTTTCTATCCCGAGCCCCCGCAGAACCTGACCCAGTCGGTCAAAGCTGCTGGCCGCCAGGCTGACCCGCGGGTCGGAGGCTAAGACCCCGGCCGCGGCCAGGGCGTCCGCGTCCCGGTCCAGCCCCACCAGCCGGCCGCCCGGTCCGAGAGAATCCAGCACAGCCCGGGCGTGGCCGCCGCCCCCCAAAGTACAATCCAGATATATGCCGTCCGGTGTCACAGCCAGGCTTGACAATACTTCTTCCAGCATCACCGGCACATGGTACAAATCATCCACCCCTGATTTAGAGGCCCGGGTCCAGTTCCAGCAACTTCTCCGCCACTTCCTCGTAGGAGGACGCGGCCTTGGCGCTGTATGACAGCCACTCTTCCCTCGCCCAAATCTCCACCCGGCTGGAAACACCCAGAACCATGACGTCTTTTTCCAGTTTGGCGTATTCCCGCAAATTGCCAGGTATCAGTATTCTGCCCTGCTTGTCAAACTCACACTCACTGGCGCCGGCGAAGAACACACGGGTGTAAGAGCGAGCTTCGGCACTGCCCGTGGGTAGGGAGCGCAGCCTGTTTCCCTGCTGGGCGAACTCCTCCGGCGGATACGCAAAAAGGCAGCCGTCCAGCCCTTTGGTGACGACGGGCCGCTCACCCAGCTCTTCCCGCAGGCGGGCCGGAATGATCAGGCGCCCCTTGCCGTCGATGGTGTGCTCGTATTCCCCCATGAACATTGCCGGCTCACCCCCGCCCGCTACCTGAGTCCCCTCTTCAGGTATTATCGACCCGGAGGAGGGGTTACTTTACCACTTAACACCACTTTACCCCACTTTTTCTCCCCGCGAGCGAAATTTCCTGCCTAATAAGGTCCGGCGGCTAAATTTTTCTGTAATATTTTTTGCGGCGGGGCCTGAAGAGGGCGGCGCGGGGCGGCCCCCGTTTCCTGCTATTGACATTCAGGGGGGCAAGAAAATGTAATTGGAATGATAGTCAGAGGGTGATTAAATTGACTTATAAAGGGCTGATTGAAGCAAATCCGGCGGTGATGTTGGGCAAGCCCGTCATAGCCGGGACCCGGATTACCGTTGAGCTGATCCTCGAAAAACTGGCCAGCGGTGAGAATATCGATCAGATCATGGAGGAATACCCCCACGTGACACGCGAGGGTATGCAGGCGGCCTACCAATTCGCCCTGGAATCATTGAAGATGTTGTCTACCCTCTTAGGGAGATCCTATAAAATAAATTTGGCATCCCTTTTCCAAGGCACGCCAAAGAGTCCTTCGGTAGTTTTACGATTAATTATTCCAGGTTCAATTCGCTTAAGGAAAACACGGTCCTCCCCGGCAAATCTGAACATAGTTAATTAGCTCCGTCAACTGGTGTCAACCAGTTCGGAGCCATCTTAACCTAATGTACTTAATGCAAAAGGGCAGAAGTATCTCTTCCTAAAACGGAACAATTGTTACGATTGTTGCCGGTTCCTCCCTGGGCTGGCTCCGGCTTCCCGGTCCTACCCATATGTGCATTTAGGAAAGCTTGGCGAATAGGTGACCGTTTTCAACTTCAACCGGGAACAACCCAACCGAAGTAATTCCAAAGGCCTTATAAAAACCTTTCGCGTAAACTTTGGACTTTTTGAGTGTGATAGTTCCACCAGGGCCGATGCGAATAGTATTGGTCTCTGGATCAAAGGCCAATTCAATGTTCGCGGCACGGAAAAACTCTCTTGCCCATTTATTGATGACCAGACTGTTCTTAGAGAGTCTAATGGCCGGGAGCTTTTTATTCCTGGATACTCCCGAACTTCTTCCGCCGCCCCTGCGCGGGACATAACTTTCAAATGCCATGAACCATACCCCCTTGTATTTGTCTACCCCGCTAATTTTACCATCAGGACGATCCTAATGTCAAGTTGGTCTCTTTATTAGGAGAATCACCATCCATATCACGTCTTACATCTTGGCCCGCCGGTTGTTTTTGATTCTCATGCACACAAATGGCAGATGTATGTTTCGCCGCCCTCAAAGGCCGTTTTACCATGCGCTACCCAAACGTCACATGAGCCTCCCGGGTAGGCCTCCCTACCACTCCACACGGGGCTTCCATGACCGCTGTTAGGGCGTACCGTCAACAAGGAGGGCCGGGAAAGCCGGCCGTCACTCCTCCTGGGCGACAACTCGGCCACGCTGGGAAACGGCACCCCAGCCCCCTCGTCGGCGTCCAACTACCGTTTCCTCTTCAGGTAATCGGCCAGATCGGCCCAGGCTTTCGCGGCCGAAAACATCACCCTTCGGTTTTCCCCTTGCAATATCGATCTCTACATAAGGCAAAATCAACCGGCAAGGTAACCAGACCCGGGCAGTACCCTGCCACCCACGCGCCAACTTGGCCAACACCTGGCCAGTCGGCTCACCAACGGTTCCACTCGAGGGCTGGCGTTTCCTTCTATTGACATTCAACGGGTCAAAAACTATAATTTGAATGATAATCAGGGGGTGATTAAATTGACGTATAAAGGGCTGATTGAAGCAAACCCGGCGGTGATGTTAGGCAAGCCCGTCATAACCGGAACCCGGATAACCGTCGAATTAATCCTCGAAAGACTGGCAAGCGGTGAGACGATGGATCAAATCCTGGAATCTCATCCCAGGCTCACGCGAGAGGCCATTCAGGCAGCGATAGCGTTTGCCCGAGTAAATTATCAGCAGGATAACAAAACACCACGGCAGTGAACTAGTTAACAGTATTTATAATATGAGCTGTAATGATGGACCTACTTTTTAATAGTTCTTCATACTTCTCCCTATCTACATTTTTCTTTTTACTTTTTAAATCCGTAGAAAAGGATCCCACCTGTGGATTATGTATAACAGCTATTTTCTTTTTATTTTGCACAAACAAATCCAAGGCTTTGATAAATGTCGATGACAGTTTCACTGGCTCAATTATAGGTATGCTATGCTCTCCAAGGCGATGAGCATCCACCAATTCTCGTAAGGCTAGCAGTTCATACTGTCTTCCTCGTAAATACGGGAAATACATAAGACCTAACCTCCAAATTTGTTATTCAAGAAAACATTTAGCTGTTGGTAGTCGGACTTTTTATATTTTGCAAAATATGCTAGAAACTTCAACTCGTATGGTATATTTTTGTATTCCTCTATTTGTACAGTGCCCCTGTTTTTTAGCTCCTTCAACATATACTGATAAGATAGTTCAACATTAATATTCTTAAAAAGTTTATAACATTGATTGTAGTGATTGACTTGTGATACCGCAGGCAGCTCTCCGTAATGGCTTTCTAAGATATTTTCAAATTCCTTTTTTCTTAAAATCTTAAACATAACATTTGGATCTAATCTGGAATTGTCCCTTACGGGTTCTTTTCTAAGGCTAAGCCCATTACGTTTCGTTAAAATATAAATACCAACAGGGTAATTTTTCAGCCATCCCTCTAGCTTATCATACTTACCCTCGCACGTTACCACACACACACGATCAAAAGCTTTATAGTAATCACTTAATTGGCATTCTAAGCGATAAAAGCCATCCAGTTCTGTTTTTATTTCATAAACAACCGCTTTTCCGTTTATCAATACAAAGTCAGCGATTGATTTCCTGATTGGTATCTCGGTTAAAGCCGTAGTCGTTTTCCAACTATGTTTAGCAATTAACAATTTGTTTAACAGGGTATTTTTATATACATATTCGTTTCGATAACTGCGCGCCATAATTCGGTATATTTCGTTTATTAGAATTCGATTGCTTTTTACCTCACTGTCTTCTATGTATCGCTTAATCACTTCACAGTATGTGCTATTAAACTGCCCTGTTAGCAAATCTGCAAACGTATTTTGGGTGAAAACTCTATTCAAGATAAAATTATTTAACCTCATTCTACCACCCCTCTTAATCATACTCTTTTCCCCATAACAGACACTAGTTTATGCGCATAATATGCATTATTAAGCTCCAATGCTCTGCCCTACACATAGGACGTAACTGCCTTTTCCTCATCTTTCCCATAACGGTTTCGCATTTCCAACGTCATCCGGCCTATGCCCCCGGGGCTTAGGTCAGTCAGACGACCAGAGATACTCCGGTTTCGGCGAAAGAGAATAAAACTAATACGTTTAAGATAGTCTAACGCCTTGCCTCACATACAGAGAGAGCCTCCCCGCAGGCGGCTATGCCTTACGGGCTCTGAGAGATACATGACGAGTCCGGAATGAGGACCTGTCTTTTGCCGTTACCCTATCAGCGGCACTTCCTGATACTCCGGTGCCTTGGTCGCGGTGGCCAAAGCCGTAATGACCAACTGCACATGCCCGGGCATTTCGATGCCCATGGCAGCAGCCCCGTTGGTAATCGTCTCCCGGTTGACCGCCCTAGCGAAAGCCTTATCCTTCATTTTCTTCAACACCGATTTGACTTCCAGGTTATCCAGGCTCTTGTCCGGTCTGACCAGTGCACAGGCGATAACAAAACCGGTAAGCTCGTCCAAAGCAAGGAGCGTCTTCTGAAGTAACGTACGCTCCCCATCCCAGTCACGGGCGTGAGACTCTACGTTGGTGATGAATTCGTCATCATAACCATGGGCGGTGAGAATCTCCCGCGCATGGTTCGGGTGGTCCTGGGGATATTTTTCGAAATCGATGTCGTGCAGCAGCCCGACGGTACCCCAATATTCGACATCCTCGCCGAACTTATCGGCATAGGCCCGCATGGCAATTTCCACGGACAGACTATGCCTCAGCAGTACTTCGCTTGTTACGTGTTGCCGCAAAACCTGCCAGGTCTCATTTCTTATCACTGTTCGCGTAAAGCCTCCTTGTGCGTAATATGTCTCCTTGCGGAAGAATAGTTATGTTTCCGACTTTACTATAATGGCCGCAGATGAAGGTGTCAAGCCAATCCCTTGCAGTCGGTGTCGATCCAGGTTCTTTGGTGGATCCCTGGAATCTGGGCGTAAGATCATAGCCCCTTGCGTATTGGAACCTTGCCTCCTCCGTTTCATCCAACCCTTAGACCGACAGGCCCCAGGCCGGGAGGCTTCCTTTCAGGGCACCTTTTTTTCCAGCCCCCCCGTCAATTGCCCGAATATTCCCGCACCT
>Ga0307376_10002583_pt1 | contig 17601 bp, 20 predicted proteins | sample TR2MG_FD_202536 | JGI IMG/M metagenome (GOLD analysis project Ga0307376, IMG submission 202536) | Soil microbial communities from Risofladan, Vaasa, Finland - TR-2 | ecosystem: Environmental > Terrestrial > Soil > Coastal area > Acid sulfate soil | place: Finland: Risofladan, Vaasa | collected...
CTCCCGCATCAGGGAGCAGCAGCTGTCGCGTGGCAGATTAAGCGGGATTAAACCGGCGTTTCAGGGGGTTTGAGTCAGATTATCCGTCCTGGAAACGACCGTGACTGTCACATTAAGGGTGTATACATTCGGGGGTTCGGCGGGGTGAAGCGGGGCCGGCGAGGGGGGTTGTGCGGAGGGTGTCCGGCGTGTTATGATCGGCGGTGGCAGGGGTCGGATTGTGCTTCTGGTGAGGCTATGCCAGTCCTACTGTGAGCTCGTTCGGCTCCTGTCCTTCTTCAGCTTCTCCTCGGCCTGCTGGGCATCTTCCTGCGCGTGGCCGAAGACGTCCTCGATGGAGACCAGCAGATTGTCGATGAGCTCGGCCAGCACTTCCGCCTGCTTGAGCGGATGCTCTGCGTCCTCGACGGCAACCGCGAGCAGCCGCTTCGTGCGCTCATCGTAGTTTGCCGTCGAGTGCGCCCGGATCCGTTGGATGTCGCCCTCGATCATCTGCCTGAGCGACTTCCACCTGTCCCGGAAGCGATTGCACAGAACGTATCCCGCTCCCGGACCCGGCACGCAGCTCATTGTCTCCAGCCACAGCACCTGACTGCCGGCCGCCGACGCCACTTCCTGCGGCTCGACCACTGCCCTTCTTCTCCCTGCTCCCTGCTTCGTCTGCCTCGGCATGGGGCGTATCTCCCTTGTGTGAGTGATCGCCCCTGCCACCGCCGCCTGTTCGCTTGTTGATTGTCCCCTACCCCGTCGCCCCAGGGTCGTGATCGAGGCGCTCGACCTTCGGCACATCGTACACTCCCGGCGCGCTCGTCCCCCACAGCACCTCGCAGATGAGTGCGGGGATGATCTCGAAGACCGTGCGGTCCGATAGATGGTTGATGATTGCGAAGACGCGCTGATCGCCAGTGTAGGGGAGCAGGTAGAGCGTCGCCATGACTCCCCGGCTGAGAGCATCCCGCTTCAGCTTGCCGCCGTCCACCTGGAAGCGGTGAAGGCGCCTGCCCTCGCTCTCCTGGAGGCGCTGTCCGCTCTCTTCAGCCGACCCCTGTTCTCCCGGATGCGTCATGTCTGGGCGGCTCCCGTCTCGATCTCGTCGCTGTTGGCGGGGATCTGGTTGGCCTGCTCCAGCCGCTTCCGATCCCTGGCTCGAGCGGCGGCCTTCGCCGACTTCACCAGGTGGGGCGGGAGGCCGACATAGGGATCGTCGGAGCGCTCCAGCTCGGCGAGGCACTCGTTCAGCGCCGCCTCGGCGCCGATCTCGAAGGCCCGGCGGAAGATCCTCTGATAGGCCTGGCGCGGCGACTCTCCGTGTTGGAGAAAGATGTCGATCGGCGGGATGTTCAGCCCCGCCACGAGGCGACGAGCCCACCGGCGCTGCTCTTCGGGATCTCGGGGGAGTCGCTGCCGCCCCATCAGGCCACCCTCATCAGGAAGTGCCTGGCGATCATGCTCACCTGTTTCGGGGCGAGCTCGTCGATCTCGATCTTCTTCTGAACGACGAGCTGGCGCAGCCAGCGCCGAAGCGCCATGACTTCCCTCATCCGCCCCTCGCTCTCCTCGTGCACCTGGGCGATCACGCCCTCGGGGAATCCCTCGAAGAGCGGGGCGATTTCCTCGGCAGTCGGCAGCCGGAGACGATACCGAAGCAACACGCGCCCGGCAAACTCTCGATGCTCTGCGAAAACGGCCTCCAGGGATGGAGTCCCTGCCAGCAGGAAGGTGTGGGCGCTCTCGTCGTTCAGCCACCGAATCACATCGAGCCACTTGTAGCTGGCGATCGCCTGGGCGTTGTCGAGGATGATGATGCGGGGCTGATCGATGCTCTCCTCGATGAGGTAGCGGGCCAGCGTGAAGGGAGAACGGAAGTCCCCGCAGACGTGGAGAGCTCGGGCGATCATGGAGAGGATGTGGCGGGTGCCGATGAGGCCGGCCGCCGGAATGCTGATGTGGGCGGGGAGCCCCTTGCTCTCCTTGCAGAAGATGCGAGTGTTAACCGTCTTCCCGGTGCCGGGATCGCCCACCAACAGGATGATGCCCTGCTCGGTCTTCTCCGCCTTCGCCGCGAGATCGAGCGCCGTCAAACATTCCCGCAGAGGTGCGATTTCGAGGATGTCCTGATTGTCAAGCCGCCATGTTCGTATATGCTGCATCCTAGTGGCCTGTCGACGCCCAAGTTGTGAATGCAAGAGCCCACACGCCGACTATGAACATGTAGGCGTCCTGGACTAGGTGCTCGACGCGCAAAATCGGCCAGCGCCTTCCGGCCATGTGAATAGTCGCCGCCAGCAACCATATGCCGATGCTCAGTCCTATGGCATTGCCTACCATTATTCGCCCGCTATCCTTTCCTCACTCCAGATCGAGGCCGTGGACAATGATACGGTCTTCGTCCTCATCCCCGTCAGTCTGCTCACCCCTCATCACCGCGATGATCTCGTCGGCGGTGGCTCCGTCGTCTCCATCCGCCGGCCGCAGGCGCTGCTGCTTGGGGAAATCGAGGATCCCGGCCTCGCGGCGAGCCTTGCGGAGCTTCTCGACTGTCTCCTCGAAGGTCGGCCCGTCCTGCGTCTTCGCCTCCTCGGCGATCTGCTCCGCGGCCTTCCTCACCCGCCTCTTTTCGCTCCGCAGCTCCTTCAGCTCGGCGAGGTCCTTCGGATTGTCGGGGTTCCGGACTTTCTCGCGGGCCGCCGTGCAGATCGGCTTGCCGTCCGATCCGTAGATGAAAACCTGCGTGAGGTCGGCGGTATCCCACCGCACTTCCATCTTCAGCCCCTCATAGCCCTGGAGAACCGGGTGCTGATAGAGCGCGTTGTGGAGCTGCACCGCGCCGCGCCGCACCAGCCGGCCCTTCTCGCGCTGAAGGAGGACTTGCCGGAGATACTCCTCATCCGGGACCTGGAGAACACCATTGGTCTTCGATACCCAGGCCATGAGGGGACTCATCTTCATCGTGCGATTGTCGGCCTGGTGGTAGGCGCCGGTAAGCCAGCTATGGAGCCCATAATTGAGCGCTTCGAGTGTGGGATATTGCTCCCACGCCTTCGGTCCCCTCTCCGGGGGCAGGTGAGACTCGGGCTTGTTCTTCGGATTGGGGCCGCAGTAGCACGCGCCGAGCGGCCGCTCGAAAGAGCGGTGGAGGGTGCCGTAGAAGCGCTCGATCTTGCCCTGCTGCCAGGGAGACTGCACCGCGGCGTGCCGGACGTCCCCGCAGAGATGGAGCTCCGTCCCGAGGGTTTGGCAGACGTCCTCCAGCCAGTCTGAGACCTGGATCTTACCGTTGTCGCAGTGAAGGTGAAGCGGGGCGCCACACATCGGCCACTCCCTGGCGAAGTCGCCGGTCTTCGGCAGCATGGCATGGAGCAGGACCGTCTGGAGAATGGCGACGCTCGGGGTGGCTTTCGTGTAGCGAGCGAAAAGGCAGGAGCGAGTGCATTCATCGAGCATAGCGGTGAGCTGGGGCCGATAGGGTTTGACGCCCGGATCCCCATCCCATACGAAGAGATCGGCAACGGTGCAATCGAAAACCCAGGTATGGTTCCGATGAGGGACCTCCCACCGGCCGGTGGGCTCGAAGCGGGCTCGCCACTCCCGATCCGACATGCGGGCCGCCTGCGGGACCGTCTTCGCGATCCGGTAGAAGGTGCTGTCGCTGGCCTCACACTCGGGGAACTGCTCGCGCACTTTGGCGATGAGCTGCGTGAGATCGTAGTGCCGGGTGGCCTTATCCGTGTAGATCCCTCGGAAGTAGGCCTCGATCTCGCCGGAGAGGACTCGGCGCACATCCTTGTCAGAGCGGGGCTTCCGGTTGAGGGCGGCGGCGCCGGACTTCTCCACGGAGCGGAGCTTGCGGCTGATCGTGATCTCGGAAAGGCCGGTCTTGAGGCTCAGGGCGGCCACCATTGCGGAGCGTCGATCGCCCCCGGTACGGGAGATCTTCAGGAGCTTCGGGTAGAGATCGATAGCCTCGGCCTGAAGGCTCGCCGGAACAGTCTCTTCGTGCCTCTTCTGGCGGCGCTGGAGCTGCCGGCGCTTGCGGCTGATCCACTGGGCCGGATGCTTGACGTCCGGAAGGGCCGACTGGCGGGCAGCGTCCAACTCGCCCCGAGGGAGGAGCGCCTTCAGCGCGTCGTCACAGGCGACGATGGCGGCGAAGTCCTTGCGGCGCCGAGCATCCTGAAGGCCGGTGATCAGCTCCTCTACCCGGTTGTCATAGGTCGAAGACGCCATCATCTTCCTCGGCCGCCGGGGAATCGCCCAGCGAAGCCGCCGTTTCAGAGGCGGCGGTCGCGGCCTTCGGCAGTTCCTCTGCCAGGTAGCGTCGATAGCTTGAATCAGACAATGTGGAAAGATCGAGCTTCCGCAGGAGCGCCAGTAGAAAGGCGGGGCGAGCCTCCTCGGGAAGGGCGAGATAGGCCTGCTCGGCCGCCTTGGTGAGAGCCGTTTCGCGCGCCGCCTGCTCGCGGTTGACCTTCGCCACCGGGGTGAGATTGGGCTCTTTCTTCGGAGAGGGAATAGCCTTCGCGGAACAATCAAGCGGCAGGTGCTCCTCTAGCTCATCCCTCTGCGCCTTGGGCAGGCGGGAGAGCTTGCGAAGAACCGTCCACGGCCGGCGGGGAAGGTGCTCGGGCCAGGCTCGGGCCACCCACATCATGTGATAGAGATAGGTTCGGCTCTTGCCGAGCCTGCGGGCCACCGCCTGGAGAACCCTCGTGGTTCCCTCTTCGCCCAAGGCGTCGAGCGTCGATACCATGCGCCGGCCGAGGTTCCACCGCTTGGCGTTCAGCTCGAAGAAGTCAACGCGGCCCGTCTGGTCGATCAGGGCGAGTGCGTCCTCCCACTCGGATAGCCTCTCCTCGATCTCGGGGGGGATCTCCGCAAGGTCCGTCTCGGCTCGCCAATTGTCTCGGCTCATGTTAGGCACTTTTTGCACATTATCTGTGCCCGTTACAGGCGTTACCATATTAGCTAGGCACTTTTGGCGCGCTATTTGGTTCGGTTACGGCAGTTACAAAGCAGGCTTCATTCCTCACCGGAACCGCCTTCCTCTTTCGCCTCGCGCTCGCGCAGCAGGGCGAGAATATCACTGCGGAGGAAGCGACGCTCCTTGTGGGGGCCGACCTCGAAGTGCCGGATATTCCCTTCAGTGGCCCATCGATACAGCGTGACTCGGCTCACCCCGAGGATTCTCGCTGCCTCACCAGCTCGTATCAGATCACTATCTGGAGCCACTTCCGACCTCCCTCAGCCTGTATCGTATGCAACGAGCATAACAGATGCATCGCGGCGTGTCAACCCCCTCTGCAACCTTTCTACGGCGGTCTGAGCGCAATCACACCGGGGGCGGGTCCGGGAAGCCTGGGGGCTCGAAGTGCCGTGCTCCGAGCCCCCGTCAGGAGCTCGACCAACCGGCGGGGCTGCCGTAACCCCGCCCCAAACCCCACCTCGGGGGAGAGACAGCGCCAGAGGGAGGGGCCGGCGACCTGTCTGCCGGAGAACAGGGCGGGCCGGCCCCTCGGGGGCGCGGCGATCGTTTCTGAGGGGATGCAGCGAGCGAAGGCGCAAACCGGGGCCTCGGCGCGCCGCCAGGATGCCTTGTTCAGCCCTGAACATCGCCGGAGACGAGCGCTCAGCCGGCGAGAAGGGTATCGGTCGCCCGGAATTGTCTGCGGCGATTCTGGGGCTCCGCGGGATGAGCCGGCCTCCCTGGAATGCCCTTGTGCACTCGTGTACATTGGCCGTGCCGGGCGTTCGGCGTCGGATGAGAGGGTGCCGCCATGAGGCGAAACGCCGTCCTGGGGCGATGTGAGAAGGCATTCCTGGGTTCCACCGCGGGGAGAGGTGGCCGAGGTCACGGAACACCTCTCCCCGTTGGTGGAGGCGGCGGCCGGCGGCAAGCCGGGAAGATGAGGGCGGATAGCAATCGCGGCCGTCACGCGTGGGCCTCCAGCTGCTGCTTCTTCCGGGCCCGGTAACGCCGTTTGATGTCGCGGGGATCCGTGAGAGGAGAGGTCCCCTCCATGAGGAAGCGACTCAGCTCGGTGCGGCTGAACTGAATGCGGGCCTTCTTGCTCGTCTGAAGGCCTTTCAGCCGGCCGCAGTCCATAGCGTAGCGGAGAACGTGAACCTCCACCCGCAGGAGCGCGGCTGCCTCCCGTATGCTGATGAGATCGGCGGGGAGTCTTTCCAGAAGGGATCCCGAGGCGCCCGCGATGAAGGTGCTGAGACGATCTCGTGGGATCCGGATGAAACGGCCGACCTTGATGGCGCCGATCTCTGGTTCCCTGGAAATCAGGCGCCGCATTTCGCTCGGTCGCAGCTTCATCATGGCGGCGGCTTCCTCCAGCGTGAGATATCCGGGGATGTGGAGGTTTGCCTCGGGCAGGCGCTCGCCCAAGGCTCGCAAGCGCAGCGTCGGCCCCGATGATTGGGCGGGGATCCGCTCCCAGAGGAAGCGCCATATCTGAAAGAGCGTCTGCCGGCGGGGCTTCCTCATCATCCCGCAGATGTAGCGCCGGGCCTTTGCGGCCGGCATCCCCACGCCCCGCCCGAGCTCCTTGTAGGAGAGGCCGGCGCCGATCCGCATAAGCTCCAGAATACCGGCGCGGCAGATATGGCGGAGATCGATGTTCAGGATCTCCTCATCGAGAACAGGCGCTGGCTGCTCGCTGGCCGTGTCGAGCACCTCAATCCCTTTCCCTCCTCGCTGAAGTGACTCAGCCGTCATTGTCCGCCCTTGCCTCCCGCGCCACCTCGATAGGCGCGCCGCTCATATCGAAGAGATCGAAGAGGCTCGCCGTGGAAACACGCACCTTCCCGGCGACGCGACAGGTGCGCAGCTTCCCCTCCCCGATGAGGTCGCGGATATCGTCGGTAGAGAGCTGCGCTATCCGTGCCGCCTCCGTGACTCGAAGCCAGAGGGGAACCTGCGAGTTTAGCGCCGCAGCCACCACTTCCGCGGGAGTCATGAACATCCCACGCAGCGCGAACGAACCCACTGCCCGGTTGAACTCCAGTGCTTCTGCCAGAATTTCCGATGGTGCCGCCATCTATCTTACCCTTCCTTGCTTGTATGGTCCTGCCATCATCACATCACCCTCAGTCCTCCCCGTTACGGCGGGGGAGGCCACGAGTACCAGCTCCCCACTATGCCGTCGTAGTCGCTCGCCATGATGAGCCGGTTTCCGTCCTCATCCAAATACGTGATCTGAAGCTGCCCGGTCGGACAGATGGATATGTCGATCGGCGAGTCCTCAACCTCCTGGTCGAAGCAGTAGACGGGATCGTGTCGGCCAAGTGGGGGGAGGGGAGGCGTGGCCGCCATCCGGGCAGCGTCGCCATCAACGTAGGTTGTGAAGTAGATCTCCGTTCCATCGGTATAGAAGGTGTAGTGCTCCCCGTCGAGTGATGTGGCGATGCAGGGATTGCCGACGGCCATCAGAGGCTCCCTCCATAGGCGTATCCGAAGTCTTCGAGGTACTCATTCGCGCCGTCCGTGATGACGCCCTGGGGGATGTCCGCCCCAGGGATGAAGATCTCGATGTGGTGGCCGCCGTCCGATCCTACGCTGTCGGTGACACGGATCCCGCCGGCCGTCGCCATCTGCCCTCCCGCGGCGCGCCGAGGGCCTCTGCCCGCTCCTCTCAAAGCGCTCACATAGCTCGGCTCCGCCGCGGCCTCCAGGGAGAAGGCCCCGCCGCCGAGCTCGGTGAGGCCGGCGACTGAGCGGGGGGCGGCGGCCGTCAGCTTGTCTGAGATCATCGCCTCTGTGGAAATGGCGCTGAGTGCGGGCATCCCTTCGGCGAACGCGGGCCCTCGTGGAATCATGCGCTGCGAGATCTGTCTCTGCTCCTCAGTACCGAGTGACCCCCAGATGTCTTGCTGAGCTGCGCTCATGTTTTCGGGCTGGGGAAGTGAGCCGGCAGAGGCGAGGGCGATGAACTCTTCGACGGACTGTGCCTGGGCGGCCTGGCGCTCCTCGAACCCCGGCGCGGGCATGGCGGCCTCTGCTTCGGCGGCCTCCCGGCGCCCCTTGACGGCATTCCAAACCATCGCGCCCACCTCGGCCGCCAGAAGGGCGGTCCCAACATACGGGACGGCACGGAGGAGCCCCTTCGCGGCGAGCTTGGCGCCGCCCCGTGCGATCACGCCCCCGGCGACTCCTCTCGCGGCGGCACCCGCACCGATGGCCCCGGCTCCCTCAGCCGCCGCGGCGCCCGCGGCCGCCCGAAGGCCGACAGCGCCGGCGACGCGGCCCGCCCCCGCCCGCGCCATGCCCCAACCCCTCGCCACCGGGGGACCGGCCAGTCCGAGCAGGCCGACTGCGCCGAGGCCGAGGCCGCCAGCGACGCCTCCCTTGATGAGCCACTGCCCCCCCGGCGTCTCGGCGATCTGCGTCAGGAGCTTAACGAACTCGCGAAGCGGAGGGAGAATCGTTGTGATCGCTGGCAGCAAAGCCTGGCCGATGAGCTCATTCAGGTCGCCCATTTCGTTGGCAAACTGCTTCGTCGCCCCTGCGCCCTCGGCCAGCTTGAATGCCATAGGACCGGTGTTGGCGTCGATCGCCTTGAGGAGGGAGTTGAAGTCGCCGGACTTCAGGGTGGCTTCGTCGATGATGATCCCGTAGCGCACGAGTGCGCTGGCCATATCGGCCCCGAAGGCCTTGCCGACGGCGACAGCATTCGACTTCAGATCCCCCCCCAGGACGGCCGCGATGTTGAGGACGCGGGGCGTGAGCTCCTCGATCTGATGCTGCGTCAAGTTGAAGGTGGTGAGTATCGCCTGGACAGTGATGATCGTCTCATCGCCCACGGTGGTGAGCTGCTGGAGGTCGGCGGCGAGCTTCATCAGCCGGTTCTGGTCGATAACCTGGCTCGATCCCTCGATGGCTGCGGCGAGGCGCTGCTCAGCCTCCTCCTGCACCCGGTAGGCGGCGATGGCCTTCGAAGCGAGGGCCACCGTGGCGACGCCGACGCCGACGAGGACCATGGAGACCGCTCGCAGCTCCTGCTGATAGGTTTTCGCCGCCCCCGCCATCGAGCGGAATGATATCTCCGTTTGATCGGCAGCGGCCTTGGCCGAGGTCCCGACGCCCTTGGTGGACCCGGCGACCCCTTTCATTGCCTTCTCGGTCTGATCGCCCGAAGTCTTCGCCGTGGATGCTATGCCTTTGAACTCGCCCTGGACCTGGGAGCCGGAGGTCTTCGCGGCCGAGGCCATGCCCTTCATGTCCGCGCCGGTCTTCCCGGCGGCCGTGCCGACGCCCTTGACGGCGGTGGCGCCGGCGGTTAGCCCCTGATCCAGGGCTGTACCCGTAGCCTTGCCCGAGTCTGAGATACCCTTCAGCTCGGTCTTCGTCGCGCTAGCGACGCCGCGGATGGCGGCGCTCGCCTTGTCCTTCGCGTCGATTTCGATCAGTAGCTTCTCGGACATTGGCCTGTGCTCTCAGGAGCGAGAGCAGGTCTCCTATGCGCTGGCGGCGGGTTCGTTCGGGTTCCCATCCGGCGAGCTGGAAGAAGGCGACGCAGAGGTCTCGGGTGACACTTCTGGGCCGTCCTGCTCGCTGGTCTCGTCGGATTCCTGGCCCGCGGCCGCCGCGAGCCTCTTGAGTTCCGGGGGGGATTTTGGGCTCTCCCACAGGGGGATCGCCAATTCGATAACTTCGTCCCACAAACGGGCGAAGGCCGATGCCGGCCAGGACCCGATGACCCCCGCGGTGAGATCCGGATGATGCGTCTTGAAACATGCGAGGGCGAGGTGAACCCGCCCCTTCGCTGAATTGACCACCTTGAGATCCACGATCGGCCCGACCGTTGCCTCGAAGCGCTCAATATCGAGCAGGCGTGGACTCTCCCAGGTGAGCGTCTTCCCGTCGATCGCAAAGGTTCCCGTAGTCTTCTCTGCTGCTGCCGCTTCCGCCATGTTCGTCGTCTCCTTGATCGGCCTGAGTCGCCGGCAATATGGTGCGGTGGGGGCGAGGGGGCTATGAGACCCCCTCGCCGGTCGTCACTGCTACGACTTCTGGACCTTGATGATGCAGCGCCAGTCGCCGGGGGCGACGGTATAGTTCCCCTGCGTGGAGAACCAGGAGCGACCGCTCTTCGAAGCGTGCTCCGAGTCCGGGCCGAGCGACTTCAGCGCGCTCGGCTCGTTCTGGTACTGGGCGATGAACGGCTTGACGGGGCCTTCGGTGTAGGCGACGTAGAAGTCGCTTGCGACCGTCAGCTCCGGGAGCGCCATCGGGCGAATCCGGCCCTTCCAGCCGTTGCTCGTGCCGCTGATCGCGTCGGCGGTGGCGATGGTGCGGAAGAGATGGAACACGTCGGGCCGGACGATCACATCGAAGACTGCATCGGGGCGGCTGCCGATGCGCAGGCACTGGCCGCGATCATCCTTGAAACGGTTGAAGGCGGCAATCGCCTGGCCCAGCGAGAGGCTGATGTCGGCGATGTCGTCGTCATCGTATCCGGTCGTGAGGAAGTTGCTCTGCGTGCCGGAGTCGCCCTCGGAATGGTCGGTATCGCAGATGTACTGGCCGTCATAGCAGAGCGTGGTCTCGGCGGCGGCGATCAGGGCGGCGAGCAGCTCGTCGGGATGCTGCTTGGCGAAGGCTCCCATCTGCTGGATGCGCATGGCATACTGGCCGAGCTTGTCTGCCTGCAACTCGCTCACCGGGATCTCGACCGTCGCCTCCCAGTCACGCACGGTGACCCGGAACTCGGCGAGCGTGTTGAACGTCCGGCCCTGGATCTCGTCGAGCCACTCCCTCATGCGCGGCGGCGCGCCGAGTGCGCGGTAGTCAACGGTGCGCTGGTTGGAGACGACCCGGTTGGCGAACTGTGTCGTGAGTGCCGGGGTGCTCTCATAGCCGGCGACGAAGAAGCCCTCGATGAGGACCATCGTCTCCTGGTAGGAGAGGCTGGGCATCTCGACGCTGGCGGCCAGCGGGGAGATGCGGCCGACGCCGGCGCGGGCGCCCTCGATGTCCAGCGCTCCACCGGGGCCGCGGTTGGCGGCGGCGAAGACGAAGGCGGGGTCAAGCCCGAGGCGGCGGGCGGTGGCAACTAGTGCGGAGCTGATTGACGGCATGTCTGCGTCTCCTTGCTGTAAATGGGTAGTCTCGCTCTGCTGCGATTCTCAGGCGGCGCCGCTGTCCGCCTCCTGCGGCCGACCCTTTGTATCCACCTCAATAGGATGATCGAATGATCTCCATTGTTGCTGACTTCCCCAGATGGTGGCGATGAAGTCCGGCGTGCCGGTGCGTATGCCGGATTTGTTCGCCCTCAGCCCCTGGATGAGCTCGGCGTGAAGGGCGGGGAACTCGCAGGGGCTCGTTCCGCTCAGATCGCGATATTGAGAGACGTATTCGCCGATGGCTCTCACTGCCTCGCCCATCCGCTCGCCCAAGCCGGTCATGATCCCGTCGATCTCCAGGGCCTTACCGACAATGGATTTCGCCTCTTTCACGCGGCCCCTGATCTCGCTCAGTAGAGCGGCCTTCTTGGCCTCCGTCTGCTTCGCCTCGGCCGCGCCGATCCGGCGCTCCAGCTCGCCGACAGCAGCATCGAGCCCGGCCAGGTCCTCGGCCGCCTGATCCCGAGCCGCCCGGCTCTTCGCCAACTTCGCGGCCGTCAGCTCACCCAAGGCAGATGCCCCGAGGTCGGCGTTGAACTGCGCCTCCGCCTTGTCGAAGGCCGCCTGAGCGGCCTCCCGTCGAGACTGGATCTCCTGCAACCGCTGCCTGAGCCCGTCGAGGTCCTTCGCTTGCCCGGTAGTGGCTTTTTTCGCCGCCTTCGTGTTGGCCATGTCGCCTCCTGGTGTCTTAGAACTGCCTTGCCTTGCCATCGACCCGATCGACGCCCGCCTGCGGGTTCTCCACGCCGACGAGAGGGCGGCCCGACCAAAGCCGAGCGACGACCATGCCGAGGCCGCGTGCTCGCCCGTCAGGACTTTCTATGAGGGCGGCACGGAGCTCCTGGCCGAGGTTCGGGAAGAGGCCCGGGGACTGCCCGGCTATCTGCCGGTATTCTGTCTCCGCGGTGCGGATCCGGTTGATCGCCTGCTCCATCTGATCGACGAGTCCGGCCCCCTGCCGCTCCAGCTCGACCACTGCCCGGACAACTGAGCGGGCCGCCCTAGTCGCGGCCTCCATCTCTCCGATGAGCTCGGCCCGGCGCTCTTCACGATAGGCGCAGCGCGCCTCGTGGACTCTCTCGCCGAGATCGACAGCGCGGTTGGCGTCGCGACGACTGCGCTGCGCCTCGGCGAGCTGCCCTTCCAACGCCTCCAGCTCATCGGCCAGTGGGGCTGAGCCCGTTCCTTTAATCATGTAGCTCTCTCCTCGGGGCGTTAAGCTCCCCAGACATCACAAAAGCCGAGACCAATCCCTCCCTAATTGGGAGAGCTGTCCCCGGCTTTCCGTCAGTCGTTCGTGCCTTCCGCGTCTGTCTGCGGGATGGGCGCCGACCCTATTCACTTTCTCAGCAGCAGAGCACCACACGTACTTTCCCCGGTTGTGGCGCCCCTGCTTCACTCCGAACCGGTATGCTTCCACCGGCCCGCAGAAGGGAATACCACATGTCGCGCCGGTTGTCAACACATTTTTCAATAGGCCTTCGTCGCCCGGGGAAAGGGGGCGGGAGCTTAGCGAGAACGGGTGCGGTTTTGGCGAGAGTGTCGCGTGTGGGGCTTAATGAGAATAGATGTGGTTTTTGTGAGAACTCTATGAGAATGCCCCCTTGGGGAGGGCATTTATTGCTGTTCCGTCGAGGTCAAAATGGAGGGAGTATCAGGGGATCGGGGAAAGAGGGAGAGTGATAGGGGGCGCGCGAAAGGGGGTTCGACTATGGGCGGAGGGTGTCTTATGGGCTGTCTGATCGGGGGAGTGATTGGCCTCGTGCTGGTGGGGCCGCTTGTGGCGATCAACCTCATCATCCAGGAGAAAGCCCGTCGCAAGGGAAGGGGTATCCTGGCGGGAGCGCCTGCCAGCGCGGCCGCGATCCAGGAGGTGATTAACGATCTATCGAGCGCCGAAGACCATGAGGCCCGCGAGATCGTCGCCCGCCTTATGGATCGGCTTTAGCGGGGAAGCAGTAGATAGTCTAGCTCCATCCCAAGGAGAGCCCCCGACCTCGGCGCGCGGAGAGCGGGCCAAGGTAGGCACTTTGCGGAAGTGCCGAAGTTAGGCACTTCGCCCCTGGAAATCGGCTTCATTCCCATTTAGCACTCAGGGGAACTGTGATTGAAGCGCCGTTTACCCCGGTTTACGTGCGAAATCTGCGCGCGATAGGCACTTCTATTGTTATGGCCGACAACCCTTCAAAATCGAACGATCGGGGGGGGATTGACGACTTACCCAGCGATTTCGCTGAACTGCCCGCTGGCGACATTCTGAACTACGGGGTGGACGTGCAAGGCCCGAGCCGGGTCGACGACGGCTCCGGGTCCCTTGAGCGCCTGCGCCGCCTGTGCGCCTCAGGCGGACTCGATACCGGCCCGGCCGCCTCAGCCCTCCCGCGCCGGGAAGGTCACCGAGAGGAGGCGATACCGACGCGCTCCTGATGGGGTCTGCACCTCGATCTCGTCGGAGACGCCCTTGCCCATGAGCGCGCGCCCCACCGGCGAATCGGGCGTGACGAGGCTGCCGGCGGTCTCGGAGATCCCCGCCACTCCCACACGGAGGCAGATCTCTTCCTGCGTTTCGAGGTCGCTCGCCACCACCGTCGCCCCGACCGCCACCCGCGCCTCGCCGGTGGGCTCCACCACCTCGGCCCGGCCCAGCAACTGCACGAGATCGGCGATGCGGCCCTCCAGGATGCCGTGCGCGCGCCTCGCCTCATCGAGCTCGGCGTTCTCTCGGAAATCGCCGAACGAAAGCGCCTTCGCCAGGTCCTTCCGCACGCGGCGCCGCCCCTCGGTCTTCAGCTCTTCCAGCTCCGCATGCAGCCGCGCCACATCCTCGGCCGTCATCGGGATCTCATTCGCCATGTCCTCATCTCCTCCGGGCGCCGCGCTCGCCCCACCTCAGCTCAACAAAGTTGAAGACCCATCATAGCGGGAGGAGGGGGGTGCGTTCAAGAGGCGCCGCCTGTTGGTGTTCCGGATGCGCTCCATCGCCACCGCGAAGGAGCGACGGCAACCTGCTCGCCAAGCGGTTCCCGTATCCCGGTCCGAGGCCCTTCCTCGTTCCCGCGCTTGACGGACGGTCGCTTGGTGTGGGAGAGTGGGGATTCGGGGGTCGTAGAGGAGCTGGGAGACGGCGGCCATGAAGTATTACTACCGGGAGCACATTGCCGGGTACGAGCGGGTGAAGGCGGAGGGCAAGCTCGCGTGGCACACCATCCACAACGGAAAGCCCTTCGACGACTTCCCCACCCGCAAGTTTTTGGAGTACGCGCTGCCGCGCCTGGAGCTGGCGGAGGCGCGGCCGAGGGCGCTCGAGATCGGCTGCGGCACGGGCGTGGGCGCCTGCTTCCTCGCCCAGCGCGGCTTCCAGGTCGACGCCATAGACATCATCCCTGCCGCCATCGAGATAGCGAGGAAGGCGGCCGCGGAGCGTCACCTCGACATCAACTATGAGGTCGGGGACGTCTGCGAGCTGCCCTTGCGAGGAGACCGGTACGATGTCATCGTGGACAGCTACTGCCTCCAGGCCATCGTCTTCGACGAGGATCGCGCGCGCGTATTCGCGGCCGTGCGGGCGCGGCTTCGGCCCGACGGTTACTACCTCGTCAGCACCGCGATGTTCGATCCGAACCGGTTCCGGCAAGAGGAGACTGTAGCGGACGACCGGACAGGCACGGTCTACCACCGCTACGGAGATCAGGGCCTCATCGAGGCGGCGACGGGGGTCGCCTACGTCGAGCTGGAGGAAAGCCCGGACCTCTACGAGCGCGCGGCCGAGATCGCCGGCACCTGGTACCTGCCCAGCCGCAGACACCTCCGACCGCCGGCCCTGAAAGCGGATCTGGAGGCGGCCGGCTTCACGGTGTTGTACCAAGACGAAGAGCACGGCGAACACGTTATCTGCACGGTTGGCTAGCATGGACCTACACCTCGCGTAGGGCAGGACGCGCGAGGTTGCCGGCGTAAGGTTGGGCAGAAGGGAATCATGGAAACACAAAGCGAAACGCAGACAAGCGACGTGGGCTACGGGGGGTGGAGGCGCTGCGCGCGGGGGTTCCAGCTGGCTGCGCGGGACCCGCTGTTCGCTCTGGTGCTCTTGATCCTCGCGGTGGCACTCGGAGGCACGATTGCGCTCGGCAGAAACTGGGCCGCAACGGTGGTCTCGGCCGCCGTGCTCGTCGGCGTCTTGCAGCTGCGAAGGGGGGCCCTGTGGGTCGTCGTGGCGCTGGGGAGTCTCCAGGTGCTGTACCTCACACTCGTCCTGGTCAACGTCGCCCGCGGATCGGCGGCCGCGTCGCTGATCTGCATCCCTATCAACGTCTTCGCGTTATGGGTGCTCCTCGACCGCCGCGGCCACTTCGTACGGTGACGCTAACCCTCGGCGCGCGCTTCCTCAGCCTAGGACCTCGGTGTCTCGCGCGTGCCCTTTCCCGTAGGGCAGGAGCCTTGGCCGCCTCCGGCGGCGTGTCTCCTGCCCCGACCGTTCTGATATCACAGGTTCTCAACCTGTGGCCGAAGGGCGGAGACGCGGCGAAGGCAAATCCCGGCCCACGATTACGCGTGGTCGAGCGCGAAGTTCTGGGAAACGGGAACGGGACCGGTGACCTGCGACGGGATCGCGTGGTAAGGGGCCGCGGGCGCTCGGAGCAGGAGGCACGTTCCTGCTCCGCAACCCCTGAGGAGAGGACCCACGGCCTCGCCGGGAGAACCATCCGGTCAGCCCTTCAGTCCGTCTCCGGCTGACCGGGGCGGCGACCCGCTCTGAAGCGGGCCCAGCAACACGCTATCGAAGCGACGGAGGGGTTTCTACGGTGGAGCGAGGCAACGGCGAGCAGCGGGTGACGGGCCGCGCCATCATCGTCGCCACCGTGGTGGCGGTGGCGGCGGCCGTCATCACCCCCTACACCGCCTATCTGACCCGCACCTGGCACTTCGGTTGGGGCACGCTTCCCAACGGCCCGGTGGTGATCGCCTTCGTGCTGGTGGCCGCAAACGGGCTCATGCTGCGCCTGTGGGCCGCTCGGGCGCTCACCCGCGCCGATGTGCTCATTATCTACAGCATCCTCACCATCGCGGCCGCGCTCATCGTCGTGCACGTGCCCTACACCATCGGCCTCGCCGCCTATCCTTACTACAGGGCCCGCAGCGAGTACGGCTGGGAGCAGTCCATCCTGCCCAATCTCCCCACCTGGCTCCACCCGCGTGATCCGGAGGTGAGCGCCTGGTTCTGGGAAGGGCTGCCGGCCGGCATCCCTCTGCCGTGGGGCCAGTGGGTCGTGCCGGTGGCCGGCTGGGGCGGGTTCACGCTGGCCCTGCTGGCGGCCATGATGTGCCTCGGCGCGCTGATGCGGAAAGACTGGATCGAGCGCCAGAGGCTGACCTTCCCGCTCATCGAGGTCCCCATGGCGCTGGTGAACTCCGAGTCGCGCCCGACGCTGCCCAGGAGCTCTTTCCGCTTCAGCGCCTTCTGGATCGGGTTCGTGCCCGCCAGCATTATGATCCTGCTCATCTGGCTCAACGGGCTCTTCCCGGCCGTCCCCGCGCCCGCCCGCGACTATCCCATCGGCCAGAACTTCACCGGCCTCGGGCTTCCGTGGAGCACGCTCACCGAGATGCGGGTCCGCATCGCCCCCGGCACCATCGGGGTGATGGCGCTCGTGCCGGGCGAGGTGTCTTTCAGCGTGTGGGCCTTCTACCTCATCTTCCGCGTCTATCTGCTGGTATGCGGGGGCTTCGGCGTGCCGCCCGCGGGCACCGCGGGCGCGGGCGGCTTCAACCCACGCGCCTTCTTCGACTACGCGGCCGACGGCGGCTTCATTGTCATCGCCGCCATTGCGCTGTTCCGGTCGCGGGACGCCTTCGCCGCTGGCATCCGGCGGCTGCTCCTCGGGCGCCGGGAGCCGGACGACCCCACCGCGCCGATGAGCAATGCCGCGGCCGTGGCCGGGTTCGTCGCCGCCAACGCCTTCATGCTCTGGTGGGCGCGGCGCGCCGGCATGTCGTGGGGAAGCTATGCCCTCATCATGGCCGCCTTCTACGTGGCCCTCATCGGCACGGTCCGGCTGACCGCGGCCGCGGGGCTGCTGCAGCACCGGCCGCCGACCCCTGAACGGTGGATCATACTCCGTACCGTCGGCGCCAGGGCGATCGACCCCGCCTCTCTCACCATGTACTCGTACCTCAGCATGGGCTATCTGCTCGAACCCCAGAGCTGGGCCATGAACTACATGGTGAACAGCTTCAAGCTGATGCACCGCGGCCGCATTCGGGGGCGTGGGTTCGCCTTGGCCGTCGCCATTGCGATGGTGGCGGTATTGATCGCCTGCAGCGCCAGCGTTCTCTACATCTCCTACCGTCACGGCGCCGTTTCCCTGGAGTGCTGGCCCATCTTCGCGGTGCCGACCTGTGCCTTCCGCGAGCTCAACGCCAGCCTCACCTCCCCGGAGATTGGGGACAACTGGCTGCGCCTCGCGCTGCTCG
>Ga0307376_10002584_pt1 | contig 17598 bp, 17 predicted proteins | sample TR2MG_FD_202536 | JGI IMG/M metagenome (GOLD analysis project Ga0307376, IMG submission 202536) | Soil microbial communities from Risofladan, Vaasa, Finland - TR-2 | ecosystem: Environmental > Terrestrial > Soil > Coastal area > Acid sulfate soil | place: Finland: Risofladan, Vaasa | collected...
TAAATAGGGTCCCATCCAGTCGGATTGTAAAAATCTTAGAAAAGCGCCCCGGTCTCGAGGATCAGATTCCTGCCGACCATACAACAAACGTAGGCGAAGGATCTTGTACCCTCCCAATTAGGGTATCGTGAGGGCATAATACCTGATTTGTAGTAAGCCTGGTTGGCATGGTGTCCCTGGAATTCGCCGAACGTCAACAAAATAGCGTTTTGTTGAAGATCATGGGCACAAGGCCGCTTATAAATTTGTTAGCTATCCAAGAATGCCCGGCATATACCCTGGCCAACTAGACCAGCCAATGCCGGGTGGAAAGTCCAGCAGAACAAAAGGAAGAGACAGCAATATCAGCAAAGTAGTGTAAACCGCAAACATGGCCACAAGCTCCTTTCCCGTTTCCGGCCGGTCCTTCTTAAGCAGAAGCCTCATCGGGAATGTTATTACAGTGGAAACAAATTTTGGAATGGGGACCATGAATGGAGCACTGGTTGTATACTGTAAATACCTATCGCTGTCTTCCTTTCTCATTCTGTTCTCCTCAGCCAGGGCGATGCAGATTATGACCAGCGACGTTAGTAGCCAGGGCAGACTTGCTCCCGGATTTGAGCCACCCATCGGGACCGGCTGTTGGGCGGCGAATAGCATTACCCCGTAGCTCCATATAATGAAGCCCAGATACTGCGGATGCCGCGTATACCTGTATATCCAGAAATCAACGGTCTTTCTCTTTTGAGCTTTGCCGTAGAACCATGCGATGGTCCCCAGAGCAAATATGAACAGACCAAGCCCTATGGCGATCCAGGCTAGGGCCTCCCTGATATCTACGCCCGCCAGCCAGAACGGGTAGACCAAAGCCATATACGGCAGGTAACTGATATCTCCAAAGTTCATGAGGTTTGTGCCCGGGTCCCAGAAGGGGATAAACGGAACTCTCAATATGCCCAGACCGGCAAGGAAAAACATGGAAGCAAAGAAATAACCAAAGGTGGGCAAGAAGAAGGCAAAGGAACCGAAGATAGATAGCTTCTTCTTACCCGTCACAAGACCGGCCACTATCAAGATGGCTATTATGCCAAGGCAGGCATAGCCGACAGGCCGGGCAACTACCATAAACTCGGCTACCCGTTCCGGTTCTATAACTGGGTGAATGTCAGGGAAGTAGTTGGACAGCCAGTTGCCGAGTATGACCGGGAGTTGCAGCGTGGCAAAAGTCAGTGCCACAGTAAAGACTACTGCCAACAGAGATATACCCGTTAGAAGTCCAATTTTCGAACGTGTCAGACCCATTGCTTTCCTCGTGATATACACCAGTTCAGTTTAACGCCAGACTGTCTCCGGCGCTTCTATCGGTACAGGCTCGCTGGTAGCATTCACTGATGAAATCTCAAAAGCGTACGATGGCTCCAGTTCGTCGAACCGATGACGGAGATCGATCCTTGCCCAGTCGTATGGAGGCACCATTATATGCCATTCTATATGAGCCTCCCATTCCTCCGAGAAGAATAGATAGTGAGATACCACTAACCATACCGGGCTAACCATAGTGCCATTCCATGCTGTATCATCTGTGATTCCAAGTTCAGGATGATTCGTTGCCAGCCAGGAAACAAATTTATCCAGCAACTCTTCCGCATATTCTTGCCTGTCGTCTTCGCCCTCTGCCACCTCGAAGCTAACAACCTTTTCGTCACTCGCACTATCTCGAGTTCCAGTGATGGTTACTTCGATGGTTGTTCCGATGCTTGCTTGTGCTGGTATGACAACCACCTCGGCAACCTCTCCCTCAAATATATCCTCCTGATAAATGATTACTTCTGCGCCAGGAGCTTCCGCTGATATAGTCACGGGAAGTTCACATTCCTGCCCTTCATCGGCAATTGTCACCAGGAATACGAAGTGCTGACCGGCAATAGAGTAAAGGGGATCTTGGTTTTCGGTTCGCTGCTCAGGTATCACGTTAATGTGAAATGCAGTATTCTCATCCGGCTCCCCGGATGCTGGTGGAAAAGCAGCTATGATCACTATTGCAGTGATAACTGCAATGCAACATCCCAGGATTACTGCCAGCTTTTTGTTACTTATTTTATCCTCCTTTTATAATACAACGCAGAAGGCCGAAAAAGGTTGCATTATTCCGTTTAGCTTAATGAATCCGCTGCCCTATTCTGGGGACATGCTACTTGATTGCTATCAGGCCTGATTGGCATGGTATCCCTGGTATTTGGAATAATGCAACTTTTTACCACTTTTTGCATTACAGTAACGCGGGAGGCAATAAAAATGAGAAGGAAATTACTTATTGCGGTGGCGCTGGTGCTGGCAGTTGGCTTGGTTATCTACGCGGTCCTTGCAGCAACATCCTCTCCGATTCACCTTGAATTCGATTTTTGTCATGGCGCGCAGGGCTGGGAAGCCGGCTTCGCTGAATATGCTCCAGAGATGGAGGATAAGATGCAGCTTGAGGCAGGGATAAGACCACTGCCATCTGAACTTGAAAGCGAATGCACCGGCTACTACTTGCAGGGAATGAACCTCCCGGATGACCTCTTCATGTTCCTCAAGCGTCGCTTAGGAACCGATAATGGCATAGTGCCTGGCCAGAAGTACCACATAACATACACCATGGTCTTTGCTTCAAACGCACCCAGCGGGGCCGCAGGCATCGGTGGCGCTCCCGGCGAGTCTGTGTTCCTTAAAGCAGGTGCCGCCCCGGTGGAACCTGAGGTATACCTTGATTCTGCTACTAATTATTACCTTATGAATGTGGACAAGGGACCAGGCAACAGTGGTGACGGGAAAGCGGCATCGCTAACCGGGCACATCGCCAATGGCCTTTCTGCCGGTGAATTTAGTACGGAAAATCCGCCTCATGTTTCCCTGGTGCGACAGCACAGATATAAGTACACAGTCACCGCCAGCCCCGATGGCGAACTCTGGTTACTGGTAGGTACAGACTCCGGATTTGAGGGGCTTACCGGCATTTACTATCAGAGCATAGATGTTACCCTGAAACCTGTGATATTGTAGTCTTTACCATTAATCGTATCAGGTGCTCTTCTGGGGGCATAACACCTGATTTGTAGAAGGCTGACTGGTACGATGTCTCTGGAATTACGAGCGTTCAATCTGCTACAGTACCTCCGATGGTTATCAAGAATCGTGGCGAGCTCGGTTTTACGCCACTTCGACGCTTCGCCCTCGATATTTGTGAGGCTGGCATCAGGGCGACTTTGCCGGCAGCCGTTTTACCCACCGTGGTCAATTACGATACAAACAGCCAGACTCTTTCAATCACAGGGCAGGCCCATCACATAAGGAACCGTGTGTTTGTGATAGGTGGAGGGAAGGCGAGTGGCGCAATGGCGGAAACCCTGGAAAACCTGCTGCCGGAATCCAGGATTATGGATGGTGTGGCGATATGCAAGGGCGGTACTTACAGAACCCGGAAAATCAGGATAGTTACCGCCGGTCACCCAATCCCGGATGCCCGTGGTGTGCACGCGACGGCGGACATATTAGCGCTCAAGGACAGGTATCAGGTGGGAACTGGCGATACAGTAATTTGCCTGCTTTCCGGCGGTGGCTCTGCTCTCCTACCTGCTCCGGTAGAAGGAATCAGCCTTGCCGACAAACAACTGTTAACGGAGTTACTACTGGCATCCGGTGCTGAAATAAAGGAAATCAATTTGATACGTAAACACCTTTCACAGGTGAAGGGTGGGAAGCTGGGACAGCACTTTGCTCCTGCGCAGGTCATCACTTTGATTATCTCCGATGTTATCGGTAATGACCTTTCAGCGGTTGCCTCCGGGCCGACATACCCCGACCAGACAACATTCGCTGATGCCCTGGTGGTGCTTGAGAAATACCATCTCACAGATAAAACCCCTTCGAATGTTATTGCACATCTCCGCAGTGGCGCTGCGGACAAAATGCCCGAGACCCCGAAACGACTCGACAACTGCCATAACTACATTATTGCAGATGGTCGTGTAGCGCTGGAAGCGATGCGGCAAAAAGCGGGCGAGCTTGGTTTTGCGCCGCGTATTATAACAACAGCGCAAAAGGGAGAAACCGCCACGGTTGCCAGGCAAAGAGCTAGCGAGATTATTGAAGGCAAATACGGCAGGGATGACGTGCTCCTTCTCGGCGGTGAAACGACCCCAGTCCTGCCAGAGGAACACGGCACAGGTGGCCGTAATCAGCACTTCGTTGGAGTGTCAATGCGTGAGTTAAAGGACTTCAAGGGGCAGTGGGTAGTAGCAAGTCTGGGCAGCGATGGCTCCGACTATCTACCTGATGTAGCAGGTGCAATAGCTGATAGCACATCATGGCAGACCGCTAACGAGTCGAAACTCGATACCGAGTCATATCTGAAGCGGTACGACAGTCACACATTACTGAAATCAATTGGCAGATGCCTGGTTATTACCGGAGAGACTGGCACCAACGTCGGTGATGTCGCACTCTATATTCTCAAACGGCAGGCTTAGGATATCCTTTATGTGCTCAGTATTCGGGGACATGATATCTGACTTGTAGCAGGCATGACCGGTATGCCGTTCCACACCCTGAGCTACCCGGCGGGAACTGACAATACCCTGTTAGCTGCCGGGCAACGTGGCAGTAGCCTTTCCAGCCTGGAAACCAGCACCCCCTCAGTTTGACCGCCAAAATCGGCTGGGTGTCGCCGCAACCCTTCTAAAATACACCTGGGAGGCCCAAGAAAGGGCATTACCCCCTCTGTCACTAGGAAGAGTAGGGGTTGAGAAAGCCTATTATTCTGCGTGCCATTCTGATGGTAAAGCCACGGGAAATTCTATCCTCTTTCTCCATTCGGTGTAGACCCGGCCTCTAATCCCAGTTCATAACATAATTGCCCTGGCTTAGCCTTTCTCACTTCGCGCTGGTGCTTAGAGGTGTCCCGTCTATTCAATGCCAATGCCTGAATAGCCTTTGCCACCATCTATGCCTAGAGGTATGCTTAGGGGCTTCCAGAAGCAATAATCGTTCCTGAAGCCACTCTGCTTTAGCTTTCCAATAGCCGATTTCCTGGGATAATTGCTCTATTCTATTGATGAGGGGTTGGGTTGATAAGGTATTATCTGACAGGGGCTTGCTGAGCATGGGTAGGTAGTCGATAATGTATGACTCCCCAAACTTGGAAGGGACTAGCCTGGCCTTGAGCTTGCCGGACTTGATATACCGACGGACGGTAACTATTGACACCCCTAAAGCCTCGGCAGCCTCTCTCAATGTATAGCCCTTCATTAAGTACATTCTAACATCTCAGGCAATGGCTTTGAAATAGAACTGGTAAGTTTGACCAGGATGTTGTATCACCATATTGCCAGGAAACGGAGATGTGAAAAATGGTAGAGCTGCCCGGGCTGAGATGTTTAAGATGGGGGCGAGAGTTCCGGGGGTATTCTGGGGGCATAATACCTGATTTGTGGCAGGACTAATTGGCACGGTGTCCCCGGAATTCTGAAGTCGTTTAGCGATTTGCTGGCTAGATCACTAGCGTGTTAATCACCACATTATGGTTTTAACACCATAGTACCGACTGGAAATTATGATAGAAAGTTAAATCAGCTCTCCATTCAGTAGCTTTTGTTGTCTGGCTAGCAGAGCATCATCAACCTGGATTTCTCTCAGTTTCTCATAGACCTTGCGGAGGTGAAATCCCTGAACAGCCATGGCTATAGCCAACCCAACAAACCGAGGATATTTCAGGAGGGATGAGAAGATCAGCTTCCAATAGTACCATCCGGCTTTATCTCTAATACCTAACGTAAATGTGGCTTTAATCAATGCTTTTAGTTGTGCAGTCCCCAACTTGCCACTGTAGGCTACCCTTCTATTGGGCCTGAATTCCTTTAGAAACGTATGAATCCGTTCATAGTATTGTTTGGGCGAGTAGATCGAGTGCAGGATTCGCTTGTAACCGTTAACGAGGACATTAAGGTCCATTTCAGGGATGAAATTGGTAGTCCCGTCAGTATTGTCACCAGTGTCGGTTCCCAAAAGGCGGTTTTCTTTTTTCAGGCGATGCCATAGCTTCGTTCCCGGAGGGGCCACCAACATACCGACCATAGCTGTGACAATGCCGCTCTGTTGAATCAAGTCAATTTGGCTTTGGAAGATGGAGATTGGGTCACTGTCAAAGCCGACAATAAAGCCTCCCATTACCTCAAAACCATGGTTTTGGAGTCTCTTAACCGAAGCCACCAGGTCGCGATTCTTATTAGCGAACTTTTTGCATTCGTTTAGACTTTCTTCATTCGGGCTTTCAATACCAACAAACACATTGTTAAATCCGGCATCAGACATGAGTTGCATTAGCTCTTCGTCATCAGCTAGGTCTATCGAGGCTTCGGTGACAAAGTTAAACGGATACTGCCGCTCTTTCATCCACTGGATTATGGCCGGCAGGACATCTTCTTTGAGCTTCCTCCTGTTACCGATGAAATTGTCATCAACAATAAACACCCGACTTCTATAGCCCAAATCGTAGATTGCCTCTAGCTCGGCGAGGATTTGGTCTTTAGTTTTGGTCCGGGGTTTATGTCCATCCAGTACAGTGATGCCGCAAAACTCACAGTCAAAAGGGCAGCCCCGTGAATATTGGACCGTGACCGTCGAGTATTTTCCCAGATCAAGAAGCGAGAATAAGGGGGCAGGGGTTTCAGTTACATCTGCCTTCTGATCAGTCTGGTAAATATGCTTGGCGCATCCCCTCTTCAAGTCCTCCAAGAAAAGCGGCAGGGTAATTTCCGCTTCGTTTAGAATAATATGATCTACATCCTCGAACCCCAACTCTTTATATGACATCGTGAACAGCGGACCGCCGCCAACCACTCTCCTGTCAAGTTTCTTACATCGGTCGACAACTTCACGCGTTGACCTCTGCTGGACAATCATGGCACTAACAAAAACGTAGTCAGCCCATTCAATGTCTCTGTCGTTCAATCTGGTTGTATTCATGTCCACAGCTTTCTTTTCCCAATCGGTTGGTAGCATGGCGGCAACAGTCAGTATTCCTAAAGGGGTATTTAATGCCTTCTTTTGGATGAATTTCAAAGCATGTTTAAAGCTCCAGAAAGTATCTGGACACTGTGGATAAACCAAAAGTATTTTCAATTTAATTACTCCTTTCAACGACCCTTAAAGTCGGCCTAACTCCACATCACTATGTGACCAGGTTAAGCTCGAAACTATGCGTATAAGAGTGCTCATTGGTCTAGTCTGGGAGATATATAGGCTGGAATTTCCCGCCTCTATATCTCCTCAACTTCGAACTAGCTATCTACCAGTTCTGACCTTGCTATAGCATTCGCTACAATACACCGGCCTACCTTGTCGTGGCTCAAATGGCACTTCGGTATCTTTGCCACACTGGGCGCATGTTGCCCGAAACATTTGGCGGCCTGTACTGCGGCTGTAGCTACGATTTCCGTATCGCTCTGACTTCCTGGCTTCACGGCACGAGGGACAGCGTTTGGGGTCGTTTGTATAGTCCTTAGATTGGAAAACCTCCTGCTCCTCAGCAGTGAAAGTGAAGATAGCCCCACAATCGGAACACTGGATCGACTTGTCCTGAAAACTCATTGGATGATTTCTTTTCTTCTATTAGTTGGTAGGAGTTCCGGCCATCTAATACTAGGAGAAATCTACAGGACCTACATTGCAGTAAGTTTGCCGTGATTTTCAGTAGTACGTAATAACCTAAACTAAAACCACTGACAATATGCTAATATTATAGCGCATTTCTTGTCAAGTTTCTATGCTGGCTGGCTTTCTCATCCCGGTAACTCCTCACGGTAGGTGATTACCACTAAACATACCACGAGTGTTACCCATGTATCTAAGCCTCCGCTACCCCTATTTCTGTCCCCCCTCTCCACCTCTTTCCGATATTCTGGTATTCTGGGGAAATAATACCTGATTTGTAGTAGTCCCGATTGGTATGGTGTCCCGGGAATTCTAGTGGTAGACTGCTCATGTGGCTAATGTCATTTCAAAGGGGTACAATGATATTGGCGATTGCCTTTGAAGTTTATTCGAAAAAGAGCAGGAAAGATGAAAAACGCGAACAAGCACATAGTCGTATGCCTTGGTGCTAGTATGGTGCGTGGACAGGTCAGCTACAATTTCGTGAATCTTCTAGATCAACGCATGACCGAGGACGGCTTCCAATTCATTAATGCCGGCGTCGCAGGCGACCAGGCCTATAATGTATTGATGCGTTTGGATTCCGTTATTGATTACCAGCCTGATTTTGCCATCATCCTGGTTGGCACAAATGATGTTACCGCTATACTCAGTCCAACGCTGGCGCGCATTTCTCGCTTAACCAGGAGGTTTCCTCAACCACCATCGGCAGAATTCTATAAATATAATATGCTCAGGATTATAAATACACTTAAAGAGAAGACTTCAGCGAAAATTGCCCTGGTCTCGCTCCCCGTTCTTGGCGAAGACCTGGAATCAATCCCCAATCAATGCATCAGGGACTATAATGCTCTGCTCAAGGAGATTGCCGACGAGAAGCAAGTCGGCTATCTACCTGTTTATGAACTCCAGGAGGAGTATTTGAGGGAGGTTCAACAAGGCAACGGCCGCCCATATGAGAGTGGAGGTATGCTTTCAATTAAGGCAGTTGCCCGTCATTATTTGCTTAGACAAAGCTTTGACGAAATTTCCAGGAAGCACCACTTCTTATTGGTAACCGATGGGATACATATGAATAGTCGTGGCGCAACATTCATTGCCGATGAGATCGAGTCTTTTCTGCGCTCCCTTGTATGATAGTTATATGCATGTGCACGGTATTCTGGAGACATAATACCTGATGATTTATGGTAGGCTTGATCGGTGTGGTGTCTCTGGAATTCTAAAGACGGATGTTAGCTCTTAAGAACTTAAGACTAATTGACGGTACTGGTCATAGCCCGAGTGATAACAGGACTATCATCATTGATGGTAAGCGCATCAAAAACGTGGGGCTGGTGACCAGTTATCCTGATAATACCAACGTGGTCGATCTGCGGGGACTTACAGTTTTACCGGGGCTTATCGATTGTCACCTTCATCTCGGTGGGCTTACCATCGACCAACCGGGCAAAGCAATTGGCAAAGTCTCGCTTAAGGATATGGCTTCATTCTTCTTTGATTATTTACGTAACTACGCTTATCGAAGACGTTTAGCTATTGAAAACGGAGTAACTACGATAAGAAGTGCCGGCGACCATTATCCTCACATCATCAGGCTTCGTGACAAGATTGCCGTTGGCAAGCTTCCCGGACCACGAATATTCGCCCCGGGCCCAACTATTACTGCGCCAGGAGGACATCCCGCCGGCACCATTTATAAGGGTAACCGATATATTGTTGAGAACGCTGTAAGACAGATTGCAGATGTAAATACTGCTAGAGAAGAAGTCAGGAAACTTGTCGAAGGCGGAGTCGATTGTATCAAGGCTATTTACTCAGATATTAACCCTATGGATACTACTCAAAAAGTCCCCAGGCTATCCCTTGATGTGCTGGAAGCATTAGCGGATGAAACACATCGGCACAATCTCAGATTGATGGTCCATACGGGAACCCCAGAGGAAAGTATGGATGCCGTAAAGGCTGGGGCTGATAGCATCGAGCATGGTATACTACCAGGGGCGAACTCCTTCGACTTCAACGATGATTTGATCAAAATGATGCTGGATAAAGGTACCTATTTTGTTCCGACATTAGCTATAGCCTGGGCTAACAAAGATACATATCCCGACGTCTTTACAGGCTTAAAGAGGACTTTCAAAAAATTGCATGGTGCAGGGGTTAATATTGCTACTGGTACTGATTCCGGAACACCGGGAGTGGTTATTGGTAAAGGTTTCCATAAAGAGTTGGAACTCATGGTAGAGGCAGGTATAAGTCCTATGGAAGCGATAATAGCTGGAACAAGAAATGCTGCTGATAACATGGCAAAAGCAAGTGAGCTAGGGACCGTTGAGTCTGGTAAGTTAGCAGACGTCATTGCCGTTTTTGGCGATCCCCTGAAAGATATCAGAAATACGAGAGAAATTAAGCTGGTCATTAGGGATGGAGAGATTCTAGTCAATAAAATAAATACCTGATGCTGTATTGTTTTTGACTTAGAGAGACGAGTCGAGATGTTAGAAGTGTATTTTTTTATCCTCGGATTAGTGAACAGCGTCTTTCTGATTTTGAACTTTCTTGTCCGAAAGAACAGACTAGACCTTCTTCGTCGATTCGGTTGGATTTATTTGCTGTTGGCTATTCCTGCAGCCTATGGAATTTTCCTGGTGCAACAGGAAAATGAAACAGTACGATACAGCATCTTTCTCGGGATCTTCCTGGCCTTTCTACTTGTAGAATGGCTATTTGATTATGCATTGAAAATCAATTTTCGTGAGAATTGGAAGAAAAACTGGAAGTGGATAGTACCCTACTTAGCTCTCTATTACGCGATGAACTATGGATTTGTGGTGATGCCGTGGAAGACTTCTTTGGTGTGGGGGCTCATCATGCTCGGATTATTTATTGTTCAAATAATTACAAACCTAAAAAGTCACCCCAAAATGAGTGAATGAAGCATTACTTCGAGTAATATTCTGGGGACATAATACCTGATTTGTAGTAGGCTTAATTGGTATGGTGTCCCTGGAATTCGGAAATCCTGAGGCCGTCTTCCTACCAAACTATTGGCGAGCCTTTTCCATCAACTCCTGCCTGCGTCTTCTGTATTCGATTATAGGACGGTCGGCTTGAAATAATTGCTCCCCAATTTGCAGGGCTGATGCCTTAGGTTGCTGCGTAACCACGATTCTTCTGTCCTGATGGGTAATAATCAGGTTAAAGGGTGTAGATAAGCGCGTTATCAATTTTCTCAACACAGGCACACGCATGAACTTTTGATAAAACCGAAGATAGAGAATCGTATTCTCTTGATCCACTGGAACGAAGGCAACCATAATTCGTACATTCTCGCCAATATAGTTCTGCCAAAGGTTAGGGAAGATAAACTCCAGCTTGAAGTCTTTAACCGGATCCGGGGTGGGCATCTGCTCAGGTTTAAGAGGTGGAGTACCATCGTCAACCCGGTTATGAACAAAGACATAGAACATATTCCCGTCCAACCATTGCAAGAACGGCCCATCTACTATGGTGCGATTTCCACGTCCAATTGTATTGTAGTGGACAAAAGGAAGGTGAGCAGCATCAAGCTGGTTTTCTATGACCCGGGAGTAATGGGCATTCCAGTAATCATAAGTCCTGCTATAGGATAAGCTGTCATCAATATCTGCAAAGAACCGGGGAGGCTGCAAGTTCTCGGGAGGGTTTTCGCCCCACCAGATCCAGATAAAGCTGTATGTCTCGTAAGTAGGATAGCTCAAGACTTGAAAGCGGTCAGGGACAGGAGTATTTTTACCATTGGCCGGTATGACTGTAACCCTTCCAGAAGATTCATATTCCAGACCGTGAAAAGGACATTGGATATGGTCTCCGATTACCTTGCCCTTGCTTAGTTGCACACCCCGGTGGGCACATTTGTCCTGAAGACAGTTCACTTCCCCGCTACCATCTCGCCAGAAGACGAGTTTCTCTCCCATCCTGACCACACCCACCGGTTTGTCTCTAACCTGGGTGGAGTCCATAACTATATACCATTGCTTCGGAATCATATTGCCCTCTCGCGGCCTCGAATGAAACTTAATCTCTATTCACTTCCATTGCTTGTGTATAAGCACATTATCACGAAGCTCGAAGACGTTTCAACTAACTAACAAATCACTCCAGGACCACATTATGCATTGAAGTGCATAAGGTAGCAAAATGAGTTGATGTTACCTGGCGCTTCATTCGATAAATCAATTGTTATATACTTGCAGCAAAACAAGAGAGGAAGGGGCTCGCATCATGCCGCTAGCCAGGCTTAATGGTATTAATATTAACTATCAGGTGGAAGGGCAGGGTGAACCTCTGGTGATGATAATGGGATTCACCGCCAGCCGAATTGGCTGGATGCCCCAACTACGTTTCTTCAAGAAGTATTACCGGGTAATTACCTTTGATAATCGGGGAGTCGGCAAGTCGGACAAGCCGCCGGGCCCTTATTCCACCAGGATGATGGCCGGCGACACAGTAAAGCTCATGGATCTTTTAGGGATTGAGAAAGCCCACATTATGGGCCTTTCCATGGGGGGCATGATTGCCCAGGAGCTGGCTATCAACTATCCGCAGAGAGTCATGAAGCTGGTACTGGCCTCTACCTATGCCCGACAGGATGAAACGAGTGGGGATACTCTGGAGCAGGCGAAATTTCTGCAACTAACCCCGGAGAAGAAAGTCGGTGCTATGGTCAGCCTGGCTTTTAATAAGCCGCTTTACAGGTTCACCTTTGGTGTCCTCGCCAGGGTTCAGACCAGGTTCAGGGGAGCTTCAGGCAGGATAGGGATTGCGGGACAGAGTGAAGCTTGCCTGAACCACAATACACTGGAGAGACTATCATTAATCATGGCCCCCACGCTCGTTATCGTGGGCACGGGAGATAGAATCATCAAGCCCGTTTCTTCCGAGGTGATAGCCGGCAAAATACCCAACGCTAAGCTGGTCAAAGTCGAGGGTGGTTCTCATTATTTTTCCTTCGAGATGAAAAAAGTATTCAACCGGGAAGTGCTGAATTTTCTGAAGGGCGATGCTCCACGCCTTAACCGACTTAACACATGGAGCACCATACCCTTATTGATACGTATCCCTGTAATTCGTTTCTGGCTACTTCTACATCCCCTGTTTGCCAGGCATCGAAGAAAGGTGCAGACTGCTTCCAGCAGCAATTCAGACTAACTTCCGGATTCTTCCTTAGGCGCCAGAAATGCATGTACTTTCTCGAGCCACTCGGGGATGTCTATTCCTTGGGGACAGGCATCCGTACACTCCGCGCATTTGGTGCACTGGTCGGCACGCTGTTCCTCCTTAAGTTGGCTGTAGAGCCACCGGGCCTTCTCGGGGTCTTCGTATATCATTGCATCGTTATATATCTCGAAGATGCCTGAGATATACACACCGCTGGAACAGGGCCTGCAATATTGACAATTGGTGCAGGGAATAGGGGCCAGTCCCTTATAGGCTTCCCGGGCCCGGTCGACCACTACCAGTTCCTCCGGGCTAAGGATACCCGGCCTGGCACTATCAGCGAGGGCAACGTTTTCCACGACCTGCTCCATGGTACTCATACCGCTCAGAACCACCGAAACCTCCGGCTGGTTCCAGACCCACAGTAGTGCCCATGCGGCGGGGCTGCGCTTCTGGGCTGCGCTTTCCCACACCTTGGCCACCGGCCCCCGTAGCTTAGTAAGTTGTCCCCCGCGTATCGGCTCCATGACCACGACCGCCAGTCCCTTGCTGGCGGCATATTCCACTCCGCGGCGGCCGGCCTGATAGCCTACGTCCATATAGTTGTACTGGACCTGGGCTGAAGTCCAGTTGTCGTAATCGTCCACAATCTGCTTGAAGGTCTCGAAGTTATCATGGAAAGAGAATGACAGATGGTCGAAGCGCCCATCAGCCATCGCTCCCTCGGCCCAGCGTATCACTCCCAGGTCCCGCACCTTGGGCCATCTCTGGCTGTTCAGTCCGTGAAGAAGGTAGAAATCGATCTTCTCCATCTGCAGGCGCTCCAGTTGCTCATTGAGGTAGCGGTCAAAAGCCTCTGCATCTTCCACCAACCATACGGGGAGTTTCGTTGCCACCTTCACTCTCTCACGATATCCATCCTTGAGTGCCCTGCCCACTATCCCTTCACTTTGCCCTTCATGGTAGGGGTACGCAGTGTCGATATAGTTGACACCGTGGTCTATGGCGTAACGCATCATCCTTACCGACTCGGGTTCATCCACCTTTTCTGTTTCTTTGTCGGCAAGTGGCAATCGCATCACCCCGAAACCCAGCACCGATACCTCCCAGTCTAACTTGCCAAGCCTTCGATATTGCATCTGTGCTTTCCTCCTCTGTCGCTAATTTGACTGCGGAACGGGAATGCGAGCCGTATCGCCATTTATGCATTCAGCCTTCCCCCCCATAAGTCGGTTTAGTCCTTCTCGGACAGACCGACTATTCCAAGATGATATGGCCTCGCCAGCTTCCTGTCAACCCGTTTGTCCCCGGCATGAGCTTGGTATTCCGGGGAAATAAGGCGTAATTGGTGTGGTATTCTTGGAATTCTGGCGAGAATCTGGTACCAACCTCCTAGTACGTATGGAGACTTGACAACTGCGTTATACATGTGCTACTATTAAGATTGTCCCGAGTAGCCGAGCGGGGACCTGGCATAAGAGTTGGGTTTGGTGAAAGCTGCAAGGTGCGGGTAGTGGCCAGCACAACGTAAGCTGAGGGCCAGGCCGGACGATGGCAGGTGAAGGAAGTGAGGTTACTCGGGGCTTTTAATTTTTTGCTGGCTAAGCGTCCTTGTCGCAGTTTGAAATGACCCAATAAATAGGCTTGATACCTGCGTGGATATCAGCCTATTCAAGTTTGACTTTTAACCAAAGTTCACTATCTACGCCTTTGATTTCGTGGTATTCTGGGGATATAATACCTGATTTGTAGCAGGCCTGATTGGTATGGTGTCCTTGGAATTTCCGCTAGAATGCACCTGAGAGGCCCAAGAAAGGGCATTAAACCCTCTGCTCTGATTTCCCCCTCTCTCTCCTTCCTCTGGAAGTCCCGACTTTGTCTCTCGGGCCGCACGAAGTGGATTATGACCAATGCTCAGAGAAACACGTTAGCTTCTTCTTAAGGAGAGGAAGACCTTGTATCCCACGAAGACAAGCACAGCCAGGGTGGCAGCAATGCCGGCAAATCTCAGCATGTTGTCCAGGTCATAAGGTACAAGTGCGAATATCATCGTCCCCAGGCCGCCTAAAATCAAGCCGGCCCCGAAGATAGCCAGCCTGCGTTGAATGAAGGTGCCCACGACAGCAAATACCGCCCCCAAAGGTAAGACAATGAAGAATATGTTCTTGTCACGTATCGCTGCTTCCTGCTGATATTCTGCCTGAACCCTCATCCATTCTTGCTCCCACTCCTGGTACTCAGTGCTGTTGTAAGCTGGTGGGCGCTCGGGATAGTCAGGGTATTGGGGATCAGGATAGAAAGCCTCGACACCCGCGATGACAAGCAGAACAAGCACAACTGCTATAGCCACAACGTAGAGCCCCTTAAGCAAAATCATTTATCCACTCCTTCGAGAGTTTACCAACCGTGTTCTTCTCCGCGTCTCAGGTGGTCCTTCTGTCAATGTCCGTTTACTCTTATCCCCTCTTGATTCAATTATATCTCTAACTACCTCGGAATGGAAGACGTGCCGCATATGCAACTATTAGATATACTGCCTGTCATAATCCCGTAGAGAGTAATATTCTGGGGACATAATGCCTGATTTGTAGCAGGCCTGACTGGTATGGTGTTCCTGGGATTCTAGTATAATTGGGAATCAAGATGGCCAGAAGAAGAGCGATAACCGGGTATTCCAGTAACGGCCTTCCGTATGCCTGTATTGGAAGCGGCGCGAGTAACCTCGTTGTATTCGGGGGGTTGGAATTTCAGCATAAGCCGCCGTCCGCCATAATGTTGCGGATGAGCACCGGTTATTTAAGGGGACTTGAGGATAGCTACAAGATCTACATTGTGAGCAGGAAGCCCGGTCTTCCCCCGGGATATTCACTGAGCGATATGTCGGATGATTACGCTGTCATGATTAAGAATGAACTGGGCGGTGTGGCCGACATAATCGGCGTCTCCACAGGAGGGGCAATCGCCCAGCACTTTGCTATTGACCATCCGGATTTAGTTAGGTGTCTCGTCCTTGTCATGGCCGGTTTCCGCCTGACTGAGGAAGGCAAAGAACTACAGAGGAAAGTTGCAGACCTGGCACGAAAACGCAAGCGGCACGCAGCGTCCGCATTACTGGGTACAGCTATCATCCGGAGGGGAATTGCGAAACACGTTTTCAAATGGTTTATGGGGCTGATGGGCCCTCTCATAATTCCTGCCGACGCTTCGGACGGGATTGTGGAAATTGAAGCAGAGGACCGCCATGACCTGAGTGACCGCCTGGACAGGATTAAGGCGGAAACCCTGGTGATTGGTGGCGAAGAAGACTTCTTTTATCCTGTTCGTGAGACAGCCGGGAAAATACCCAATGCCAGGCTGGTCCTGTATCCGAACCTCGGGCATAACGCCATGTTCGCGCGGAGCCGCCAGTTCGGTGAAGAAATAAAAGCTTTCCTACTGAGCGACAAATAAGACGTCCCGGGATATTCTGAGGCATAATACCTGATTTGTAGTAGGCCTGATTGGTATGGTGTCCCTGGAATTCTGTTATTACTAGATATGCTACAATTCTCTTAATCATGAAGCAAAACATCACACATCGATATGTAATTGATATTTCTTGGTATCACCCGCGATGGAAGGAAGAGCTATGAGCACCTTATTTTTTATATTGGCTCTTATAGGCGTTGCTTGTGGGATTGCAACTTCCATTATGATCACTTCGTTTTTGTCCAAGCGTGGCATTAAAATCAATTATCTATTATTCAGACTATTTATCTTTAAATGGGTCGGACAGTACCGAAAAATAACAATTGAGGAAACCGGGAAACCTGGGCCATTGTTTTACTCGTTCATAACAGCATGGAATCTTGCCTTACTTTTCGCTATAGTCGGGAGAATATTCAAAATCACCTAGGGAAATAATACCTGATTTGTAGCAGGCCTGATTGGTATGGTGTCCCTGGAATTGTGAGTAATTGTGTAGTTGAAATGGGGGAAGGGCTTTACGAAATTACTTCTTGCTCTCTAAAATTCCCTTAGCCCAGGCTGCAGCCCGCTCCAATTCCCCTTCTTTCAGCGGCCCTTGGCCGCCTGTAACAAAGAAACCCTCCGGAGATGCTATGAGAGTACTGCCCTTTTTTTTCAGGTTGTTGGCGATGCGTCCAGCGGCATATCCAAACACCCTGACGAGTTTCGTCGGGATTCTGGTATCGAACGCAGCTACGTTGACACCTTGAAGCTCAGGGACTTTGTTAAGGAGGTCTTTAATCGCCGGCGTCGGCCTGCCCGCATGGGTCGGAGAACCTACAATGAGAAGGTCAATAGATGCCAGTTCCGAGGGATTCGCCTCGCCCGCCCGCAGTATCTTGACCTCATTGGATGGGGTAATAGCTTCAGCAATAGCCCTGGCGATTTTCTCCGTATTTCCATAAACTGAGTCGTATACTATTAAAGCCTTCATTATAGACACCTCCACTCTATATTCGATTATTCAGTGTACACCTGTATTAACGAATCTTCAAGCATTTGTAGCAGGCCTGATTGGTATGTTGTCCCTGGAATTATGTGGTCAGTAATCACGGTCAAGAGGCTGCACTTCTTCCTCAAAATAACGGTGGAAGCAACGTGGCAGGTCATGGTAATCAAGGTCAGATATAGCATCTGAGAAATCCTTTGAGTTTAGAGTGTTCCAAAATAGGACCGCTTTACCTCGCAAGCTCCCGTTTTTTGCGTCATGTTTAAGCG
>Ga0307376_10002586_pt1 | contig 17595 bp, 23 predicted proteins | sample TR2MG_FD_202536 | JGI IMG/M metagenome (GOLD analysis project Ga0307376, IMG submission 202536) | Soil microbial communities from Risofladan, Vaasa, Finland - TR-2 | ecosystem: Environmental > Terrestrial > Soil > Coastal area > Acid sulfate soil | place: Finland: Risofladan, Vaasa | collected...
GTCATTAATGACCATATCACAATTAAGGCATACAGTAATTTTAAACCATTTACCTATTCTAGGTTTTATTTTCTCTTCCATTTTGTTCTTTTTTTAGCTCTAGGTTAATCGCATCCCAATTATCATAAATGTAAGCGAACAGTTCTTTGTTCTGGGGAGTTTTCAACCAAGTTCTTTTTATCCAGTCTAAATAACTGGCTGGTACGTTGGCCATTTTCTCTCCGGCATACTTTTTACCCCATGCCATAGGGGATTCATCTGTTAGTGCCATAATTTTAATTTATTATATTATTCCTTTCAATTGTTCAGGTGTTGCTGAATACATATTATCCCAACATGCCCTAGATGGTTCCCCACTTGGGTATGAGGATACTAATACTACCGACTCATCTTCATTATCAGGTTCGGGGTCTATTATAAATACAAGATCCCCATTGAGCATAAATAATTCTTCTCCAGTCCATTTAACGTGTGCCATCTTTGTGTAGTTTACGTGATTTATTATACCAAATTCCAATAGATTTAGGGCTTGCATCTAGAAACTGCTCCATGACTTTATTAATTACTTCTGCCTTTTCTAATCCCTGTTGCTGTAATTGAAATGTGAGAGCTTTCTTAGTCCCCTGAAATATCCCATCTCCAGTCCTTTCCCTTCTATTCTTCTTTCGTTTAACAATCATCCTAGCCCTCTTTCTCTTAGTTACTACCCCATCCTCATCTCGTTCAGCAATAAATCCCAACCTAAGAGCAGGGTGTATTACATTATCTGGATCCTCACCTTTAGTTTTGACTGCCTCTCGTATAAGATTTTCTTGATAATCATCAAAAACCTCTAAAAGATCGAGTTGAATAGTATCTATGAAATGATTGCGAAGCCAATTGGTTAATTGAGGGATTCCTCCTTTAAGCACCTTATCAAACTCCATTCCCCTAACCACACATTCTCTTTTCATATCCTTATATTTTAGATATGAAATAAACTTATCCGCATCGGGGATATCCATTTCAAATTTCCTCTTCTTCCTCGACATTGCAATGATCCATTAAGGTTACTATTAAATGGTTATAATCTCCAGTTCGACACTCTGTTAAAACTTCATCGATTTCTTCTTTAGTCCAGCCCTCTCGTCTAGCTTGACATTGGAATTGCCCCATTAAATTAAATGCATTACCATCTAACCCCACGAGATTTAAGTTTACTGTTTTAGGAATGATTTGACTCATAGCTAGTTGATTTATAATTATTTATAATATTATGCAATATAATAATTTTATAACTACTAGCAAAACAAATAGGGTATTATTTTAACACCCCAGGGTAAAAAATATCAGTGTCAGATACACGTTCCTCGCCAGGTAAAATTTTTTCTTTACGTTTTTTAACCCGTTGTTTATCCCGATCAAATAAAGCATTATCCAAATAGGTTCTAGATTTATGAATATTCTCTAGTTCCTTATAATTATAAGCCTTAGACATAAGTATCCTAAACTCTGGCCAGAATTTTTGGCCAGTCTTACAATTCTTAACCGAATTTAAAAAATAACCAGACACCAGGTTAGCAAATTCTTTGCTCATAGCTCGACTAGTAAATAAAAATAAACCTATTCCGGTTATCTCCTTTGTTATTAATATTTTTCTTTTAACAGATATAATCTTATAATCATCAGTAAGGAATCCAGATATTAAAGGTAAGTATACCTTTGTGTATTTCCCTGAATAAGAGTATCTCTCTATTACCTTCATTACTGAAAATTGAGGAAGAGTGGTAATATTCTTAAGATGTTTTACATTTCTGGCTTTATTTCTTCTTTTAAATGCAGAAGGTTCTTGTATTTCTATGGGTAATATCCTAAAGTTATTCCACCTATCAAAATCCATTATAAGGTTGTATAAGTCGTGAGCAGACTCAGTATCTATTTCCCGTAATTTCTTGATCTCATTTATAATTAATTTATTTCTTCTATTGGCCACCCCATAAGAAGGATCCTCCATTTGCTTCACAGATTGGGATATATTTTTCCTCTCTATAATCGTCAGTACTAGATATTCCTTGAAAGGAAATGAAAGTAATAAATCCCCCGGGAATAAGGATCCATATTTCTCCAGATGATTGGTAAAAATCTCTAGAAACTTTCTAGCTCTTTTCTGGATTTCTAAATATTTGAAGTGAGCACGTTGCATGATTTCCCCAGCCTCCCAGGTACTCTTTCCATGCCCAAGTGATAAACTAACAGCAGTTTTTTCATCGGTATTTAAGATATCCCAAGCTTCTGGATTTATTTTATCATGCTTACTCATCTCCGTATGAAATTTTAGCATAAATTCGATCTAAGCTTCTTTTACCCTTCTCGTGAATTTCGTCCAAGCTCTTCTCCTTACAAGATTTATCAAAGTCCGCATATACGGTATAAAATATATTTTCAAATGAGACAACTGCAGTACTTATCATAGTTTCAAGTAATAATCTAACTTTTACCTGTTTTTTATTAATATTTATATCAACTACCTCAGCTGTCATCCCATCATAAGGATATCCTTGAAGAGTAAGGAAATCCCCTTCTTGTAATCTCTCTACTAACCCATCTGAGAATACTGATTGGTTTTCTGCTGCCTCCAATAGCTTGACGATTTCTTCTTCTTTGGCAATCGCAACTTTAGGTATCCCCCTGGGTTTCTTCAATATCTTAATCCCAGATTCATCTATCTCTTCTTCTTCAAGTTCTGGGTTTTTATTATCCATTCGTAATCTTGGTTTACTCTTAATCAACTTAGTAGGATCAAGTACCCATCCATATATTGCAGGAATTTCTTCTCTCAATTTTTTAAGAAATTCTACATTACATGCCTTATCATAAGGTAATTGAAAAAATCCATAATTGAAAAGTAATGGGATATATTCATATATATTTTTATTTTTAAACTGTTTTTTAAGGATCCTGACTGTAGGTATATAAACACGAATAGAGCCGAAGCCTCTATCGAGAAGGTCGTCTTCGACTCTATGTATATGGTCTCTACTTATATAAGCAACCACCCAGACATGATCATATTTATACGGGGACATTCCTTATTACCCTCCTCCCCAATTTATGAAAAATTCTATAATCTGTCTCGACAAGATCCACTGAATTTATAATCGTGAATTGATAAGATTCTTTCTCTGTTTCTTTGTGATAATGTATAATTCCAAATTTATTAATCCAAGGTTGGATTCCATTAAGCCATAATAAAAAGAAATTCGTGGGCATGACCACGAAGTGCATTCCAGCTTTCATACCATTCCTTCGCATGAATAATAGTGGGGTCTTATTAACTTGTTTGGCATCCCCCACCGCTTGATCCCAGAATAGTAAAATCTTATTACTCTTTTTTCCTATGGTATCATCGATAAGGTGTAATAAATCCAACTCCTCATGAAATTTACATTCTATCGAAAATGCAAACCTATGTCCATGCTTATCATCTATACAACAAATATCACCAGAGGTATACTGTTTCTTCCAATGTAAACCCCCCGATTGGGGTGTTCTTGCGAATTCATAACCACTCCAATCTTGCATTAATTTGGATACATTTCGTTCATTTCTACTCCCTTTAGCTTTTGAATTTACCATGGCCCTAAGGTGTTTAATTAATAATAGTACTTTTAATACTAAAAGTTTAACCTATACTAGTAATCCCATCTCTATAATCAATCAAAATTATATTTGCATTGGTAGGGTTAAACTCAGCCCGATGGGTAACTAAATATAGACATTTAGTCTGGGCTTTATCCTGAATTAGATCGGTCATTATTTCTATATTATCTTTATCAAGTCCTTCAAATACTTCATCCATAACAAGTAACATACACTCCTTTGTATCAGAAACTACATCGTGAATAGCAAATGCAGTAGCTATATCCACCCTTTGTTGTTGGCCCCCAGAAAGGTCCTCATAAGGAACTGGTTCTCCCCAATGAAAGACATAAGTATCCAGATTCTTATGTGCAGATTGCATATCCATTACGAAAGCTACCTGAAAATCAATGAATTTGGTATAAAATTCCAATCTATCATTAATCTCATCCAACATGCCATTAAATATAAATGCCTTCAACCCCGCATTAGAAAGTGGGTCATTAATCAACCATTCATTATCTTTTACGTCCCTTCTTATTCTTTTTACTTCAGTCGCCTCAATCTTTTCTAAAGCCTGTAACCCTGATAGCTCTATGCCAAGTTTTTCTATATTATTTTCAAGCTTCTTTTCCTTGATTTTATTTATATTATCCTTATGCCCTTGTATCTTATTATTAAGATCGGATATAGCTTGTAATACCCCCTCTAGTCTTTCAATTTCTTTATTACAAAGAGTAATACTTTCATTGTTCTTAGATGCACTAGAAATCTCCCCATCTAGCTCTTTAATTTGCCCCTTAATAGTACTTATTGATGTAGTATATTCTTCGTAAGCTTTTTGCTTAATCTTCACTTCAGCGGATAAATCATCTACTTGCTTATTCCAATCTTCCTCAGTAAAAGGTTTCCCACATTTTGAACAACGGTCAGGTAAGTTCTCTATCTCAAACTCCAAATTACCTATTTCCTTTTGAACCTTTTCTACATCTTCCGATTCTCTATCCCTTTTACCCTCCAATTTGGTAAGCTCCTTCTCCTTCTTAACAATTTCCTCATTATTCCAAGCATCCTTCTGAAATGATTCCAATTCAAGTTTATATTTATGTAAATGGAGATCAGCTTCATCATTATTATCAATCAACTTAGTTCGCTCTACCTTGATGGGGGTTATTAATAATCTTATCTCTTTAACATCCTTATCCTTATCCGCTTCAAAGTTATCCACCATTTTCTGTTCAGCACCAATCTCGGCTTGTTTACCCTTAAGCTTTTCTTCAGTTATTTCCCATTTACCTAAAGCTTTGGATTCTTCTGCCCGAAATTTCGATAATTTCTCTTCCGCAAGTTTTTTTGCTTTGGGAATATAAAGTACTTCAAAGGCTTCATCAAATACCTTCTTTTTGTTTGGGCCTGTCTCCGAAATAATCCTTTTAAGTTTTTGCCCAAATATGATACTGTTCTTAAAAAGTTCATAACTGTATCCGATTATTTTTTCTATCTTTTTTTGTATATCCTTCTTATCACTATCCCATGGTTCATCATTATCATTAATATAAAGTAATAAAGAATTTTTAAGCTTAGGGAAATCTTTATACCTTATAATTTTAATTTCCTCTAATCCCACATACACTATTTGCTCGACTCGAGTACCGCGATAGCTCGAAGGACGAACATGTTTCCATGGCTCGACCGCACCAGTTAGGGTTTGCCCAAATAGACACCAAACAAGAGCATTGATAAATTTAGTCTTACCATACCCATTAGGGGCTTGAATAATATTCAATCCCTCTATACCCCAATCAAATTCTTCATTGACGATTGAAGCAAAGCCCTCGACTTGCATTTTTCCAAATCTAATCATCTTATATGTTCTATTATTTAGTTAAATACCTATAATTATACGCTTATCTTCTGGTATTAAATTTATGGTATCTTCCATTGTCGGCTTCGGTTTTTCTCCAAGAAATTCCTTAATCATATTATCTCTAAATGCAAATTCATGAGTCCACACCGAGCGCCCTAATACATGACTAATCGCTTCATGAAATTTATCAAATGGAACACAAAGTAAATTTTGAAAAAGCTGAAATTCCGCAATCTGTTCTAATGTCATGTCCTTCCATATTTCGGATTCATACATTTTTATCGCCTGTTCTTTTGTTAATTGTTTCATCTGATTATGTATTTATCATTGAGGTAATAAACTCATCCATAATCCCCATTCCTTCCTCTATGATATTTAGAGGGCCTGATATAAGGATAAATGATCTTACACCATTTAATTCTTTAATTAAAACACCTGTAGCTTCATCTATTTTATCTCTGGTACCAGCATATTGTGACATACGGACCGGAAAATCAATACCAAGTTCAATTTCTCCTTCATCTGTATTTATAACAATTGATTTAACTTTCATTACTCTTCTGTTTGATTTAAAATATCGATTAAAGCTTTTATTTTCCTTGGGCTCGTAATCCCTGTTTCCTCTGCATAACGACGAGCCATAGTTTCCTTTGACATCTTTGGACTAAATTCCGCCTCAGACCCCTTTTTCAATTTTCTTGGTTTCGGGATTTCTATCCAAAAATCGTTTGTATTCTCATGTTCTTCTCCCTCATTGTAATACCTAAACTCTGGAGATTTATAAGGAATAAATTTAACTGAGAAATCATCATATATCTCCACATACCCCATTTGACAACCCGAATCAGATTTGCGTTGTTGATTAGGGGCTCCAACCATTATTATATTGTTTTCGACCGCAGTATGCTTATGGATATGACCTGCTAGAACTAAATCAAAAGCCTTAAATAGCACGGGGAGTTGTCGTGGTAAATTTTGGGGTTCTAGCTCATATCCACTCGGATCAGGCGCCCCATAAAGCGCTGTGTGTAGGAGGAGAACTTTCTTACCCGGTTCTTCTGATATCCAATCAATAGTTTTAACCAAACCAACATTCCTTTTTATATAGGGAATCCCATAAAGTGTGAAATCATTAAATTTATGATAACCATTATCAATATTTATAAATATATCTGGAAAGGCAAAACACATAGCCCCCCACAAAGAAACACCCTGATCTAAATCATGGTTACCAGATATCCCATAAATTTTTACATTATAATTATCTCTAACAGTAGCCATCATAGTCATAAACTCAAACAAAGTCTTTGTTGAAAGCCCCTTGGGAGTATGAAATAAATCCCCAATATGAAAGATGGGGATATTTTTTTCATCGGCTATATTAAATAACTTAGCCAAAAAATTAGTAGTAACCTGAGTGCGCTCAAATGTTTCATTAAATGATTTCCAGTCATGGTAATGCAAATCCCCTGTTGCTAATCCGATAAGTTTTTTATCCATTGATCTACGAGTTCTATCCTTGTTTCAAAATCCCACATATTTAATTCCAAAAGAGGACATAATGCCATCCTTGAATCTAATATCCACCTCATTGTATTATCCACCATTTCATGGTATACTCTGTTCAAAATCCTTTTCCCATTATCTTCAAAATCAATGTCTAGATTCCATCTAAGAAATATTAACCCATTAACTTCTCTCATAGCTATTTGACATTCATTAAGAAAAATTTCCAAGTTCCCTTGAGTAATCCCATGTCCCATCTGAAGAAGGATATAAGTAATATTATCAACATAACTCCTATCTGTTACATAATTAGAAAGACTATCTAACTTAGCTCTCCTATTAGTTAAGATGTCAAGTTGATATATAAACCCCATACTAGGATCACTTAAGCATTTCCTTAAAGCTTCTTTATGACTATTGAACCCGTACTTTGGCCATAGCTGGCTTGCAGAAGTTGTAACATAAGGTAATTCATATAACTCAGAGATGTGTTTAGCCAATGTTGTCTTACCGGTACCGCTCGCACCACAGATCATGATTTTCTTATCCATCACTTAAGTTTTTAAAGGTATTTAAAAATTGGGGTTTTAAAAATGAATTAATTTCATAGGTACCACAAATGTATTTCAATAATTTCAGGTTAAATTTTGCATCAGGATTAATATACGGGATCGCTACCTTCATCAGAAATTTTCGATAAAAATATTTGAGGTCTATAAGTTTCTTATTTCTCTTCCAGATCTCCTTGAGCTTTTCTTTGTCAATTTTCCCATACTTTTTCTCAGATTCCAAAAAAGCCTTGACTCCCCCAAACGTATTAATAATTTGTAAAGCCCGTACAGGACCCACACCAAGATAACCGGAAATATGATCAGACTTATCCCCAGTAAGAGCCAGATAATCAACACAATTGGCTGCGCTATAGCCCACAATTTTTTTAAGATTAAGATCATCATACATTTTATTTTTACTCACATTAAAAACAGATACCGCCCCATGTAACCCAGTAACTGGTGGCATTATGAGTTGGTTAAAATCTTTATCAGCTGATACAATTACTATCTCCCATTCCCTCTGAGAATATTTTCGTGCAATCATAGCAATAAGGTCATCGGCTTCCATCCCCTTCTGATGAACAACTCTTAGACCAAGTGCCATAAATATTTTCTTACCTTCATCCTTCATCCTATGAAAATCCTCTGCATCAAAGCCCAACTTCTTATCCCTAGCTTTGTATGAGGGTAAGAGACCTGTTCTAAAAGTACTCCTACCCCCATCAAAAACTACGACAACTTCATCCGGTCCTAGTCGACGAATTAAACTCTCTGCTATATATGGCATACCATATATCACAGAAGTTTTAACACCGTCTAATGTCCTTAAATTCATAAATTTATACAAAGCTCGGTAAGCAAGATGATTACCATCAAATATAACTAACCTTTTAAACATCCTCTTCTTCGGTTTTTCTAGGAGCTTTAATTGTTACTGGATATCTATTAATATTATTATTGTTAAGCCTATTAATTTTACCCTGAGTTACTGACAAAGTATTAACTTTGGTTCGTCTCAATAGTTTTCTTCTCAACAAATCATCAGCTTCTAATAACTCTTGAAAATTATCTTTACTAGTAGCAAGCTTTTCATCCTTGAAATAGAAATTACTGCCCCTTCTCTTAACGACTCCTGTCTTTACCAATAGCTCGACGAGATTAGTGTATCGCTCGAACCCCACTCTTCCGTACTCAGCATTAAAATATATCTCAGTAGTAAAAGTAGGACGAGGTGGTGCAACCTTATTCTTCTTCATCCTAACTGATACCTCATTGCCTAACCAGATTTTCCTTTCCTTAAGTCCCTGAGTTATTTGTTTTTTCTGAAAAAAGGCAAGTCTCTGATGGGCAAAGAATTTCATAGCATTCCCAGCTGGGGTAGTATCCGGATCTTCGAATTTAGTTGCACCTACCTTTGATCTAAGTTGGTTAATAAATATAAGAGTTATGCCTAAATCTGAAAATAACTGGTTCCTTATCCTTAGGTATTTATAAAAGGCCTTAGCTCGATTCCCCATCTCTGCTTTAGCATCTGTTTGTTGTGAATTTATATTTTCTTCACAATCAAGAGCAGCAACTGAATCAGTTACGATTAAGATAGGTTCATTATTTTTTAACTTCGATCTCCAAGTTACTGCCATGTCTGCAGCCCAGTCTGATATCCTTTCAATCGAGGTTTCATTATAAATGATTATCTTATTTAGATCTAATCCGTTTTGTTCTGCCCAACAAGGGTCAAAGGATTGTTCTGCATCATTCCAAAAAACCATACCCCCAAGATATTGAGTAGAGTAAGCATAGTCCATAGCCACCAAAGTATTATGTGAAATAAAACCATTTGATATATAAGAATGAGAAGGGCTAACTTCAATGTCCTTAGTTGGTTGGTTTTCTAATTCAATCGAAACAATAGGGTCATAAAAATATTGACTTTGTGTATAGTCATATAATACCTTATCAAAATCCCCTTTATTTTGTGTATATTTTAAAAGGGTATAAAGATTTTTTAAAGGAATAGATCCAGAAATTTTATATTTTTTAGTTCCCTTATTATATAACCAATATCTTAACTGTGAGCCCAAATATTTATTAGGGGCTATTAAATTTTTATAAAAGTTTTCTAATCTAGGAAATAAATAATCAGGTAGTTTTACTATATCATAACTAGAATACTCTTTAATACTTTCAAACATGGGTTTAGTATTCCTTCTACGACTTTGTGATAATATCTTAAATTTATAATTTAACCTAAACCCAATCATATCCTTAAATTTCATAGCTTGATATCCTCGAAGAGTTAACCGATTAGTAATACTTTTATTCTTTTTACCTGTATTTTTATTTACCCAACTAGTTTTCTTTATAGTAATATTACTAACTATTCCAAAATTTAATAACATCATTTGAATATCTTGGATTAACTCTTTTGATACAGAAGTTACACTGACCTGTGGTGATTTTTTAGAAGAATTACCATCAGTATCAAAATACCCCTGTATAAATGCAATTTGGGTTTCTTTTGGAGAAGTAAGTATTAATTTAGGGACTCTTTTATTATGGGAATTATTTATTAATTCGGGGAAATGTTTTAACCAATTTCCTAATTCTTTTCCACTTCTTTGTAAATTATAGTTACCTTTTCTTAATTGTATTTCCGCTTGGGATTGAATAACCCCTTGATGATTTTGGGTTTCTACTTTAAACCTTTTTAAATATTGTATTAAAAATTCTAATAAAGATAAACACTTTTTCTCAGCAGTCATCGAAATATGGTCTATAGTTATATTGCCATCACCACATAATAGTCCTAAAGCATACCCCATATCTTTATCTAAAGGATAACCTTTAATATATTTTAATTTCCCAAAAACATTCATACCATAAGCTATTGGTATATTATCCCCGATTTTTAAATTTCTAATATAATGCCATTCCCAATTACCATCTAGATCCCGTAGTTTAATTTTATGATTACTATAACCCCCAACAAATTCAAACCCAGCTTTGGTAGTAATTTTTACTGTTTTAATAGTACCAGTATCAATTATCCCAGTGATTTTACCAATACCCAATTCTGTAGAAATTTTAGATAATTGAGTTAAATTACCCATTTCTATAATCCCCATATCAGGTAAAAATAATCGTGTATTTAAACCACAACATTTACCAGAACTTTCCCCCCCAAATATCTCACAGATTTTCCCATAAGGAACCCCACCACCCGTAGTATAATTCAGATAAATACTACGAGAAGGTATCCAGAGGGCATCCTCTGGCATTACAGAAATCTCACTAGCTAACCCAGACCCCCGATATTTCTTAGCCATCTGAGCATCAGTTAATACAATCCCAGCCTTTGGTTTTTTCTTTTTAACTATCATTAGGAATCAAGATCTGATTTCTTTTTCTTAATTATTTTCTTCTTGATTATTTTCTTACCCCTACCAGCATCTGGTTCATCCTCAGGATCCAAACCAAGATACTGATTGATATACTCTTTGGTTTTTTCATAGCTGGGCATAATCTTACGGACCTCTTCATCCAAGTTATAGACCCCAGTAAATCCCTTAGGCGTAGGGGTATTCTTGCAAGGAGTTACAGAATATTCTGTATCCATTTTACCTGACCCAGTACGGGTAATCTTAATATCATACCCATCTTTTGGATCTGTCATATCTCCCCATTCACTCTCATCCAGGTATTTTTCCAAGATTTCCTGATAAACTCCTGATGAAAGTAGGATAAATTTAGGACTCAGGTTTTCATCAATCTCCCCACCCTTCTCACTTTTATAAAATACACAGAATGCCAGATATCTATTACGAGGCGAGAATTTACTTGCCAATTCTCTTTCATCATCCTCATCTGAGTTTTTTAACTCTTCATAAGCCTCGTTAATTCCACAGGGTTCCCCATAAGTATCAGGAGATATTACCCCCTTAATATCTGACCCCAAATAGAATTGAGTTACCTCCTTAATAAACTCCTCTTCCTCACCCATATTCAGGATACGAACCCGAACTGTAGTGTCTGCCTTCTGAAAATAGATGGCTCCCTGCTGACTCCTAGCCTTCAGTTCTTCCTTCTTTTTCTTTAGCCTTTCTTTTAATGTTTCTTTTGCCATAGTTAATTTGTTTCTAATGTTAATAAAAAATCATCTCTTATCTTTATTGTTATAGTTAATTCGTCTTCCTGATATTGGCACTGAGCGTTTGGATTAGGTCTTTTCTTTGTTCGAATGACTTTACACAGGCATCAATTACACCCCAGTCTTCCTCTGCCTGGTGATAATACCTAATAGCTAAGTGGTAATTAGGACTCTTAGTTGCCATCTCCTTAGCACTTTCCTTTGGATATAACCTATTTGTGTCTGAATCTATTTGTGATTTAGCTTTCATATATGCACGAGCATAAGCTTTCTCCATCTCCATTTTTTTATCCTTACTAATACGGAATAGTTTCTTGTGTAGCATAGCCAGAAAAGCATAAGATGAAGGTTGTTCTTGTATCTCCCTATTAATTCTATTCTCATCTACTACAAGTTCCTCAAACAGATTAAACTCAAAAGTCTCATTTCCATAAGTAATCTTAATATCCATTAATGAAGAGGAGCTTGCATATTTTCTAAGCTTTCTCATAAAATTCCTTTAATATATAATAGTACATCAGGCAACCCATACTAGATAGTTTTCTTGTGGATTATATCCATGTAATTCACCCCAATTTTTACCGATTTCAAACTCTACTTTCATTTCAATTCCTTTAATTTCAAAATTAAACCAAAGTTTAGTTTCGGGATTCCTACATATCTGATAAAGCTTCGGAATCGCTTGATGTATATCTTGTGGGTTTATATAATAAAGTAAAGAATCATGAACTGTACCTACTTGTTCAAGTGATGAAGGTAATATTCCTCTACGAATATGTTCTCGTATAAGTACAGAACTAAATAAAGTAAAATCTGAAGCACCACCTTGGGTAGGTGCATTTACTGATTGCCGGAACGCTTCAGCTTTTTTCCCCCAATTATTTGAATCAACATTAGGTAATCTTCTCTTTCTCCCAAAAAGATTATAAACAAACCCATATTTTTTTACAAATCTATGTTGGTTATCTATATACTTTCTAACTTTAGGAAAATCATCAAACCAATCATTTAAAAATTCCTCAGCCTCATTCACAGTTGTAAATATACCTTCTTTAGTAAGGGCTTCAGCTAATCCCTTAGCACTTTGTTCATAAACTATTCCAAAATTCGTAGTCTTAGCTTTTTTTCTTCTTTTTTTCCATTCAATATATTCTGAATGGTCTTCATTGTCCAGAATAACTTTTACCTTATCATAATCTGTGTTAAATTTTTTACAAGCAACAGCCAAATGAATATCTTTACCTTCTTTAAACCACTGTATCATCGTAGGTTCTTTAGCTGCTGCTGCTAAAATTCGAAGCTCAGCCTGAGAATAATCAATTTGTAAAAGCAATTTCCCAGGTGAGGTAATAAACATTTTTTTGATATCGCTGGCAGTGGTGTCACGTGGAATATTCTGTAAGTTAGGATTACGTGAAGATAATCTACCCGTCACAGTACCATGAAGTAAAAAGCTTGCATGTATTTTATTTTTAGAATTTAATCTTTCCCACATACCTACTACGTAGGTTGAATTCAGCTTCGTTAACCCCCTTAGCTCGAGGAGATCTTTTATAAAACCCGAATCATCTTTATATTGTAGTTCATTCAACACATCCTCATCTGTAGATGGTGTTTCTGTTTCCTTTTTAGTATTTTTATCCTGTGTAAACTTAATTACATCAAACATCAACCCCTCTGGACTTTCAAATAAGAAATCAATCATTTGCTTAGAACTATTAAAATTAGTTGGAGCTACCATCTCCCATTCCTTTTTAGTTGTATAATCCCCAGCAATATATCTTGATACCTTCTCCTCTCTACTCTTTATCATTCTATCACTACCCTCTGTCTGCTTCAAAAGTAATATCTCTGCCTTGACATCATTAATCATTTGTTTTTTAACATCCTTCAATCTTGCCCTCTCATATTTAAAAATGATTGGGTTAGTCCTTATCCTAGCTTCACATTCATCAATCTTAATTTTATAAACTCCCACCAATTCATTAAGATAATCCCTATCCATATCTACCCCCCTCCATTCTACTTCAGCAAGTACACGTGAAGCCATCATCATCATATTCCTGAATAAAGTATAGAATCCATTATCGATTAACCTACGTTCAAAGAATACCCAAAGTCTAAAGGTTAGGTCAGCATCTAATGCACAATAAAGAGCAAGCTCATCCAAAGGTACATTAGACCAAAAAGCTATTAACTGTTCAGTTGTAGCTTTTTGTCCTGGCTGACCAGGTAAATCATATCCATCAAATTCGGGTATGAAACGAGTAACCATTTCTTTTAGTCCATGTGGTCGTTCCTCATCAAGTAAATACTTGGCTAACATAGTATCAAACACTCTACCTTGCATGATTATTCCATACTTATACCACCAATTCATTTCATACTTAATGTTTTGACCTATCTTTACAATATCTAGATCCTCTATAACTTCTCGCCCAAAGTATTGCAAAACTTTAATCCACTCATCATCCTTAAGAAATGGAGATTCCTTATGTGCCAAAGGGATTATCCAAGCTCCCCCTGGTTGAAAAGATACACCTAAAATAGTAGGGTAAGACCTTAGATACATACTATTTGTCCCCCAAGTTTCGAAGTCAGTAGAAGCATACCCAGTCTGTTTACAATAAGCAACAAGCTGGTGTAACTCTGACCAGTTAGTAACGAGTTTATATTTGTATTTCAATCCCATACTTTTCTTTGATCTGTATTTTATTTAAGATTTTTGTATCCCCTATGTATACTGACTCTGCATCATCTAAGGTTACTATATAAGAATCTTTGAATCCTGTTTTAATAATAAATACCTGGATTGCTTCCTCATCGGCTAAATAACATTCAGCCTTCATTTTTTGTTTAACCCAATTTAACTTCATAATATTAAACTTTTATATCAGATATACATTGCTTTAGTTTAGGCCAATCTTTTTTGTAGGCATGAAGAGAACCTATATTATGAAACAAGTATCCTGCCTTCAAACGTAAGGCAATAGAAATATAAAGCATCAATTGGTATGCAAGATAAACATCGTTACCGAAATGTGTTACAACATCTGCACTGCGTTGGTTATATATTATATTAACCATTCCATCTCTTACCAAAAGTTGGTAATACATTGAGCAAGGGATTCTAAATGCCCCGCCCATACCAGCAGGATCTTTCATTGGATCCCAGATAGCAATGATTGCCTGTCTACTATCAGGATTCCTTTCAAGTTCATTAATTACTTCATTCAAAGAGAATCCTATTCTTCGGTTGTAGGAATAATCAAATTGACCTAGTTCATTTAAGAATTGTTCCCATAAATCCTTCCTAAGTTTCCAAGCCTTACCAGGGTTTACATATTGGGAATCAATCCGTTCAAAAAATTCTTGATCTGCCCATTCCTTAGCTCGTGGGTCAGCAAAGAATAAATATTTTTCCTTACGAAGAGTTGTCAAAGAATAAGAATAATTAGTTATCTCCTTAGTAACATAATCATCATTATCCTTTACTATTTTATTTTGCATAGAGTATGGGTGGACAATGTGCCCCATTTCATATACTTCTCGGAACACCTCTGACATAAGCTCGTATGCGTCACCATATACTCTCACCAGATCACCTCCTTTATTACAGCCATGATATCTAACTGGTTCATCACTTTATAAGTGTTTTCCCCATGACCTATTAAATTCATTTTAATTTCTACCCCAGAATACTGACTATAAATTACCCTCTGATTAGGATAATATAACATGGGGTCATTCTTATCCCCTTTACCAACAGCAACCACTGTAGCAATTTCAGGAGCAGATTCAGTTGCTGTTAGTGGAACCCAAATCCCACCTTTAGTCTGATGTTCCTCGGGTTTATCGGGTAAGACGACTACCCGTTGTTCTGCTGGATTAATAGATAATTGTTTCATAAGCATTTAATTTTAATAGTATATTTAATTCAAAGTAATAAGTCCTTAGCCTTAAGAGAAGAAGTATCTACTTTTTGTAATCTCTTTACCGCTCGAAGGTGAACTTTATATGAAATATTCATAGCTTCAGGTTGTATAAATTTATTATAAATATCATATATCCTTTGTTCCATTCCACTATGCTCTGGATTAATAAAAGTATGGAGATCCTTATGATTATGGTACATAACAAAGTTCTCAGCAGATAGATATACATTCCCAGAAAAAAGTTTCACACTTGCACTTACATCCTCTCCATATATATATTCTGTTATGCGTTGTACCAATAAGAAATCCATTAACAATCGCTTAGTTACTTCAGATGACCTGATATTTATTATGACCACTGGGTTATCATGTGAATGACGTCTCTGGAATACACATGATATTAAACACCCATGACCTGAACCATGAGTGTTAGAGAATTTGAATGCCAAGTTATAGTTCTGTGTTTTTTTCTTCTCCCTTTCAAGTACCTCACTCTTGACCAAATCCACCATGTTCATATCCACGTAGTTTGATTTAAGAATAGACCACTTCTGAGGTTTATATCCAAACATAAACCCGAAATCAAATTCCGGGTCCACCCATGCTTTATTTATTTCCATGAAATGATCATACGATATAATCTGAGCTCCACTACGTATCCCCCCATTTTTTTTTATCCGCTCCTCCTGTGTAGCTAGGAACTCATTAAGCCATTCCCAACATGCCATCGAAGTTGGGTGCCTACTTCTTATCATAGGGGTTTAATTAAATGATCTGATTTCTTAAAAGAAAATACTGATGGAGTTAAAGGTTTTCCGAACATCATTAAACTAACCCATAGATTAGCTCCAAATAATACCCTAATCTTATCCCAAAATGAAAGTTTCCAACATGATACCACTACACCATCTCCACCTTCTTCCTGGAAAGCAGGCAATGGTGTATATCGAGGTTGATTCTTTGCAAACACAGTATTCTGTTCTGGAAATTTTATTGGTTTCATAATATTGATATTTAAATTAAATTTTATACCTAATAATGGCTACGGATACGAAACTGATTTATTTTATTTTTCTTATAATAAATCACGTAAAGAGATTCCCTTGTGAACCCTGCAAAATATAAGAATTTAAATAGAGCTGCAGTTGCCTCACGTTGAGCATTCTCATACTGATTGGTATCTGTCATCATCTGGGTTTGCTTCCAAGGTTTATTCTTAAGAGTATTTCTAGCAATCTGGAGATGGTAAGTTATATCCCAAAGAAATTGTTTCATAAAATCCCTTCTTGCATTTCCCAGTTGACGGCCTCCTCTTAAAAATTCATCTTCAAGCATGTGGTCCTTGATTACCCACCAGCAAGGAATTTTCTTATGAACTGTATCTCGAAGGGTTAATACTTCTCCTAATGTAAACCAAGATTTCAATTGATCATGCCCCTTTATAAATCCTTCATCGAGATAATGACCTATCCACTTAGCAAGAGTCAAAGTATCATACCCAGAAAAAATCATAAGTTCTAACCAGAAATGAAGAGCATCTGATATCTCTTCATTAAAATTCTGAAGGTGTGGGATCATGTCCTCTGACCTTTGTCCTGTATGAAACATATCCAACATAAGAAGGTAAGATTCAAACCCCTCCCCTAGTTCTTCAATAATTCTACCAGTAAAATCCTTTACAAGATCCTGCCCCGCTTTGGTATTTACATCCACTGGAGCTTCGGGTAATTTTTCAATTTTTGTATAATGATCTACCAGTAATTGTTGTAAAGCAAACATGTCAGCAAAAGCTGAGATGCCTGGGTAATCTACTTTTTCCGTTATATCCCTGATATCCATGATTAATTAATTTTGGTCATAAATTTGTTTAACTCTATCTTTGGGTAAATTTAATTTCCTTGATATAATTAAAATAGTTTTTAATCGTTTGTACTGTTTAGATTTATATTCTTTTATAACTTCTTTAGC
>Ga0307376_10002588_pt1 | contig 17588 bp, 19 predicted proteins | sample TR2MG_FD_202536 | JGI IMG/M metagenome (GOLD analysis project Ga0307376, IMG submission 202536) | Soil microbial communities from Risofladan, Vaasa, Finland - TR-2 | ecosystem: Environmental > Terrestrial > Soil > Coastal area > Acid sulfate soil | place: Finland: Risofladan, Vaasa | collected...
TTTTAACCTCGAACCCTTTGGATCATTCGCTTCTAGTGCAGCATTTACGTCCTTTAAACCTAATGCTGGATATTTTGTTCGAAGTAATTCATCAACTGCCTTTTTATAACTAGCTCCACCAACAATACCATATTCAGGTAATGTTTTTTGTAATGCACTTAGATCGCTAGCGAACGATTTCTGTTGTGCTTGGATTGAAGATTGCTTTAAAGCTGCAGCCTCTTTATCGAAAGCATCATTTCCCGAACCCCGCATATTTTTTGCAACGTTACCAGCACCAGCTACCCATTCGTTACTTAATCCTGGATATTTTTTACGTATATCTGACTCGATTTCACTCAAACTTCTTTCCATTCTTCCATATACAGGATCCATTGTATAGAATGGAATTTCACCAGTCATAACATCAAGAACTGCCCTATCATGTAATGCTTGGTTCTGTGTATCTACAGTGGTACGTTTTATTTCATCAACAACACTAGTTGCCTTACTTCCCGCAGGAGCAAATGCTGTACTAAAATCACCGCTAGATGTTTTTCCTAATAATCCAGCATCAATTCTAGCTTGCCCTAATGGATCTAATTGTCTATATTGACTTATTGTATCTTGACCGGCAATACTCTTAAGTGCTTCATATCTCTGCCTCTCTTGTTCACTAGCTAAAGCACCAGCACCAGCCGATCCTGCATATTGAAATGCACCAGGGACACCTTCTGCATATTTATCTCTAAGTTGTTGTATTAGTTGTTTATATCTTCTATCAGCAATTATTTTTTCTCTTGGATCTGTAAATCCTTTATATAGATCTTCAGCACTTGCGTATTGTTTTGCTAAATCGTCTACTTGGGTAGCTGCTTGAGATCCCATATATTTAGTTGTCAGTTCTTTTGCCTTAGCAAAGTCACCAGCTTTTAATGCAGCTTGAATCTCTGTTTGTCCAGTTGTAAATTCTGCCTGTCTTTGTGCTTCTCTTTGTGCAACACTCCCTTTTAGTTCTGTTTCAAACCCACTAAGTGTCTCACCTATTTGTTGTCCAGCCACTCCCTGTAACGCAGAAATCCTATTCTGAAGTCTTTGTTTCTCAGCTGCCTGAGCTGCTATCTCACTAGCTGCAACGTCACCTAAGCCAGTTATGGCGCTACCAGCTCTAGTTGCCAATGTTTGGCGAGCAGTTGGATCGGAACCCAATAGAAGTTGATCTAGCCGCTGTTGTCCGCCTGTATATTGAGCATTACCCAATGCAGAACGGAGCAATGCGAAACGCCCTGCCTCTGTTTGAGCACCTTGTCCCAATTCAATAGCTTGACGTTCTTGTTCGCCTATTTTACCTAGATCTTGTTCAAATGTATTTATCTTATCCATTTGACCAGTTCTAAGTGCAGTAAATCTATTTAATTCATCTTGTGAAAGCTGTAATCCTTGATTTGCTTTTTCTAATGAGCTTCCAAGAAATTCCTCACCACCAGTCTCTAATGCTTTAGTTCCAGCAACTTGACCTGCAAACTGTTGTTGGGCACCTTGAACTCCAGCCTTTACGTCTGCCGCCCTCTTCTCAATGTCTGCAGAAGTTGCACTGGCAATTCGTTGTGCTCCCTCAGTATTTGCGCCTAAAAACTTCTTAACATTCTGAAATTGACCAGAACCTTGTGTTTTTCTTTGAATTGGAGAGGTTGGTGCCGCTGTAATAGTGCTGCCACCAATAGGACCACCAGACACTGTTGGTTGTTGTATACTACCAATAGAAGAACCCATGGCGTTTTGAGATTGCGCCTCTTTGTCCTTTTCTTCGTCTTTTTTTTCTAATAGAATAGCCATAAAGTGAGTCCTCTATAATTACTTGTTTTTTTTCTAATCAGGTAATAAGAAGCAATGTCAATTTAAATGTTTGGGATGTTGTTGGGTCCCCAGACAATGCAGGAAGTCCTGTTACCGAATTAATTGTGATCAATTGACCTTGAGGGGTGAATTGGACAAATGGAGCCGTTGTTACTGGAACATTGGGGTTTGTTAAATTCTGCGCCCTTATACAAACAATACCTCTAACTTTAGTATTTAATATTGTATTAAATTGTATGGTTTGTTTGGGTAGATTACTAGGTAGTGAGATTGTAGCGTTAATTTCTTTTATCTCCTGGGCCAGGTTGCTCATATCGATTTGTTTGGTTAACGCATTTACAACTTGCTCAAAGAATGGATTTAAACTAAACGCAAGTTTATCTATCAATTCTTGTTGATCTTTTGGAAAATCTTCTTTAATAATTCTCTTGATTTCTGGAGGAACGGCCATAACCCCTCGTTATTATTTGTATGCTCTAGACGAAAGCGATCTTGGTAATAGTGATACACCAAGTATTCCATATATTTCTAATGCATTTCTGTGTTTAAATTTAACATTTAAAAATCGACATCTTTGTGTTTGTAGTGGAACTAATGTTCTTAGAGGTGATTGGTTTCCTTCTCCGCCCCAATTTAATGCTCCCCAATCAAACATACCCCAAAATCCATTACCTGGGTTCTCAAATTGAATATCTATAAATCCAGGGTTTAGATCGGAACTATATGAGATTGTTGCTAAACTAAACGTGTTTTCTTCGAATAGTATAGTTCCCTCACTGACTTGTTTTAGTATCGAAGGATCACCAAAATGGAAAGGTGCCCACTGAATTTCAGTTTCAATCGATTTAAACAAAGTAATATCACCAGCCAATAGGGGAAGAAAAAATGATAAATAGACTCTATTTGTAGTTACATCTATGGATCTTATTAATGAATCGAATGTTATTGTACCAACTGACTGTTTATAGTTTGAATATGTAACACCAACATCTAGATTTAATTTATCTATTATTATATTAAAATCTAATTGTAGGGAAGTGAAGTCACTTAATCCAGAAATAGATGAATTGTAATCCGTGTCAACAACACCCGAATCTAAATCTAATTTTGTAGTTAAATCTAATAAATTTAATGCTAGATCATCACCCGCCGATGCATATAGAGATGAATAGTAGTCAGAATCGGAGATACCTGGATCTAAATCCAGTTTTTTCAACAGCCTATTATATTTCGAAATAGTAAGTGTTTGTGTTTGGGAAATAACATCACCAACGTCATATAATAAAGTACTTGAAACTAAAACATTTTCATTATCAACATCTGCAGAAATAATAGAAGATGGAAATTCCCTATCGGCAGCATCTCTATTTGAAAAACTCTTTCTTTCTTCTTCTATAAAATTAACATCTCCAGCACCAAGATATAACCTATTGTTTTCTTCATTAACAATACCACACGTATTTGTCTTAGTCCATCTAGTCCAAGTTGATGTGAATGTATTATATCTAAATGCTTGTGTTGCATGAACATCTGCGGTAATACTAGGTAACCAAATTGTATAAGATTTATCTGTATGGTATGCTATACCAAATATTTGTGTTGAAAAATTGATAAACGATGCAGTTGTTACGTCTTCTATTTTATCTTCAATTGCTCTAGATATAATACCTATACCAGTATCTGATATAGTTGATACACCATCATCCATTAATACATAAATCTGATTGTTTAATTCAACGGCAGAATCTGGTGCTCTTATTGTTGTCGTTCCGTCAAACAATGTTACTGAAAATCCAGTTGTTGCCGACGATCCACTTATCCTATATACACCGTCTTCTTTAAATACAAATAAACTGTCTCTAAGTGCTATAATTCTTTTAATTGCCTTATCTCTAGGTCCAATATCAATATAGTTAACTATTGGAACTGCTTCTGGTATTTGAAATTTTGAATAAAAAACTCTATTTGGACTAACTTCATTATCAGAGCCAATTGAACTTGTAAATGGTGCAGTTGGTGTTGCATCAACAGGTAAGTCAGGATTCCATTTATCTGAAATGGCAACTTCATTCACTGAAACGAAAAATTGTATATTAGCTATTTCTACATTCTCCAATAATATTAATCCGGGTATATCATCGGGACCTGATAGATAGTATGCAAAAACATCTGAAAGGGGATCTCTATTTATAACTTTAACAAGAGATCTAGCCGTCTCATCAACAGCTTGTGCTGGAGAAACTGCAGAAGATAGGAATACTTGTTGAGTCGATACATCTTCACCACCATCTCCGGCATTTCTAAATGTATATTCCCTAACAACGTTAATGTTACCAATTGCAAGTTTAGATGTTGTTGATGTAAATCCTGAAACACTTAAAAGACCAATTTGCTTTCTATGTAGTGTTGTTGTGTTAGCATAGAATACAGAACCTTTAAATAAAGCTATATCTTTTGAGAGAGGAGGGCTATCGTTGGATTGTAGAATTCCAGATCCACTAACTGGATTGGTATATAATAATGTTCCACCAACTCGAAAATCTTCAGGCGTAATATCTGTTCTAACAAAAAATCCTGCAGCAATCTCACCTACAGTTAAATAACCCTCATCAACTAAATTCATCTCATCTCCAGGATCGGACGTTGCTGGAGAGGAGGATGTTGTTCTATATAATTGATAGAAATGGTCTGTTGTTATTGAGGGAGGTACAGTTATGGTAACGGTTACATCGGCATTTCCACCAGAAATGTTTTGTATAACAACACGAGCACTAGGTGACCCTAGTATTAAATTATTGTTTGTATCTCTAAATGCCCAAACAAGTCTATATGCAATAGACTCATCATCTAACATAAATCCACCAACAATGGGAGCTGCAACCCCTTGCATATCTAAAGCTTTTACAATACCAGCATCGGTTACATACCCAGGAGAAGATGTAAATTCTGAAGATGAAGTTGCTGATATTTTCTTTATACCAGTTGATGTTGTAAAATAAAAATTAGAATTAGCCTCTATACCTTTTATTCTCAATCCAGTTTCTGTTTCAGAAAATGAACCATCGAATGTTGAAAAACTTCCAACTCCATCACTATCGAATTGTAATGTTGATCCGAAGTGACGTATAATTCTTCCCTTATAAGTGAGAAGTTGTTTTACTCTATCAGCACTCAACGTTAATTCATCACCATATGTTTTAAATCCACGTCTAGGTTCAATTATTGAATCTCTATTAACATTTACGTTATTGGCAATAGTAAGTGCGCCTTCTGGAATTTCAGAAAGATTATTTTTCAAAGTATGAAGGCCTGAGCACTTGAGAAGAGCCGGCATTTTAATTTCCCATCAATGAATTTAATATATCAATATTCATCTACGTCTTCCGTTTCGTTTACCGTTAATAGAACTTCTCATAGGGCTATATCTATTAACTACTTTCATCGGAGCTTCTTCCACTCTATTATCGATTAATACTTGTAAATTATTTTCCATTTCAACTAGTTTAGCTGAAGCATTAGATAATCCTTGTTGATCACCTAGTGCCTCCAAACATCTCATAGCAACTCTATGTGATAATAGTGAATGTAATTCAGTTGGAATCTGTGGTATTATTGTTTCTTCTGCTTGCATAATATGATCGCCGACAGCTAAATCGGACGGCATATTACTAGGATCGAATGTAATTGTTTTTGTTACTGAGTTTAAAGATAGAACGGGAACATCAAACTTTAAAATTTTATGCGGAGATCTTGTTTGAATAAAGTCATATACAATTGATGAATCGAAATTCTTTGGTATACCATCAACAATAACTTCACCTGTTGTAAAATTAATGAATTTAACTTCTGCCGACCTACTCTCATCAACTAAAGCATTTGGTCTTAGATATAAAGAGAATAGTAAATTTCCACTTGCACCTGAGGTTGGTTCTGGAATTAAATTAACCTCGTCTCCAGTAACATAAAAGAATCCGAAAGAATTTACTGCATATGAAAGTTGGAAAGATGGTACATCTCCAATACTTATTCTAGATAATTCATATAATGAACCATTTGTATCTTTATATGCAACATCTCTAAGTTTATTCCCTATAGCTCTATATGGAATTTTATAATTAGATTTATTACTTACTAGCGGAACTAATATAGAGGTTAAATAGTAATCATCGTGAAGTTTTAGAATACTAGGAACTACTGCATTATCCAATTCTTCATTTGCGAATCGCAGAAAGTCAACAGTTTGGAATGTGTTCTGGTTGGTTGGAAGCATCGCACGACTTTTTGCAGATGCAATCAACTCGTTCGATGTCATATATCGAGCCATGGATTTATCCTATTATTATCACCACACAAGTGATGTGATTAAAGCATCGAGATATTAATAATTTTCTTTAATGAACTTTATTAACTCTTCTTTAGACATCATATTCATTTCTTTTTCACTAGGCATTTCGTTTTCTGAATACTCTTCTTCTGAAGATTCAGACATTTCTTCTTCAGGATATTCCATATCCTCTTTCATGTCTTTTTTATAGTCTTTAGCCATTTCATCCATTGGAACGCTTCCAACTATCTTTTTAGCCTTCTCAAGTCCTTCAGCTAAACCTTCCTTATCTTTTGCAGCAACAGTTACTTTTTGAACTGGCTCATTGAACATTTCACCAGCCATCATGTTTCCACTCATCTTACGAAGTTGCTTTAACATTTCCATTTTAGCTTTAGATTTCTTGTCCATTTCTTTCACGTTAATTCTCCTGTTAATAAACCCATATAATTACTTGTTTTTATCTACAATACTCTAATAAAATTAGAGTTATTTTTAATAATTTCATTTATTTCTTTAGGTCCAGCAATTTCAAGGTCTTCGAGTATTTCAATACCAATGATGTCTTGTAAAATATAACCGACCACCTCAGAACATACTTGTGATTTTCTTCCATCAGAAAATGGATTCTTCTTTAATTTTAATACTTTAACTAGAAACATACCAAATGCTTGTAGAAAGCCATATGGCTTCCCTGCATTTTTTAAGAAAAAGATAATTAAATTTTTATATGTATGTTTTTCTATTTGAGTTTCGAATTCTTCAATTTTTTCACAAGTCTTATCGAACTCGTCTTTTGTAATAAAATTAATACCATGACTATTGGCATGATACACCATTATCTGTTCTGCCATATTAGAATACCATTGAATATATACATGTGAATATGGGGTTTTTTGCATCCACCGTATTATCCAACTAAACCATGGAAATTTAGTATCTTTTGGTTTTGAAAAACCAATTATTATCTTCATATTTTTACTTCATTTATTGTAAAGTTGATACCAATTGTCTTGTTTGAAATTGAATTATATTCTATTTTAATTACCATTCCAACATAAACATCAGCATCAAATTGAGCAGTTTTAACGTAATAATCTTTAGGTAGGCTAATCGAATATGAAAATTGATTTAAACATAGATTTGGTATACCCGAATATGTTCCGGCTCCGTCATCGTAAATTTTTAAACTCGCAATATCTAGTGCTTCACAATTTATAACTTCAATACCAATCATTTTAACCCAAGGATAAATAATCGTATATGTTATAACATTATCACCAACAGTCAATGCTTGTTGGATTCCACTAAACCGAGCAAATAATTTTTTTACAACACCATTGACAATAATTGTTTTAGCTCCAAAAGCTGGCGATGAATTGATTGTTGTAATTAAACTACCATCTGCATTTTTAGGAGCATTATCTACACCCTTTAACCAAGCATCACCAACAACCATTGTTAAATCTGAGTTTCCATCATTTATTACTAGGTTTCCACTCCAAATATCTTGATTAACTTTTTGCGAAATAATTGCTAAATCTAAATCTTGTGAATTCTGTAATTGATAATATTCCCCAGGTAGAATTTGAACACCAATCCAATAATCAGCCGATACTGTGTTGTTTTTTAGTTTTATAACTCGCATAATTATCTCTGCCTCAATTGAACTATTACGTTTAAATTTGCTGGTTTTGGATTCCCAACCGATATGATTTCAACGAACATTCCCTGTCCTTCATCTAGTGTTGTGTTAACATCAAAATTCATAGTGCCAGTTCTTCCTGAAGTTGAATGATCATATAATATAAATTTACTGGATGGATTTAAATCTCCGTCGATTCTCCATATTCGTATTGTAAATGTACCTGCGTTGTTTGAATTTGCCCATGATATTCTTCTAAAAAAATAATCGTAACTACAAATATCCGGAGATTCATCGCTAGCTATATTATTTACGGTTAGTAGAAACGTATTAGCTGAAATATTACCTTGTCTCCCAAATTGTCTTGAATCTAAATCCGTTCCAGAACCACCACCACCACTGAAATTAGAATCAACTAACCAAACACCATTTGTTGTTGTGTTATCAGATAACGTTACTGTTGTTCTTTGTGAAGCACCAACCCCACTTAATGTTGATAAATCATCGTATTGTATTGTAATAGCGGCACTGTCTTTACTCCAAAATTCGAATCTATGACCTTTATTTAACGTTGTAGCATTTGGTAGTTTTGCTATTTGTCCGGATATATTACCCGTGAATATATACAATAATCTAGAGGACGATGTTAGTGTTGCTGTGCCAGCCGCAGCCGGTTGGACAACAGCCGCAGCTACATATGAATTAGATCGAGGCATACCCTCATCAGTTAAGTGTAATAAACTTGCTTGTGGTTTCAAATCATCCAATCCATCATTAACTACGATATTGCCATTGGTTAAATATGGTAATACCATAGTAGATGCTGCCCACAAAGGATAGTCTTGTGGTGGAATTGTGTATATAGCTGGTGATGTAATAAGAGTTACACCTACATCCTTAATATATATAGAACTTCCTGTTGTGTTTTTTAATATTTTAGAAATAAGAACTCCCTTTATCAAGGTTATCTTTTGCCCACAGTGGGTGTATATAAAAATATCCACTATAAAGTAGAAACGATTCTTTACAAGTATTGCAATAAGTGGTTAAGTTTTCAAATTTACTCACACAAGACTTCCTTTAATTAATACACCGGCAACTAAATTTTTTCCATTCGATGAAGTATTTGATAATTTCATAGATAATTGTTTATTCAACGCGATGGCGAATGAAACAACAAAAGTATTACTTCTCGTGGCAACTGTCGTTACTGATCCCAATAATGTCAAGTTGATTTCATCACCGTCGTGCGAATATATCTCAATTATTATTCCAGAGGTAGCATCTTGGTTAGCAACAAAAACCTTTTCTATAATAGCATCATTTAGGAAAATGGTTCTTCCTGATACATTAGATGGAACTGAATCGTTTAACATCCACGTATTCGAATTAACATTACCACTTCTACCCCATGTAAATCCAGGACTTGCCGAAACACTAACGTTGTATTGAACTTCTTCTATAGCAGCTTGTGTATCAGTTGAGGTAAATCCATTTGTTGAGTTATCAAACGGAACTGCTTTAGCTACAGGTGTTATTGTTATATGTTTATTACTAGAACTCACTATGAGCACTCCACAATTCTAACATCTTTATTATTAGAACTAGCAACAACCCAAATCTCGAAAGGACTGTTTGCATCTATAGCAAACACTATTTGTTGATTTTTAAATAAAGGGATTCCGTTTGAAGTTGTTACTGTATTATCAAGCCCCCAAAAAACATCATCCAATGCAGTTATTGTTACTGATTTTCTATTAACTAGAGCCGACGCACCAACCTTTACTTCATATGCAGTATTTGCAGTCACTAAGGATAGATTACCAAAAACACCACCTCTAAGACCATCTGAAAAAGAAACATCACCAGTTAGTGTAACCCTATTTTTAATAGAAGGATCAATACCATCTGCGATATTAGTTGAATCGGCTTCATTATTTTCATTAAATACTGAAAAAGTTGCCATTTATAACCCACTAAGAAAAGAAGAGGGATTTTACTCCCTCCCCCAAATTGTATCTAATTAGACAATTCTAATGTGAAGCGATGCAGATCCGTTTCCGTTTCCACCAACGCCACGCTTTCTTCCCTGTATCCTAATGAAAGTTGTTGCTGATCCAGCAATTTCAATTCTTCCTTCATTAGAGAAATGCTCTGAAACTCCAGGCATAGAACTAGAGTTTAAACGAACTTTATAAGTAATGATATCACTTCCATCATCACTTATAAGTCTGATATCACCATTTACGTCCATATCAGCTTGGTATCCATAGATATATGCTGTCTCTCCAGCACCAACTGCTCTAGACACTAATGTTGTATAAGTTCCACTTATTCCAGAAATCAATCCATCGGCAGCTGCGGCTAAATCATCAGTTGCGTTGTATTCAAAACTACCAGGAATACTATCTGAGATATTAGCATCAACTTTTAAACGACCTATGGAATTAACTTGAAGTGGAGCGTAATCACCATCAGTATCAACCAGAGACGCTTCTGCATCATTTCTTACTGCAAGAGCAAAACTTCCAATGTCGCCAGAAATATGTGCAGAATCTTCTGCATGTTGTTGGTTCAATAGATATAATTCAATATTATCTAAAGAAGCATTAGCTAAGACTAATTCCGCTATAGAATCAGTGTCTGTTACGTAAAGTTCACCTTTAACGTTTAATTTTAATGAACCATAATCACCATCAGCATCGGTTGAATTTGCAAGAGTATCCTGTCGAACAGCAAGTGCTTGAATACCAGCATCACCAGATGAATGCGCTGCATCTTCTAGTTTAGATAGTGCAGTTAGTGTTGCATCTATTGATGTTGTATCAGATGCAATTGTTGCAGTATCACCTTTTATTAATACTAATTGAGCAAGAACGTCTGTATCATGTACATAGAGTTCTCCAAGATCATTAACTTTAAAGTCAGCATAATCTCCATCAGCAGATGTAGATATTGCTAACACATCTTGACGAACAGTTAGAACGTGTAATCCGACGTCACCAGATGAGTTTGGTGAATCTTCACTAAATTCAGCATCACTTGGTTCGATACTTACGGCAGCAATTACTTGCATTCTACCGTATTTATCAACGGAGATAGGCGAATAATCACCGTGATCAGAAGTCCAGATACTGTTGTTTTCTGCTCCTGATAGGTTTACAGTTTGTGCACTAGGAACTGTTGCTCCAGAACCAGTAAAACTAACCATATTATTAGGATTAGCTACGTTCCAAGCATTAACAACAGTAGTAACATCATCAATACCATCAAATACTAGTGAAATCGAATTACCAATAGTTCCACGACTTACTGCAGTAAAGGTATTTGGTCCAACTGTTTCTTCAGCAAGTGTACCATCGTCGCGTACACCTAAAGCAAAAAGACCAGCATCTCCGGAAACATGAGCATCATCCTCAAACCATTGTCCGGCAATAATTAGACGTCCATTAATGTCTAATTGTAACTCATTCTTCTCTCCACTCACTAATGATGGAAGCGAAGCGTTGTACTCTCCAACCAATAAACCAAAATCATTCATGCGATTTCCCCTTTGTCATGTCTTCCCTTGACATATGTTATGTCTCCTCCCCGAGACTTTCTTTAAATCCAGGACATATTAACTTATTAATTTCTTTAATTTCTTCTATTATTAATTTAAGTTTTGGATTGTAACTTTCATCCATATACTTTTGCCATTCTTTTCTTTGTTTTTCATTTTTTTTTAATTTCTCAACAATGACTTCTATCTTCTTTTCTCCCCATTTATTGAAAATATATTCTTGTGTTTCTTTTTTTAATTGTTCAATTTTCTTATACATCTCTTTTATTTCGGTAGTTGGTTCATATTTTTCTAATATTCCAACAATTATATCTACGTGTAAGTTGCGGCTATCTAGTCTTATTAACATATTACATCTCCTTATGTGTTTGCTTCTATTCTCATGAAAAAATTATAATTAGCTATTTTTATTCTATCTGGTCTAAATTCTATGGACACTATATCTGAAGTTAGAATATCCACTGTATTGTTGAAATGGAATAATACGTTTCTATTAAATTCTGAAGTTTGAAAAAAATCAGATAATGTTCCGTTTATTTTTAAAGAAAAAGATCCGAAAGTGTCTGCTTTAACTTTTATATCTTTTATATTAAAATCTTCTAATGCAGTATATGTAAAAATTTCAGTATATATACTTGTACTTAAAGCAGCGGCGAGGAAGTCAGCTTCATCAGTTACAACTAACTTACTAACGGCACTTGCATCAACAATTACAACAGGTATTGGTTCAGTAAGTCCATTTACAACACATACACGTAAACAGTTTTCGTCTATGTCGTAAACCTTACGGATTATCTGTTGCTGATCAAACTTTGTTAAAGGGAAATTCATTGTACATTTTTCCCCTTTTTATATATTGTTAATAATGGGTAATTCAATTTTAATACTCCCATTATTAAACGTTTTTAGATAATACATACTGCCATATATATATTTGATATGTATTGTCATTTATTAAATTTATAACTTGACATATTATCATATTACTAACTGTTTCTAGTCACTATCGCTCTAAAGAAGAAGTTTAAACTAACAAATCCGGAATAATTTCCAGAAGTATATTGCATTTGACCTGCATTAGTTATTGAAAAACTAACACCACTGGCGTCTCCAATGCTCTCTTGAAAAAAGTCCCAAGATCCATTCTTTTCAATAATTTTTATATCAAACGTTTCATATAAATCAACCGTTGCATCAAGTTCAACTGTTATAAAAATTCTAGCTGCGGTTATCTCTGATGGATTAAATGTGAATCCCGTTATATCGGTGAAACTAGCTTCATTGTTTGAAGCAGAAAAAATGGTATGTGCTACGTCGCCAGATGCTACACCAGCTTCATCAACTAGTAGTAAACGTCCAGTTCCGACTTGTAATGTCAGGAATTTAGTCATTTTATGTATCCTATATTATATATGTCCATATATATACTTGTTTAAAAAAAAAGAGAGGAGAGAAGATTCCTTCCGCTCCTCCCCTTATTAAAATCAAGGACTTGACTAATAGATAGCTAAAAGTTGCATATCTTTCAAGAAAATCTTAGTAGTAGTTTCAACAATTCCCACTCTGAAAACAGCATCATCAGCAGATGATGGAGCAGTTGTAGAAAAAGCACCAGATGATTGTAAGAATATTGGTTTTCCAATGTCCCCACCAGCAAAAGATGAATCTGAAGCGCCTAGAGTATGTGAACCTAATATAGAAACAGATGCCGGATCTCCAGCAGAAAGAGCTGAATCACTTAAAAGAATACCAAATGCGTAGAATTCGTCATTAGATGTTGTACTCTTATCAGCTTTATAAACACGACCAGCTGTTTCACCAGAAATTGCCCAACGAACAAAGAAAGAAGTGTCTGCAGCGAAAGCCTCACCAGCAACCATTGACTTACTAAGGGCTGAAGTTGCTTGAACTTCTAATTCATTACTTCCATTAATTATGATTGTTGAACCATCAACTTTAACAGCAAGTTTTGTTCCAGAACCACCATCTAATGCACCAGAAGAATTAATTGATGTAGAAACAATCTTATTCTCATCAACAGAGTTAGATGCAAGCTTAGCAAGAACGATTCCAGCATCTTTTACTCTAAGAGAATCAGTATTAATTTCGATAGTTGAATCATCAACGTTTACAGAAAGAGCAGAACCAGCTCCACCAGCAAGACCGTCTCCGGCAACAGACGAAGTTAGTTTATTTTCATCAACAGAAAGAGACGCTAATTTAGCAAGAGTAATTCCAGCATCTTTTACTCTAAGAGCGTTTGCACTAATTTCGATTGTAGAAGCATCAACTTGTACAGCAATTTTAGATCCAGATCCACCAGTTACAGCACCAGCCACATTAAAAGAAGTAGAAACAATTTTATTTTCATCAACTGAATTAGAAGCAAGTTTTGCTAATGTAATTCCGGCATCTTTTACACGTAGAGAATCGGTGTTAATTTCGATTGTAGAATCGTCAACATTGACACTTAATACGCCAGCTAAATATCCTAAACCGTTACCAGCAGAACCAGAAGCTATTCTAAGGGCGTTAGAAGAGATTTCAATAGATGTTCCATCTGTTCCAACGATTAATCCAGAAGCTCCAGAAGTAATCGCACCAGCAGCATTTAATTTAACAGCAAGTTCATTAGATCCATTGATTTCTAAACTAGGATTAGATGCTTCAAGTTTAACTCTTAATTGACCAGCAACGTTTCCTGGGTTAGTTGACTCTAATCCAGATACTGTAGCTAAATCAACCGATATAGTTGAACCACTTACACTAATCATATCGCCACCAATTACGGCAGCAGCAGCGTTAAAATAAACAAATTCAATATCATCAGTATCTAAAGTAGCGACAACACCAGTCTGTACCCATCCTTGTCCAGCTTGTGTTCCTTCTTGAATGAATGTGTATGCACCATTTACTTCATCGACAGGAGAAAGAGAATCAAAGTCTAGTGAACGGAAAGGAGAAGCGTCAACTATATATATACCGTTTTCACTAAGATCGGTTTGATCTTTTACTAAAACTCTATCACCAGCAACTAGAGTAATGCCGTCAATAGAATCACCAACATTTAAACCTGTAGCAATTACTATGTCTGCAGTTGTTGCAACACGTACTGCTTCTTTCGGCTTTAGTCCTTGAGCTACAGCATCAACATATGCTTTTGTTGCTGCATCTTGTGCTGAAGTTGGATCGGCTACGTTAGTTAGTTTAAATGAACCCATTGATTGGGCAGCAGTAAACGCTTGTGAGCCATCACGAAGAATTACTTGTTCATAACGTACAGAATCACCTGCAGAAGAACCAGCAGCCAAACCAGTTAGTTTAAAACTACCCATTGGTTGGTTAGCGGCAAATGTAGTTGTTCCGTTAACGTTAATTGAATCACTATCTATAGAAGATAGTTGTGCTGCAACAGTTGAACCAGAATAGTTTGATAATGCACTATTTCCAATTAAAGTTGCTCCGGAAGTTCCACTTAATGAAACACTCCCGATTTGTAGTCCACCGATATTTAGTTCATCGGCAGATAGGCTGAGTACTTTCGTGACTCCACCCGTAAGATAAATTAGTTTCTCAATGACAGCCATGGTACGCTCCCCTTTTTAAGGAAATATTGTTATTATTTTTGCCTAGGAACAATTTGAAAAGAAAATCCCTTCTCTTCGTCCTTTACAAACTTGACTTCTAGAACTTTAGATAAACCTTCATTCTTTAAAACTTTTTCTGATTTCTTTACAGAATCTTCCATGATTTTTTTCAATTGATTACCAACTTTATTCATTGTCTTCTTGACATCTTCCATTGGCATTTCTTGAATTTCTTCGTGTGATTTTTGTTTAGCCATTTAATACTCCTTTATAATATGACAATTATTTCTGCACCAATAATAAAATCCTTATTTATTGGATTATCCTCATTTATACTTATGGTTCCCAATTTAATTAAAGCATCGCCTTCTAGAAACCCATTACTACCTACAGATGGAATTGATGCTGTCAATCCACCAGATTTACTTACGTACACAACAGAACCGATTCCTGGTGTTACTGTTACATCTTTTATTTGTCCGCTTACAATAACCAAACCAAATGATCCATTCGGTATATTTTCGTTAGCTATTCCAATTATTCTTTTTTCTGTTATATTGGAAACATCAATCGGCTCTATTTCTCCAGAAGAATTTATTATAACGGGACTCATTAAATTAATTGTTACTCCACTATTATTCTTTAGAGAAACGGCTAATTTATCACTAGACGATACTACTGCTGGCGTTCCAGCACCAACAAGGTCGAGCTGTCCGGTAAAAGGATTAAATTTGTAACTCATTACTCCCTCTCCCTTGTTATCAGACTATTCGTTCAATACTAATTAAAATGTCTTTAGTTGCAGTTGTGTATATAACTCTAATTATACCAACAACAGAACCTTCAAACTCATATGTGAAATCTTCTGTGGTAGAATCAAAATCCGACCTAGTAATTTTATCAAAGCTAAACTGAATGAAACTATTAACTGTTGTTATTTTTAATGATTCACTATTCTCATCAAATGCTTCTTTAATTGCCTGTCCACTCGATAGTTTGGTCGACATACCATCACCTCTTTTTTTTATTTTATATAGTGCGGAGAATGGTCTTTCTTATGTTACTAAACAATTTAGATTCCTCACCACCAAACGATTTTCCGAGACTATTTAATTTTTCATTCACAATATTTCTAACACTAGCACGTTCGGAAGTACTCATTTGTGGTATTTTTTCTTTAAGAGAATTAATTTCTCTAAATTCTTTTAATACAACATTTTTTTGTTCTGGACTTAAATTTTTCTGAACAGCTTCAAATAAAGACTTTGTTGATTTTTTTACACCCTCAGTTAATTTCGGTTTATCTGGTACGTAAATTCTACCAAGACCTTTACCAGCAGCTTCTGCCTCTTTTCTTATAGCAATGTTAGTTGCCTCTCTAGCACCAATACCAGCAACATCTCTACCAACAGCACCAATTTCGTTTTTTAAGAAAGGTATCATAACCTTTGCTCCAGCCTTAACTCCCTGTTTGATTAAAGGGCTACCTAACATAACTAAATCTTCTGGATATGATTCTTCTATTTCACCAGAACCGATATCTTTCAATCTATTTTCCATAGCTAGATCAGATTCTTCTACTGTTGACTGTCCAGCTGGAAGAGGCATTTCTGTCATTTCTTGTAATGACTCTGGTGAAGAATTGGTTCGAAGTGCGTCAATTTTAGCTGCCTTCTCTTCATCAGTTAGTTCTCTACCCAACATTTCTTTTATTTTTGAAAACTGAGTCATGCATACTTCTTTTTTTATTGTTTAATATTACTTGTTTATTCTGGTTTTGGAAACTCTAATTTAATAGCTTGTTTTCGTTCAAGAAGAGCAATCATTTTACTAGTGTCCCCATCTTGTTCATCAGTATATGCTTCAATAAAGAATGGATCGATTTGAATTATATATTGAGCTTTACGAAGTTCTGAATAGCTTGGGAATATTTCTTCTTCAACTACTTCAAATTCTGTAGGAAGACGATGCTCTGTATAACTTTCTTCAAATTCTGGTTCTACAAGTCTATTTTCTAGAGAAGCGGCTAAATCTTCAGCTGAACATTCAGATTCTTTAACCCAACGTTCTGTTAGACCAAATTTGTTTTTAGCTAGACATGAAGATAACCAAGATTGAGCTTCTTCATTAGTATCAAAATCAGCTTGATTAGTTACTATACTATTTTTTAATATTTGTATTCTTTTCATTATACTTTCCTTATCTGTATTCTATTAGTTATGCCTGTAGCAGATAAAGGTACTGCGGCTCCACTATTTTGTTGTACTCTTACATCTATATATTCACCAGCTAAAAGCGGGATCAGTCCTGAAACAATTAATGAGAAAGTAGTTTCTTCAGGAGTACCTGAATAACTTATTGGACTTTGAATTAAAATGGCACCATTTTTATAAATAGTAAATCTTAATATCTCTCCAGCACCAAATCCAGTGGTAGAAATTGGAGTAGCTCTAGCGTTTATATCATAATCGCCAGCTACTGGGGCTGTAAACTTCCAAGAAGCACCGGTTGTTACCGCTCCATGGGAATCTTTAATTTTATCTTCATAATCTACTATAGTTATGCCGCCCTGTGCCATATTTTGACCAGCATCTGTTTCATATATAGCAACTACACTCTCACTAGCCGCAATTG